>JACCDU010861836.1_pt1 | contig 20077 bp, 12 predicted proteins | sample 7446081 | NCBI WGS metagenome assembly JACCDU01 (sample SAMN15323447, study PRJNA562643) | freshwater metagenome | isolation source: river surface water | place: USA:Blue River Watershed | collected 2017-08-17
ATGTAGGAAGTAGCAAATGCACCGACTTCAAGCTGAGCTCCCCAGATATAAACTCCCGAAGTTCCATCTCCGGCAGCGTTTTGCCTACAAATTTGTGTTGCAAATGACGCTGTTGTTGTAGGAGTAAAAACCATTGAACATCGATACCAACCATTCCCAACATTAGAAATTGATGCTGTGATATCGCCGCGCTCAACAGAAGTTACGGCCCCAGTTGATAAGTTAAATGTTGCTGCTGCGTTGCCTCCAACTCCGCCATATGAAGTACTTGTGGTTGCAACCAAAGTAAAAGATGTGAAACCGGCTGCTTTTGCATACACAGATAATGAATATGAAACTCCAGATGTATAAGTCAACCCCGGATTGTACGCAGCATTTACCCCAGAAACGCCGTTATTTGGAACGAACAGATCTGCAGTGGTTGTTCCATTTGGAGCAGTGGCAACATTTGAAATTAGTACGGCATTTGTTTTGCCCCAGGCCGCATTTGCAAAATCTTCACTATATGTAAAAAGATTAGTTCTCTGCTCCTCTACCAATATTCCTCTCAGAGCAAGAGTGACTGGATTGTAATCGAACCTTGGTGTATTTGTAGTCGCCGATTTAATTATTCCTGTTGAATCAAAGTACGTAGCTCTGCTGGCACGAGTGAACGTTATAATGTTCGAGAAAGACTTTGATTCTAATGATGCCATGGTTATGCCGTTAAAGCTTGAAGCTGTGCATTGGTTAATCTAGTTGGGTAGTATACTATACGACGGAGCCAACCGTTTAAGATTGTCCATGCACCTGCAGATCCGTTGTGTCCCAAAGCAAATATAGTTGGGGCTGGTGTGTTTGTGCCTGATTTATTTACAGCAGCTGCACCATTCAAACTTGATGCGGATTGTCCGCCAGAGGCTGCCATCGCAATGGCTACTTTATTGACTGCTCCAACTAAAACCGATCCTAAATTGTTATAGACACCTCCTATATACATTTCAGCCCCAGTTCCGTACCAAAATATATTTGTTGAAGCTCCAGATTGGTTGATATTGAATACTTCTGGATATTTGCCGTAGAGAACGGTGCTCTGTGCCGGAGTAAGTGGGCTTAACGATTGAAGCTCCGCATAAATCGTCCCTTCATTTGAATTATACCAAGGATTTATTGCACTAACACTTGCAACATCGGCGTTTCTTGTCGTAGCTGCCGATGTAGATGTGTCCGCTGATCTTGTTGCAGCTGCAGATGTAGATGTGTCGGCGCTTCTTGTTACTGCAGTCGATGATGTAGCAATCACTGAAGTAGCACCGGCTCCTTGTTCAAGTTGTGGCATACCGATGCGTAGAGTAAAATCATAAGTAGATCCACTTACAAAATTAATAGCAAAAGCCTGTTGAACATATGCTGTAGATGCACCTGTTGTAATTATTTGAGAACTTCTTTGTAGAGATAATCCAGTTGTTGTAGGAGTTATAGTTGAAGAAAAAGAATTTCTTAAAAATGCAGGAACAGAGCTATATTCATTTACAACAAGTTGAACAGTTGAATTGTTAAGTGATCCGGCAATTAATTTTAAATAACAAGAATTTGTCCACACTTGACTAGAAGATGCAGCGATTGCAGAAGAAGTATCAGTGGTTATACTAAAACTAAAAGTTGATGTTGCGGTTCCAGTAAATCGAACATCTAAATAGTTAATTCCGGATTCTATCCAAGTATCTGAAATTTGAGAACTAATACCGTTTGTTGGAGATGCAGGGCGCGCCCAATTTGTTGGTAAAGTTCCAGGTACACCTACTACTGCACCTGCCATTGTATTGTTTCGAACACTGTTCGTCCTACTTTCTTCCAACAATAAGAAAGGATCAGCACTGAGGTTAGCTGGGTTATAATTCGTGCGCGATACGCCAGAACCAGCAGTTGTTAATGTTCCTGCAGAATCAAAGTAAGTTCCATCACTTGTTCTACCAGAAAATGTTACGGTTGATGGCATGTAGCTTGTAGCATATGCACCAACTTCTAGTTGGGCGCCCCAGATGTAAACACCAGAAGTTCCGTTACCGGTGTAACCATTAGTGCCAGACTCATCTAATGTTTGCACCTCCCACGCAGTAACCGTAGATGTAACTGCAGATGTATATGTTACTGTGCATCGATACCAACCATTACCAACATTTGTCATGGTCATAATAGGCGATCCCAAGAAAGCGCTAAACGTTCCGTTGGATAGATTAAATTTGCCAAATGCATACACACCAGACCCAAGAGCTGGTTGGCCAACACCAAAGATGATTTGTGTGCGTTCCGCAGCTTTTGCATACACAGATATGGTGTATATTGTGCCGGTAGTCAGCGCCGCACCTATATTTAAAAGATGATAAGCTGATGCTGTGGTAGATTCAACAAATTTATCACCAGACACTGCTCCACTAGGCGCAACTACAGCATTTGGGATAATCGTGCATTCACTTTTCGCCCAAGCAGAATTATTAAAATCTTCACTATAAGTCAACAGATTAGTTCTGCTTTCTTCGAGTAGTAAGAAAGGATCATAGTTAAGATTAGTTGGATTATAGCTCAGGCGAGAAACCCCAGATGAAGCTTTTCTTACTAATCCCGTAGAATCATAGTATGTTCCTATGCTTGTTCTACCGGAAAATGTTACGGTTGATGGTATGTAGGAAGTAGGGAAAGCACCGGCTTCTAGTTGAGCGCCCCAGATGTAAACTCCTGAAACCCCATCTCCGGTATACACAGTTGTACTTCCATTATTTAATTGCATGTAAGGAAATGCATTAGTATTTATTGAGCTACCTTTTGTTGCAATTAATGTGCATCTATACCATCCGTTTCCTACACTCGAAATACTTGCGCTTGATGATGTAAAATCTCCATCTCCACTATTTGCTGCACCAGTTGAAATTGTACCGTTAGACAAATTAAATGTTACAAGAGCTGCACCTGACAAGTTATTTGATAGTTGCAAAGTTAAATATGCTCTTTCTGCTGCTTTTGCAAATATAGAAAACGCTAAAGTTGTATTAGTTGCAGTATAAGAAAATGAAGCTCCATGAAAATTTGATGCCGTAGTATCTTCTACTAATTTATCAGCATTAAATGCTCCGCTTGGACTTGTAATAACATTAGGATTTATGGATGCGCGTATTTTTGTCCAAGCAGAATTATTAAAATCTTCTGAATAAGTTACAAGATTAGTCCGCTGTTCCTCTATTAACATGCCTCTTATTGCAAGAGTGACAGGATTATAGTCAAACCTAGAAACATTAGAAGACGCTCGTCTTAAAATACCAGATGAATCAAAGTACGTGGCATTACTGGCCCTCGTAAACGTAATCGCATTAGAGAATGTTTTTGTTCCTAACGCCATTTTTAGAAGGTTCCGCCATCGAGCGAACTATATACTACAGAAGTGCCTGATATTTGTAACACTTGACCGTCCGTGCCTCTAGCAAGTTTTCTGAATCCGTTCGTGCTGTTAGCAACTAATATGTCTTCAGCTGTGTATGCTGATAATCCAGTACCACCAGACGTTCCGGCCAATGGGTTACTAAGGGTTATAGTGTTTGCTGTGATTGAAACGTTGACTGTAGAATTAGCTGTAAGGACTACGTGTGTAGCGTTTGTAACTAATCCACCCGATTCTATATATGAAACAAGCGTACCAATCGCATAACCAGTGCCACCAGTATCTACAGTCGTGGTTGGCGCAGATTGTAAAGCATTAAAGATCTTATACTTGCTGTCACTGGCGTCTCTAAAGAGTCCTGTGTACCTAGCACCACCTGAACCATAGACACCAAAGAATCCTATGTCGAGAGCGTCAGTTGACGTATTAAGTCTTGCAAGTTCGATCAAAGGATCTTCAATTGAAAGAGTTGCAACGTTAAGAGTAACTAAGTCACCGACCACATATAAGTTACCGGAGATCGTAGCATCAGCTTCAATGGTGATGGTGTTACCAAAGAAGTTTCTGCTATATGTGTTGTTCCATCTTAACCCAGTTGCACCTAGATCACGTGTGTTGTTTGCTTCCGGTGTGATTGCTGTGTTGACGTAACCGTTGATGGAGACACGATCTGCTGTGTCTGAACCCAGAGCAGTGTTGCCGTTGACTGTTACGTCTTGGAACGTTACAGATGAAGTGGTTCCAACCGCTTGTCCGATGTGAACACCAGTAGCGTTGGACACCACACCGGTGCCAGCTAAGACATTGACGCCCTGTGTGCTTACGAAGATACCATTGCCGGCGGTGACAGATATGGCATCAGCTGCTACCGTAATACCATTAGCTGCACCGACTGCAAGCGTTGGTGTTGATCCTTCGCCTGTAGCATCACCCGTTAAGCCTGCACCAGCTGTGATGGTTGCAACGTAGTTACCAGATGTTTGCGTTCCTAGAGCTATATCACCAGCTATCTGAGAAGAAGTAACGCTTGAAACCCAAACGCCTGTGCTGTTTGAAACTACTTGGCTGTTACCCGCTAAGACGTTGACACCAGCGGCAGTTACAATGATACCATTAGCTGCCGTAACAGAAATCGCATCAGCACCTACGGTGATACCGTTACCCGCTCCTACATCTATAGTTCTAGATGCAGCAATCGTACCGCCACCTGTTAAACCATTACCAGCTGTGATTGAAACTGCGGTGTGGTCTACGTGTTTATTTGCGTCGTAGTTAGTTAAAGCATCGTGGTTGATTTTTGACTGATCAACCCAAAGACCAGTTGTGTTAGATATGAGTTGGTTGTTGCCAGCTAAGACGTTAACACCAGCTGTAGTTACGATTATGCCATTAGCGGCTGTGACTGCGATATCATCAGCGTTTACGGTGATACCATTACCCGCACCAACTGCTAGAGTAGGAGTTGATCCTTCACCTGTTGCTGTTCCGGTTAAACCGTTGCCGGCTGTGATGCTGGCAACGTAGTTTCCAGAAGTCTGTGTTCCTAGAGCTATGTCGCCTGCTATCTGGGAAGAAGTGACTCCTGAGATCCAAACACCTGTGCTATTTGAAACTACTTGGCTGTTACCTGCTAAGACGTTGACACCGGCTGAAGTGACTTGTATACCGTTGGCTGCTAGTACTGAAGGAGCTTGTGAACTGAATGTAAACCCGTTTCCTGCAGCTTTGTTTATCCACTGTGAGGTTGTATTGTTATATACAAGAAGATCGTTATTAGCTGTGCTAGTTAATGTAACGTCAGTTAACCCATCGAGAGACGTAGCGGCCGCGGGTATCTGACTCCAATTACCATTAGCGTTTAACCAATAATCACCACCGGTGTATTGAGCCGAAGTCGGAATGGTTACTCTGGTGTTTGATGTGCTGTTGGCTAGGAATATACCACTGGTGTTAGTGGTTACGTTTGTTCCCGTATTACCGACCTTGATCGTATCGACCAAGGAAGATGCGTTTACGACGATTGCTTGATTAGCTACAAGTGTTCCTGGCGTTCTTGCACCAGCGATGGGAACGACCGTATCTTTTATTCCAACGAATAAGACGTTGCTTCCACCTGAGAATGCAAGTTCGCCGTTGGCTAGCGAGGTAGGTGCTGCTGTAGTGTCGCTGCGTTTAATTTGAATTAAGTTGGCCATAGAATTTCCTTTTTAGAATGTTCCGCCGTCTATGTCACCACTTAAATCATCAAAGTTTAACGGTTTTATCTCGTATTTATCTGTTGAAGAATTGTATATTAATGTAGCTCCATCCGTCACATTGATCTCATCTACGTCTGCTATGTTCTCGATGGAAGTTATTTCAACTATTTGGTTCTTTAAAGTGATAGGAGATGAAGGAGTAAGCGTTCCTCCTATGTTGTTTACTTTAACACTTTGTCTAGTAATCTGAGGTATGGAAGCTTTCATACTATCTTGTCACTTGAGGTGTTACCGTGACAATTCCTTCTAGTATTCTAGACACCGTACCTGAATTAGTAAGCTCACAGTCATAGACGTATCGACCAGCTGTCAAGTCGGCTGTGGCATTAGCCGTTAAAGATAAAGTAACTTCACCTGTACCACTACTTACAGACACAGAAAAATTAACTGAATTAGAAGAAGTATAGTGTTTACGTATCTGTGCGGCACCGGTATAGCCAGTAAGGTCTAAATTGTTGCCATCGTCATCGGTGACGGTAATAGTTGTGGTAAAAGTAGTGCCCTGGTCTACGACTAAGTTTGCTTTGGTGGCCATTTAACTACTCGAGAGTTTACTATTTTAGTTATTTATAACTTAAAAATAATCAACTATAAGCTTGATACATCAAACTGCATACGATACAATAATCTTTTATTAAAATTTTGTAAACGTCTTCTATGTAATACTACGGTTTGATCCATGAAAACAAGATCATTTTTCTTCCAATAATGAGTATATATGTTTTCTTGTTTAAAAATAAGAGATTCAACCCACTGCTGTAGTTCTTTACTTTCCTCGTCAGACTTATTTGCAAATTTTACAAATGATGTACGATTGTATCTAAAACCCCTATGCCCTCCTGGACTGTTAACAATTAAAGGCAATTGTATTTGTTTATGTGCAATTTCATTTGAATATAATATTTGTAGTTGGGTTTCATGATTCAATGCATATTTTGGAACAGAAGTGTTATCGTAAGTATGAATATATTGTAGTGAATCTACAAGCTTTTTATCTTCATATGATAACTTTTCATAAGGAGTTACACATTCTAAAAAATCAGTATGATTATCATCTCCTACTTCTACTGCGTACAATGCTATTACTTCTGGAGGATTTGGTTTTCCGCTACCGTCTGAATGCCATTCTAGTTCACTATCAGATAAAATACCAAGAAGATCGTTTTCATCATCTTTGTACGCTGAAACTTTTACTAGTCCTGGTATATTTCCCAATCCTAATTTTTCAATCTTTTTTTTATTTTTACTATCTAAACTGTAAAACCTATTGGGATCAAAAATCTGAGGCTTACCCCATGAATAACAAATGGAAGCAAATTTTCTAGGAGAAAGCGTTTGATTGGGACATATCAACAACAATTCATCTAAAAAAACGTTTCCTATTTTTTTAAAATCTTGTTTATTTAATTGGTTAAAGTCTTTTTCAACAACTGCGCCAAATCTTTGATTATTTAATTTTTGATAAGAAAATAATTGATTCATCGTTAGCCATATTAACTATATTTAATTCTTGTTCACCAGTTGATCTAGCCCAAAATCTTTGATTTCTTTCTTTTCCATTTATTGTAACTTTTCCTTTTGCTACACATACTAAATGATTTTCCGGTAAGCTTAAATTGAGTTCAGTTTGAATCACTTTGACTGAATATGCATACACTGCATTCTCTTTATTTATTTTTCTATAAACATGATCATTTTTTACAATGTTGATAATTTCTTCATCTTTTTCTAAACCCAATAATAAGCATATACTAATGGTTCCTTCTTCTTGAGAAACTAATTTCCATCCATTTAAAACCATTAGTGATTGATAATCGCTATCCCATTTGATCAACTCATCATGAGGATAAAGCTTATATCCTTCATCTAGAATTAAAGTTTTTTCTGGAAAATCTATTTCTACAACGGTATTGTTTTTGGAAGTAATAACACCCTTCATACTTCCTTTTTGTATGTAGAACCCAGAGCTGTAATATATGATTCCGGGATTTACTTCTAAGACAGCATCTTTATCGTATTTAGTTCTAAAAAGTTTAGGTAATTCGTATTGCATTTATACATCCTCAATAAACTGTATTCCAGATGGTGTCGGTGGGTCTGGGTATTCAATATCAATATCAAATTCTTGATTAATCAGTTGTTGATAGTCTTGTCTTTTTGACGCATTCTTTCTTTTATTCATTTCTTCAAAAACAGTTTCAGGATATTGTCTTGCTATATAATCAATTAATTCATCTCCTGTTATAAACGAGCCGTCATTATTTAAAGGAATATCGTAGTTATAAGTTATATCATCATTGGGATTATTGTTGACTAATTCTAACCGAGAATTCATGATTGGATCCCCATTAGCATAAAATGAACCAGTATGATATTCGATTGAAACTTTAAAATCTTCAATAGTTTTTTCATTTGTCTCAATAGGTCCATACTTATTTATGAATTTAACTACACAATGACCTTTTTCTTGATCGATGTGTTCTATTTTGAATAAACTTTTTTTCGTAATTGGCATTGTTACACCCTTGGTCCATTGATTGTTCCTGTTTGAGGAGCAGGAAGAGTCACTAGTGGATTTCCAGATATTGCAACTCCTGCTGCTCCTCCGGATCCAGCACTGTAAGTACTAACTACTGTGTATTGAGCTATTCCGCCTTCTTCCGGAACGCCGGGAACTGGACTGCCTCCTTGCGGAGTTGAGCCAGTTCCACCATTTGAACCAGACGATCCACGCGCTCCTCCTGCTCCTCCAGCACCAGAAATAATAGTGGTATCTGGATTAGTATATGTAAATAGAGCAGTAACTCCTGGCACTGATGCTCCAGCTGAATCGGTTCCATCATTTCCATTAGACCCATCAACCGGTATTGTTCCAGTTGGTGGGCCGGAGGGTCCTTGAACTGCAACTCCTGGAGTATCACCAAAGCTTCCTTTAGCAGCGGTGGATAAAGATGATCCAGCTCCTCCGCTTCCTCCACTACCACCTGCTAGTCTTTGATCAAAGAGTTTACCGGTAGCAATAGGAGTATTGTACATTGAAGTTACACCTCTTCCAGCCCCGCCACCGCCGCCTCCCCCGCCCCCAGCAATAACACCGCCAGTGTTATTTATTACTAATGGTGATGAGGTTAAAATAGCTGTTCCTCCATTTTCTCCAGGTGCGCCAATGCCAGGCCCAGAAGGGGGTCCTGTTGATATGCTTCCCGGTGGAGTTGCAGGGTTTGGGCTGGGTAATGGAGTTGTTCCAGGGGCCGAAAGAGATCCTCCGTTACCACCAGAGCCACCTTTTCCAACGATAGTTCCTTGGTTTGTTAATGTTACTGTTGATTGAGTAGGAAGAGCGGGAGAAACTTTAAATGCTGCTTGAGGCGTAGAAGTAGAATAGACTACTACGGCAGGATTGACTGTTATTGAAGCTTCAACATCATCGGTGCCATTCCAACCAGCCGTAGTTAATTTAGTTCTTAGATCATAATTGGAAGTAGGAGTAGTGATGGTTTCATTATAAATAAAAGCGTTAGTATGAACTTGTCTCCAGTTAGTTCCATCATGAACCCATGAATACCTGACTAGTCTCCATGCAGTTGCTGCAGCATCATACGTATATATTTTCTTAATCTTTCTCCAACTTGATCCATCGTATACTTGTGTTATAGTTGCCATATTTTTTTATTTAAAGTAAGGTCCTAACAACCAACAAACAACCGAATGCCTGGTGCCCGAAATAACGTCTTCTACTCCATGCAAAACAAAAGAAGGAAATACTATGATAGTGCCTTTGCTTTGCTGTGGATATATCTTTTCGTCTCCTACTTGTAAAAACAATTTGCCTCCCTCAAAGTCATCATTTAAGAAAGCCAACACAGTCAGCTTTCTACAATTATCATGCGGATGACTTAAAAAAGTATCTATATGAGACTTATACCTTCCTTCTTTTTCATATTTCAAATATTCTATTTGATGACAATTATTTATATCAAATCTCCAAGCTTGTTGGTTGGCTACAAAACCAGATCCTATCATATGTGCACCTATTCCTTCATGAATAGGCAACATAGTCTTGTCAACATTTCTAACATTGGGGTTCAATCCTCTTTGATTTCCTCCACCAATTAGTCCTTTTTCTAAACTATGATTACAATATTTTCCTATAACTGAGTTACAAAAATCATCGCTTAACACATTTTCAAAGAACCAATAATTCAACGGTTCAAAAGATTCTTTTTTCTTAACTATTTTTTTAGTTTCTGCTGGTGTTCCTACTTCATCTCTTCTATCGTATTTCTCATCTTTATAGGGACCATCTGCGTCTACATAATGGAAGAATACTTGGCACTGCCATTCACCTTGAAACTGTTCTCTCCAATGAGAAATTTCAGTACCTTTATATAAAACTGCATCACCTATTTCCAATACTAATGGATTACTATTATCTATTACATTTTCAGTATTAAAAAATATAGGCCAAGCTTTTTCATCAAAACCAAGCGTTATAGTAGCACTGATCTCACACGCTGGTCTGTCCGTGTGAATTTTTAGCTCTTCTCCCTTTCTATAAATTCTAGCATAGCTGTAAGTTGGAAGAAGAGTTTTACTAGAAACATCGGTAAATACTTCTGTCAATTGCTCCATCATATTATCAAAAAACGCATCTCCATAGACAGAATCTGACACTGGACACTGAACATCTTTTGTAGTCTTAGACTCATTATAAAGCTTGAAAAGATGATCACACGCTTCTTTACACTGTTCATTAGATAGAACTTCTTTAAGCACTACATATTTTTTTTCATTAAAATCATCAACAATATTCATACTATTTCCTCATATCAATATATGTATACAATGTCTCCATTTTGTGGACTTGCGTTTACATCTTGTGGGCCATTAGGTGTAGAACTGTTAGCAACAATAGTTCTTCTACCTCTAGCATTGGTGTTTGCTGTTATAACAGTATTCACTGTACTATTACCTATCATTATAGCTAAGTTTCCAGCAACACTGAACCCAGTCGTTATATTTATTCCGTTAGCTGTTCCAATGGTTCCAATCGTAAGAGCAGTAGAGTTGACAGTCGTTGACGTACCAACTGTATGACTGGCTGCGTTTATAGTGCCAGTATGATAAGCACCAGTAGAGTTAGCTATGAATGATGTACCAACTGTATGACTGGCTGCGTTAACAGACCCAGTGATATTTGCAAACCCAGTATGCGTAATTCCTATCGAATTTATAAATGCGGCTGTGCCAACGTTAGCACTAGTGGTTACATATAATGTAGCAGTATTAGTTTGGTTGACAACATTCAATGCTTGTAAATTAGCCAATGCACTATTGACTGACATCGAACCAATGGCTAGTGTTGTAGGCGTTAAGTTAGCTCTACTACTACTATTAGCAACGTATATGATATTATAATCTACTGCAGCATTAGCAGTCGTGTTGCCTAAGTCTATTCCTGTCGTAGTTATCAAAGCGCCATTGCCGGCTCCAAATGGACCCAATGATACTGCAGTAGAGTTGACTACTGTTGTAGTGCCAACAGTGTAGCTAGCTGCATTTATAGTTCCAGTATGATAGGCACCAGTGGAGTTTGCTAAGAACGCTGATGCAACGTTGGCGCTAGTGGTTACATATAAAGTACCAGTATTAGTCTGATTGACAACATTCAATGCTTGAAGATTGGCTAATGCACTATTGACTGACATCGAACCAATAGCTAGTGTTGTCGGTGTTAGGTTAGCCCTACTAGAACTATTTGCTACATATATGATGTTGTAATTAAGAGCAGCATTAGCAGATGTATTACCAATGTCTAAGGTAGTAGTTGTTATTAGTGCGCCATTGCCGGCTCCAAATGGACCCAATGCGATTGCAGTAGAATTTACAACAGTAGTAGTGCCAACTGTATGACTGGCTGCGTTTATAGTGCCAGTATGATAAGCACCGGTAGAGTTGGCTAAGAATGCAGATGCAACGTTGGCGCTAGTGGTTACATAAAGAGTTGCAGTATTAGTTTGGTTAACTACATTAAGTGCTACAGTATTTGTTAGTGAACTATTAGTTGTAAATGCGGTACCAACATTTGCTGATGTAGTTACAAACAATGTACCGGTGTTTGTTTGATTAACAACGTTTAGTGCTTGCAGATTAGCTAGTGCACTGTTAACTGTTATTGAACCGATCGCTAGTGTTGTTGGTGTTAGGTTAGCCCTACTAGAACTATTTGCTACATATATGATGTTGTATTTAAGAGCTGCGTTACCAGATGTGTTACCAATGTCTAGAGTGGTCGTAGTTATCAATGTTCCATTAGTAACTCCAAATGGCCCTAATGATACTGCAGTAGAGTTGACTACTGTTGTGGTACCTACAGTATGACTGGCTGCATTTATAGTTCCAGTATGATAAGCGCCAGTAGAGTTAACTAAGAAAGCAGATGCAACATTAGCAGATGTAGTTACATATAACGTGGCAGTATTAGTTTGATTGACAACGTTCAATGCTTGCAGATTAGCTAGTGCACTGTTAACTGTAATTGATCCAATAGCCAACGTCGTTGGTGTTAGGTTAGCTCTACTGCTACTATTAGCAACATATATGATGTTGTAATTAAGAGCAGCATTACCAGATGTATTACCAATGTCTAGAGTAGTTGTAGTTATCAAAGCACCATTGCCAGTTCCAAATGGCCCTAATGATACTGCAGTAGAGTTGACTACTGTTGTGGTACCTACAGTATGACTGGCTGCATTCATGGTACCAGTATGATAAGCACCAGTGGAGTTGGCTAAGAACGCTGATGCAACGTTAGCAGACGTAGTTACATATAAAGTACCAGTATTAGTCTGATTGACAACATTCAATGCTTGTAAATTAGCTAGTGCACTGTTAACGGTAGCAGAACCAATAGCTAATGTTGTTGGAGTTAGGTTAGCTGTCGATGAACTATTCGCTACTTGTAATAAGTTATATGCAAGAGTTGCATTTGCTGCAGTATTACCAGTAGTAACACTTGTATTAGTAACTGTAGTTCCATTTGTAGAAGAAACACCACCACCTACATTTAATTGAGTGCTAGTATTGGTGGTGCCGGTAACAGTTAAACCACCTTCTGCTGTTAGTAGATTTCTTACACCTAAAGTGTTAAGAGCATTAGCAGTTCCACTAATACCTAAAGTGCTCAATGCGTTAGCAGCTGCAGTTAATCTAGTTGTTCCAGTTACACCAAAGTTACCACCTACGTTTGCATTACCTTGAATGTTTGCAGTTGCTGAAATATCAACATCACCAGTAACTCGCAAATCAACAGCAGGAGCAGTATTGTTTATTCCAACTCTATTGGTTGCAGCACTTACGAATAAAACACCTGAGTCAAAGCTAACGTTACCTGAATATGTTCCAACACCTATAATATTATTAACAGTTGTATTACCTATTGAAATACTACTAACATTTATTGAAACACCGTTTACATTTCCAATAGTCCCAATATCAATTTTTTGTTGGGTTATTGTAGTGTTTACTGAAGAATTACCTATGCTTAAAGACGTAGAATTAATCGAAGAGCCAATAGTCGTATCAATAGTTCCTACATTGAAAGAAGTTGTAGTGTTGGTGATACCAGTAACTGTAAGGCCGGCCGCTGCTGTCAATAAACCATTGACACCTAAAGTATTAAGAGCATTAGCCGCTCCACCCATTCCAAAGGTGTTTAATACATTCGCGGCTCCAGTTAATCTAGTTGTTCCAGTTACACCAAAGTTACCACCTACGTTTGCATTACTTTGAATGTTTGCAGTTGCTGAAATATCAACATCACCAGTGACTCTTAACGCTACTCCCGGTGCTGTGCTATTGATACCAACACGATTGTTGTGAGCATCTACAAACAATACGCCTGAATCAAAACTAATGTTACCAGAATAACCACCAGATGTGATGTTATTGTTAACTGTTGAATTGCCTATGGCTATAACTGAAGAATTAATAGATATTCCATTAGAGACACCAATTGTGCCATAATTAATACCTAAACCGGTCATAGACATTGTAGCTGTAGAATTTCCTACTATAATAGTAGAAGAATTCATCGTAGAACCATTAGCCGTTCCAATAGTTCCTACATTGAAAGAAGTCGTGGTGTTGGTGATACCAGTAACTGTAAGGCCGGCAGCGGCAGTTAGTAATCCATTAACACCTAAAGTATTAAGAGCATTAGCTGCCCCACTTATTCCAAGAGTGCTTAATGTATTAGCTGCTCCAGTTACTCTAATGGTTCCACCTATAGCAACTGCTCCACTGATGTTAGCTGCGCCTGATACTTGAAATTTTGTATCAGGTGTGCTGGTTCCTACGCCAACATATGCATCAGTACCATTTACAAATAATGTTCCAGAAGAAAAAGAAGTATTTCCACTTACATAATGTGTGCACGCCCCAGTAACCATAAGATTACCAGCAACTGTTAAATTATTGCTTAATGTAGCTGCACCAGTTACAGCGATTGTGTTACTTAAAGTAGCTGCTCCAGTAACACCTATTGTGTTGCCTAAAGTAGCTGCACCGGTTACTGTTAATGTGTTGCTTAAAGTTGTAGTATTTGTAACTGATAGCGTATTTCCTAAAGTAGCTGCACCAGTTATAGCGATTGTATTACTTAAAGTGGCTGCTCCAGTAACACCCAATGTGTTACTTAAAGTAGCTGCACCAGTTACGGCTATGGTATTGCTTAAAGTAGCTGCACCAGTTACGGCTATCGTATTGCTTAAAGTAGCTGCTCCTGTAACACCTATAGTATTGCCTAAAGTAGCTGCACCAGTAACAGCAATGGTATTCGCGAATGTAACGTTACCGGTTACCGCTAATGTGTTGGACATCACTACATTGCCAGTAACAGCCAAGGTATTGGACATCACTGCGTTACCAGTAACTAAAATAGTATTAGATAAAGTCGCGTTACCAGTTAATGATAACGTATTAGATAGCGTAGCAGCACCAGTTAATGCTAAAGTGTTTGATAATGTAGCTGCACCGCTAAGATTTAAAGTATTTGCTGAAACAACCCATCTTCTTGTACTATCACCTAGGGGAATAGTATTATTTACCGGATAAGACCCAACATATATGGATGCTGTATCTAAAAACGCATTGAATTGATTTGTGGTATTTCCTATATTAAGACCATCTACACTAGCAAGAATATCTCCTGTTCTAACTTCACCTCCACTTATAATAGATTCACCGGTAACAACCAAATCTCCATTGATATGGACCAGTGAACCATCTACATATAGATTAGCTCTTGATGTAGTATTTCCTATAAAAACAGTTTGAGCAAATTCAGCGTTTCCGCCGGTTACGTATAATCCGTTTTCCGTCTTAAATCTAGTGTTAGCCATGTGTTCCTACTACTTTATAAGGGTGACTATTACTTTACTAGCTGTACTAATGTAATTTTGTTTCAATTTCAATTCAACATTTGTGCCATTTATTGTAGTACTAAAATCACCTAAGTCTTCAGTTGGAGGAGAAACGACTGTTGCATAGACTGTAATATATGAATCAGTTCCATTATGTGCCAACACCATTTCAGATGTTTGTGTATTTCCAGTAAGACCTTTAATTTGTGCTGTTATTTTAGCAGAAGAGTAACTTGATTTGTTAAACGTAAATATATTTAAAGGATTAGTTATATCACTGCCAAGATTAGAATTTGCAAACGCTGTAGTTATATAATCTACATAATAGTTTTCATTATTGCCATAAGTCACCGAACCAGTAACTGCTAATGTATTGGACATCGTCACATTGCCGGTAATCACTAATGTATTAGACATTACTACATTACCGGTCACCGCTAATGTGTTAGATAATCTTGTATTTCCAGTGACTAATAAAGTATTGGCAAATGTAACGTTACCAGTTACTGCTAATGTGTTGGACATCGTCACGCTGCCAGTCACTGCTAGAGTGTTAGATAATGTAGCATTGCCAGTCACTGCTATTGTATTTGACATTACTACATTACCAGTAACTGCTAAAGTGTTAGCAAATGTAACGTTACCAGTTACTGCTAATGTGTTGGACATCGTTACACTACCAGTTACTGCTAGTGTATTAGAAAATGTAACATTACCTGTAACTGCTAATGTGTTGGACATCACTACATTACCGGTCACTGCCAATGTATTGGACATCACTACATTACCGGTCACCAACAGAGTGTTACTAAATGTAACGTTACCAGTTACTGCTAGCGTATTAGCGAATGTAACGTTACCTGTTACAGCTAGTGTATTTGCAAATGTAACGTTACCAGTCACCGCTAGCGTGTTGGACATTACAACATTACCAGTAACTAGTAATGTGTTAGCAAACGTAACATTGCCAGTAACCGCTAATGTGTTAGATAGTCTTGTATTACCAGTGACTAATAAAGTATTAGCAAACTCTACATTACCGGTCACCGCTAATGTGTTAGATAGCCTCGTATTGCCCGTGACTAATAACGTATTAGCAAATGTAACGTTACCTGTTACAGCTAGTGTATTTGCAAATGTAGCATTGCCGGTCACTGCTATTGTATTGGACATTACTACATTGCCAGTAACTAGTAATGTGTTAGCAAATGTAACGTTACCAGTAACCGCTAATGTGTTAGATAATCTGGTGTTGCCAGTCACTAATAACGTATTGGCGAATTCTACATTACCGGTGACTACTAATGTATTAGATAATCTTGTATTACCTGTAACCAACAACGTGTTAGCAAATTCTACATTACCAAGAGTGTATAAACTGTTTGATAAAGTTGTATTGCCAGTAACCGCTAATGTGTTAGATAGTCTTGTATTTCCAGTGACTAATAAAGTATTGGCGAATTCAACATTGCCAAGAGTATACAAGCTGTTTGACAGAATAGTGTTACCAGTCACAGCTAATGTGTTAGATAATCTTGTATTACCAGTCACCAATAATGTATTTGCAAATGTAACGTTACCAGTAACGGCTAAGGTATTCGCAAACACTACGTTTCCAAGCGCATATAGTGTATTAGATAAGTTAGTGTTACCTGTCACTGCTAACGTGTTGGATAATATGGTGTTTCCAGTTACTGCTAATGTATTTGCTAAAGTTGTGTTTCCAACTGTGTATAGAGTGTTTGATAATCGGGTTGCACCAGAAATGTTAGCCGTACCGCTTACTGCAAACACAGCGTCTGGTGTAACTGTACCCACACCTACTCTATCATTTACAGAATCTACCATCAATGTTGTAAGATCAAAATATACGTTTCCGGCAATGGTTTGATAAGTAGACGTAACATCTAAATTAGCTGTGATTTGAACCAAGTTTCCACCCATGATGGTGTTTGCTGTGGTTCCATTTCCTCTCATTTGTAGAAGTGTAAGAGAAGAATTTGCTTTTACAAACGTATTACCAGTAAAGATTGAGATGCTATTGACGCTTGTATTCGTAGTCCTAACGAATAGATCAGTGCCGTTGACTATTGTGTTAGTTACCGAACTGTTTCCTAACACGTTTATAGCAACAACCGAGGTATTTCCCTTGATCGAAGTATTACCGGTTATGGTTACAATTTGACCATTTACTTGAGTATTTGCATTGTCTATCCAAACGTTGGCTTGGCAGTTAACGAAATAAGCATTAACTGTACTGTTTCCACCAATAAATGTGTTTGAATTTATTGTAAGTAGAGCAGATCCACCATCTCCTACATTTCCACCTCTAAGTTCATTGGTTGCAACTAATGTATTTGCACCGAATTTGCCTAAAAGCTGAGCTCTTCTTGGTTCAGCTACTGTACCAGTGTTTGCAACAGAGTCATTAGCTGTGATGATCTCAGTAGCCAGCGATAACAGTAAATCGTTAGTCCTGTTGATCCAGACTTCAAAAGTATCTGTTTCTATGTCTATTTGATTTATAGTTCGTGACATTACGTTCTACCGTTGATTAACTGAATGATCATGTCTTTTAATTCAGAAAATTCTGACCTAAGACCATCTATTTGCTGCTGAACAGTTTGAAGATGCTTAGCTTGTCTTCTTTTTTCTAAAATGTGTTCATACTCTGCTACATTTGTATTTATTAAAGCTTTCGTGTCAGCGTCTCTAACAAGGCCTTGATATGTTGTTTTAATGTGTTCCATTATGCAGAAACTCCTACTGCTCTAATATCATTTAATCTTGGAACAATGTAAGAAGTATTGGATAGCAATACCACTTTAATTGCAAAAGTATCATAAGTTGCAAATTCAGTAGTACTTGTACTGTAATACGTAGCTACATTATCATTGTGTATATCATTAAATACGCTACGTGGTTTTGTAACTTTTCCAACTTTCAATGAAGCCGCTTCTAAGCTCAAGTTACCAAATGCTTTATTGATTTCAAATGAAGTTGCAACTGGAGTATTTGCAACTACAGCTACACCGTATGTAGTATTTGGGAACTGAGTATCATACAGAACAATCATATCTCCATTTGCTAATTCTGTATCAAAAGATGTTCCAACACCAGTTACTGTCGTATTACCAGCAGTACTGTAAACAAATGCATCTCCCGTTATTACAGAGCTTATTTCGGGATAAGCTCTAAAGCCATAAGTTAATTCAACATAATCTTTCTTATTAGCTTTATTACTAAATTGCTTTCCATTGAATGTTGCATCTTTAATTTCTAGTTCTGTCCAATCTTTATCATCAAAAGCATCTTCATCTTTTGAATTATGACATCTTGCATATATCTTAATGTCCGTGCCATTAGGTCTCCATGCTGTTGTTATAACTCTTATGTCTTCGGCAAACCTATCTTTATCAAAAGTAACCTTTTTGGTTATGTGTCTAGCTACTGCATTACCTTGACCGGTGTGCTCATCAGTAGCATCATTATTTATCTGATTAGCAAAAACATACATCAATGATAAGTCTTTATGCAATTCAGGTGATTCATACTTATTGCTAGCATTGAATGAAAATTTAACTACAGAACTTTTGCCTTCAGAAGTAGATGTTCTTAAAACAGAAGAGTTCAATACTTCTAATGATTTAGATAATATTACAGCATCAAATTTTTCTACTTCAGTTGATTTTTCAGATTCAATATTGATAAAATTGTTATCATTGATATTGTATGATGATAAATTAGTATCATAATATGCAAAATTAACTCTATTTGAAAAAACTGATCCACCTTTAACGTTAAAATCAAAATTAGGTATGAAAGAAGTAATTGGATATGCTATGACGTTGGCGATTTCTGCCATCGAACTATAAAATTCAGATTTTACTTGAGCCCCAGCATAGACAGTAAAGGTTGCACCTGAACCAGATCCTCCAGAAACTCCATTCTGTGTTCTAACTGTTGCAATTGGGTTAGAAGTGAATCCTTCTCCTGGATTAATTATAGTTATAGATTCAATCGTACCGTTTGAGTACGTATTAACTGTAGCCCTTCCATTTTTAATAGCGCCTGTTCCAGTGAATGTAATATAATCAGTATTAGAGTATCCAGTGCCGCCAGAAAATACAATATAGTTTACTCCGTTGTTTATAAATCTAACTCTTCTAGATGCATTAGAATTATTCAAAATTAAAGTACTTGGATTATTTAAATGATTTTCATAATGAGCTACAGCAGTGAATTTATAACGAGCCGGTCTATTAGATTCACTAGTAAAAGAACATGGAGAATCTAAAAGTAATCGAGTGTCACTGAAAATATATTTAACTTTTCTAATGCAGGTATTTGCAACGTTTCCTGCAACATCAGCAACTCCATCGCTTATGACGATATCATCTCCTATATCCAAAACTGATAAGAAATTAGTTCCAGCACCGATGACCAATTGGCTTGCTGTGTATGATATATTGTTTGAAACTATCATTCTTTCGTTGGCAATTAAGCCGGATGAATACCTATATGGTGCTCTTACATTCAAGTTTCCTGGTTGGAAATAGTATACTTTATTGATTGGTTCTCCAAAATCTTGATATATTCTCTGAGGAGAAGCAAACGCAGTTGCTACGTCAGTATACCCTACAAAAGTAGAATATATGTTTTGTAGTTCTAAAAATTCATAATCATCATTTACTAGTTCAACTGATCTAGATGTTTGATATTCTAGCGCATTGATTTTGAACTTAAGATCAGTCGAAGGTATTGGTCTCAAGACTTCATCTTGTGTAGTAGGATCATTATCTATTTCAAGATAATTACTTGCTCTATAAAGTTTTCCTGAATTATAAGCATTATCACATATTGTAGTAGATCCTAGTAGAGGTCTTCCCTGTGTAGCCGTCCATAAAGAGTATTGTGGATCTTCGAAGTTTATAACGATTGCGTATTGTTTTCCTGTCTTCAATGAAATAGGTGATTTAAATCTA
>JACCDU011096075.1_pt1 | contig 20077 bp, 17 predicted proteins | sample 7446081 | NCBI WGS metagenome assembly JACCDU01 (sample SAMN15323447, study PRJNA562643) | freshwater metagenome | isolation source: river surface water | place: USA:Blue River Watershed | collected 2017-08-17
ACCCACGCTACTTCCGTCCCACAGAGGTTGAAACCCTGCTGGGCGACCCCTCCAAAGCCAAAGCCAAGCTGGGCTGGACGCCAGAAATCACGGTGCAGCAAATGTGTGCTGAGATGGTGGCTACAGATTTAGAAGAAGCTCAAAAGCATGCGTTGCTCAAAAAGCACGGATACCAACTCAATGTGAGTGTTGAGTGAACGGGCGTTGTTTAAAAATTATTTATTTTTTAGCTAAAAAATAGTTAATTACTCATTTGTAATTCGTTGGATCTATGTCTATATCCCCGATAATTGAAGGCTTTGCTATTGAGTGAAAGGGCGGTAGCGTGCCCATTGTGACTTCAATCTAAGTTCGTGACCGTACCCGCCCCAGCCACATTGCCCCAGCACATAGCCATCATCATGGATGGCAATGGCCGTTGGGCCCAAAAGCGCCACATGCCCCGCACGGTGGGCCATGCCAAAGGTGCGGCGGGTGTCAAAGCCTTGGTGGAGCATTGCGCCAAGCTGGGCGTGAAGTACCTCACCCTGTTTGCCTTCAGCACCGAAAACTGGAGCCGCCCTGCTGACGAGGTGTCCACCCTCATGGGGCTGTTTGTGCAGTACCTTGAAAAAGAAATGGGCGCATTAGCTGCAGCAGGTGTGCGCCTAAAGGTGATAGGCGACGTGGCTGGCTTTGCACCAGAGCTGCAAACCCGCATCCACGCAGCTGAAAAAGCTACCCAACACAACCAAGCCATCACGCTAGTGGTGGCTGCTAACTACGGGGGGCAGTGGGATGTGGTGCAGGCTGTTAAAAATTGGCAAGAGGCTCACCCAGATGAAAACGCCAGCAGACTGACTCAAGAGCAGCTTGCGAAGTATCTTAGTACAGCGGGAATGTCAGATGTAGATCTGCTCATCCGGACTGGCGGCGAGCAACGCATCAGCAACTTTTTGCTTTGGCAAGCTGCCTATGCCGAGCTTTATTTTACCGAGGTCTTGTGGCCCGAGTTTGGCGAAGCCGAGCTACACAAAGCCTTAGCTTGCTACACCCAACGCACACGCCGCTTCGGTCAAACGGGTGAGCAAATTAATCAACTGCATCCAACTAAACAAACCGCATGACACATAACTAGGCTCAAATGTTACACACTTACGAAGACGATGAAATTAGCCTGCTAGACACGCTGGTGACACTTGCCGAGTCATGGAAACTGTTGGTTTTTGGCCCTTTTGCGGTAAGTGTGGTTGCTGGTGGCTTGAGCTTTTTATGGCCCGATACGTATGAGTCTGTCTCTATCGTCCGGCTAAGCGAAGAAGAGGTCGCGGTAATCCACTCAGCCCCCGTGCTAGACCCCCTCATTGCTAGATTTGACATGTTCAAAAAAGCTGATGGGGATCAGGAAGATGCCCGTAAAGACTTGACCAAAAGGCTGGTCATCGGCATTGACAAAAAAACTAAGCTAGCCACACTCACAGCCAAAGCCCGCACTCCAGAGCAAGCGCAAGCCCTTGGGTCTGCCGCTATCGATGCAGTGTTGCAAGAACTGCGCAAGAAAGGCAAAGAAAAAGAATTTATTGTCAAGATAATGGAAATAAACCAACAGGCTATAGATGTGGCTGAGGATGCGCTAGAGTCTGTGCAAAAGAGCCTCAAGCGTGGCGCCATGGCTGACTTGCAGCAAGAATCGGCCATCAAAAACATAACATTCCTCAATTCAGAAATCTTTAGCAAAAGACTAGCTAATGCCGACTTAGCCATAAAGCTAGAAGCCCGTGGTGAGGAAGTGTATGTACAAAAAGCCAATCTTCCTGGGCGCAAGTCTGCGCCCAGGCTCGGCTTGGTGGTCACAGTTGCGTTGTTGAGTAGTGGTTTTATTCTGTTAATGTGGGTGTTTGTGCGCAAAGCATGGAACTCTGCTGCGCGAGCCCCAGAATTTGCAAACAAAGTCATTTCTATTAAAAAAAGCTTCGGTTGGGAGTAATAATGCGGTTGCTTGTTGTATTTGGCACGCGGCCTGAGGCCATCAAAATGGCTCCTCTTGTCAAGGTATTGCAGCAGTCTTCAAAGCTGAAAGTCAAAGTTTGTGTAACAGCGCAACATCGGGAAATGTTAGATCAAGTACTTCAGCTCTTTGACATTACTCCAGATTATGACCTGGACTTGATGAGACTAGAACAAACTCTTACGCAACTTACTTGTAATATTTTGCAAGGTATGGAAGGTGTATTTGCCTTGTATAAGCCCGACTGGGTTTTGGTGCATGGTGATACCTCTACCACGTTTGCAACAAGTTTGGCTGCGTATTATCAGCAAGTAAAAGTAGCGCACATTGAAGCTGGTTTGCGTACCCGCAACCTTTACTCCCCTTGGCCTGAAGAGGCAAACCGACAAATTACAGGTAGATTAGCTGGCTTGCACTTTGCACCCACAAGCCAAGCACAAGCTAACCTGCTGCAAGAGGGGGTAGCATCTAGCATTATTCACGTTACGGGAAACACCGTGATCGATTCCCTTGTTAGTGTTAGCAAGCGTATTGACCAAGATGCGGATCTGAGTCGGCAACTGGCATCACAATTTCCGTTTCTCGATAAGAGCAAGCGATTGATACTTGTGACAGGCCACCGTCGTGAGAACTTCGGAGCTGGATTCGAGTCAATATGTCATGCATTATTAGACATCGCGGCAGATCAAACAGTGAAAATTGTCTACCCTGTTCATCTCAATCCGCAAGTGCAAGAACCAGTCAAACGCATCTTAGCAAATGTAGCAAATATACATCTTATTGAGCCACTAGACTATTTGCCGTTTGTTTATCTCATGAAGCAATGCTATCTTATTCTTACCGATTCGGGCGGGGTTCAAGAGGAGGCGCCCTCATTGGGTAAGCCGGTACTCGTTATGCGCAACACTACTGAGCGACCTGAGGCTGTTGTTGCAGGGACAGTCATGCTGGTGGGGACAGACAGAAACACCATCGTTTCGGAAACTCGGCGTTTATTGAAAGATGCTGAGGCATATCAAGCGATGGCGCGAGCACACAATCCTTATGGAGATGGCCTAGCATGCCAACGTATCCAACACATATTTGAAGAAATCGAAAGATGAATAGCATTATTGAATTCAACACAGTATCTGTTGTCGGTCTTGGCTATATTGGCTTACCTACGGCCGCAGTTATTGCAAGTCGCAAAGTTAAGGTTGTCGGCGTTGATGTGAACCAGCACGCAGTGGATACTATTAACCAAGGCAAGATTCACATCGTTGAGCCTGATCTAGATATGGCGGTGCATACAGCCGTTACAGAAGGGTATCTGCGTGCGACTACAAAGGCGGAGGCCGCAGATGCATTCCTAATTGCCGTGCCTACTCCCTTTATAGAGGGTGTTAAGGGTCTGCACGAGCCAGATTTGCGCTATGTAGAGGCAGCTAGTAAGTCCATTGCACCTGTGCTAAAAAAGGGGGATTTGGTGATATTGGAGTCAACATCTCCCGTTGGCGCCACCGAGCAAATGGCAGCATGGCTCGCCGAAGCTCGACCCGATCTAAGTTTTCCTCAAACACATGGTCAATCGAGCGACATACGTGTAGCCCACTGTCCAGAGCGGGTACTGCCTGGGCAGGTGTTGCGAGAGCTAGTTGAAAATGATCGAGTCATTGGCGGCATGACTCCTAAATGCTCTCAAGCAGCTGTCCGCTTATACAAAAAATTCGTACAGGGAGAGTGTGTAATTACTAACGTACGTACCGCCGAAATGTGCAAGCTTACCGAAAATAGCTTTAGAGATGTAAATATTGCCTTCGCTAATGAGCTATCTATTATTTGTGAAAAACAAGGGATTGATGTTTGGGATCTAATTAATTTGGCGAATCGACATCCGAGAGTAAATATCCTTCAACCCGGGCCTGGTGTGGGGGGGCATTGCATTGCGGTAGATCCTTGGTTTATTGTTAGTTCGAGTCCGGTAGATGCAAAATTAATCAGATGCGCTAGAGAGGTAAATGATTACAAGCCAGAATGGGTTGTTTCAAAAATAAAGGAAATTGCTGGCGTTGAATTTAATGGAAAAATTAAAATAGCATGTCTAGGCTTGACATTCAAGGCGAATATTGACGATATTCGCGAAAGTCCTGCTCTAAAGATAGGAAGAGAGTTAATCTCTGATTCTGCATATGAGATAAAACTGGTAGATCCAAAGGTGGATCATAAAAATGTTGACCCGCAATTAAGAGGCTACTTATCTACGATGGATGATGCCATGTTGTGGGCAGATTTGATAGTTATTTTGGTAGGCCATTCTGATTTTTCTAATGTTCAATATGAAGCCAAGAGATTAAATAAAAAATACTTGAATTTTCAAAGTGCGATGTGATCATGTATGAATATAAGATTGCACTTGTTCCTCTGGGCGTTGCTGGTAGGCATTTGGCAAATTTTTGTATTTTTTTCTATTTGTCAAGGCAAATGAGCATAGAGGATTTTGGTATAACTAGTCTTGGTCTATCAATAATAAATTCAATTGGTGGTGTCGTCACATTAGCGCTAGCATCTGGATTTGGAAGATACTTTTATGAAATAAATGAGCACATTAAACAGACGATTATTATTTTTGTTACCATAGTTGGTTTAATTTTATCATTACTTGTTTATTGTATCTTTCTGTACTTCGATGTCATGAAACTCAAAGAGTTTGCTTTATTAATAGTTGCAGCTGCATATCTTAATGCCTTGTCTGATTTTTGGCTGTTGAGTTCAAGGTTAAGAAAAGAATTTATATTGTTTGCGATTTATAATGTCGCGACAGTTTTCGTGTTGGTCGGAGGGATATTTTTTTTAGCTGACAAGTTAAATCCTAGAAATGTTTTCTTTGCGTATTTAATACAGGCGCTTCCATTTGCAAGTTTATTAGTCATCAATTCATATAAAAAAGTTGGGGGGGATTTGAAAATTGCACTGCGAAGTGAGAAAATAAGAAAAATATTGCGTTACTCACTATTTATACTGCCTGGAAATTTAGGATATTTTTTAAATAACTCGGGTGACAAGCTAATATTATCGAGTGGTACGTCTGAGGCAGAGCTGGCTATATATTCCTTTATTTATCAAATACCGATAATATTGGCGTTTGCATATATTACAATAATAAAGACAGTTATCGGACCGATTTTCTTTGAGTCTACGGCGAAAAACAACATAATACTCTCTCAGAATAAAGCTTTTGCGACCATAGATATCACATATGTGGTGGTTTGCCTGTTATTGGTTATATTTGCGAGGGAAGGGGTTGATCTAATTAATTCAGAATATAGAAGGGGTATCCAATATCTCCCGTTGTTATTGCTTGCTGGATATTTCTCTATTTTGTCGAATTTGTATGTTTTAAGCATACATGAGGCGGGTAAAACATATATCGATACAGCAATCGAGTTGTCTGCTGGTGTGATTTCACTGTTTGCTTGTATTTTTCTAATTCCAACCCATGTGATTTATGGAGCAGTATTGGCTACAGTAACGGGATTTGGAGTTAGGTGCATGATGTACATGCTTGCAAGTATTTGGCTTGATGGCAAAATAAAACTGCGATTAAAAAGTAATATCACTGTAGTTATTATATTTCTTATGTGCGAATTATTGTCTAATGAAAGATAAAATTGAAATTACTTTGACTGGGATAGCATTTCTTCCTATCTTTTTTGGTGATGACTTTTTGCTAATAACTAGCGTGCCGAGTGGTAACTTTGCAGTGCCTATTTCAATCCTAGCTTTATTTATTTTAATATTGATCAATATTCTGAAGGTGCGTTTTTTAGTAAATATACTTGATGTCCATGTATTATTTATTATTATTTACATGATGCTAGCGTATTTTCTTGTTGGATTTTTATTGCATAATTCGAATCCGAATTTTTTGCTTTTATATAGCGTCCCTATCTTGATCGGTTATACGGCTGGAAGACTAAGTCGTCTTGATCTAAGGTCATTTATTAAAATATATGTATTTGCTATGGCGGGTTACTCATTCCTACATATAGCAGATAGTGTTTATCAGTTTGGGGTATTTGATGCCATTAAAAATCAAGGTTCAGATGCGGTTCTTAATATTTTTATATATATGGTAAATACATATACTTCCCTCTGATGCTATCACTAGCATTGTTCTTTGTGTCAACTGGTGTATTGAAGGAGTTTGGGAATTTTAAATATGTATTAGGAGCTTTAATTATTTTCGAATTAATAATTCTAGCAGCTAGAGAGCCCTTTGTTATTGTATTTTTAATGTATTTAATTTACAAGCTTAGAGCGAAAGAGCTAAAGAAAATTGCATATCTAGTGGGTTGTGTATTTATAAGTATTGCTATATTGATCGTCATAGCTGATGATTTTCCGTTAGTTGAAAAAATCTCAAATTTGGGTCACAACCCAAGTGCAGGAAGGCTTGATCAATTGTTGTACTTCATGGAATACATTCATGATATTAATTTCTTTATTGGAGAATCTTATTCTGATATGCTCACCAATCCAGAAGGCTCATTTCATAACCAATGGATTGATTTTTATGTTAAAGGAGGCATGATAATGCTCGTGCTAAATATAGCATTTTTCTTAAGATTTTCTTTGGCGCTAAATTTATACAGGGGCAAACATAAGCAAATTATTTCCATGATTTTCGTAATGTTAATGGTTATATTTTTGATTGAATTTCAAATTAATACAAGTATGAGGGCGCCATATTCGGCGACTATATTATGGTTCATAATTGGAATTCATTCTCGCGAGATTTATAAAGAATTTTAATGTAATCTTACCGATTTTTCTTCTAAGTTGAAGTGAATATATATTAATTAATTTGAGCCTAGCTATACAACGACTGAGTTTTCAAAAAATGGGTGTCTTGTCAGGTTTGGTTGGCTAATTTCAGAATGTTGATAGCTTGTGTTTTCAGGCTATTTCATGGTATTGAGTTCTATACGCATGCGCTATTCCTAGGTCTATTAACTTTCATTCAATATAAATGCCGCGTTATTTAATCAAAATTGGAAAAATTCATATTCATCATACGTATTATCTGAATGAATTAAAATTCAATGAATTTTATAAATTCATTATTCATTGTCAAACTGGACTAACACGTGCGAAATTTGGATTTATAAGAAGAAGATATAAAACCTTAGTTAATTCTTTGGTTGAGTCGAATACTAATATATTTTCTAGATTTTTACCAAACTACAGGAATGAAATTAGAAAATCAGAAAAAGAGGGGGTAATTATTGAATTTACTAATGATTTTGAATGGTATTTAAATTATCATAATGAATTCTCTATAAGCAAGGGGCTACCAACGCTAAGAAAAGAGTTGTTAGATGCTTATCAGGATGATTTGGTGGTGAGTTTAGCTAAATATGGTGACATTATATTGTGTGCGCATGTGCATCAGATCTATCCCGATCTTGGTGTAGTGAGACTATTATTCTCATCGAGTTACAGATTCAAAGTTGCAGGCAATAGTCAGCTGGTCGGGCGAGCAAATAAATGGCTTCATTGGAAGGATATGCAAAATTTTAAAGAAATGGGACTCGCTTTCTATGACTTTGGGGGGTATTCTGGTTCTGTGCTTGATCCAAATAAGATTGGTATAGATAAATTTAAAAAAGGTTTCGGCGGAGCTGAAGTAGATTCTTTTGAATATATTTCAGTATTTTACTATTTTTTTTCTATTGTTTATTATTTCATGAGACGAGCGGTTAATGTCATTGTTAAACTTTAAAATTATAAATCGATTTCTATACAAGGACAGTTGGTCAATTGGATTTATTGAGGCAGACATTAGGGATCTTGAGTTTGTATTGCCTACCCCTAATTTGTTGGACATTCCTGTACCGTGGGGATGTTATGTCGCTGATCCATTTATAGCTCGAATTTCGGGTAATATTTTTTTGTTTTACGAGCGTTATGACTACATCCGGCGAATTGGAAAAGTGGTATGTGCAAGGTTGTCGGAGGATTTGAAATTTATTGAAGAAAAGGAAATGTCATGTATATGTGGACATGCTTCTTATCCATTTATTTTATTTTATGAAAATGATACTTTATTAATTCCGGAGAATATAGACTCAAAAAAAGGTCCCATTTATAATATCAAAATTTATAATAATGAACCTTACTTGAGCCTAGCAAGCTATAAATTACCTTTCATAGGGGAAGATCCAACTATATATTTTCATAATGATAGATTTTGGTTGTGGACAACTTTAAAAAGTGATTCTTTATATTTATTTTATACTAGTGATTTATCTAGTGAATGGATTCCTCATAAATGTAATCCGGTTAGAATTTCAAAGAAAGCAAGGCCGGCGGGAAGCTTATTTAGCATTGATGGGCGGTTGTATAGACCTTCACAAGACTGTACCAATAGTTATGGTGAAAAAATTATTATCAATGAAATTTTAATAATTGATGAATCCAGCTACGTTGAGCGAGAAATTAAAACAATTGAATCATCTGCATGGGGTGGTCATGGAGTTCATACAGTGAATAGATTTGAAAAATACTTAATAATTGATATAAATTATAAAAAGATAATGATTGCATATATTTTGGGGTTAGTTATTAAAATGTGCCGAGATTCTTTTTATGCCATTCAAAAAATTTTTTCTGAAAGATGAGATGACTACAGCGCCAAGTTTAAATGAGAAATTTCCAAATGCGACACAGGTCGTTTTGGTGGGGGGGCTGCCAAATCCGATTGGTGGAATAAGTAACTTCATGTCAAGGTTAATTCGCAGTGATACTGCTTTATTTTCAGAAATACTTGATCCTTACCCATCTGGCAATAAGGAGGTCTCACCTATTCCGCACAAAATATTAAAGACGCGATTTTTTGGGTTATTTTATGAGTGTATGAGGATGGATGGTCGCCATATACTGTTTAATTTCTCAACATGGCGCTCGCTTTTGTTATTTGTATTTCTGCCAAAGAAGAGTAATCGATGGGGTTTAATACTGTTTCATGGAAAAATACATTTCAGTGGTTTGGCATTAATAATGAAGCCACTTGTCAGTTATGCACTATCAAAATTTGATGCTGTCGGGTATGTCTCATCTGAGCAGGCTGATTTTTATAAAAGTTATGCGTCAAGTAGCGTTGCCCAAATTCCGCTTAGATTTTACATTGAATGTGATAAGTCGCAACTGACTAATTCTGAATCGGATTTGCCTAAGATTATAAATGATTGGAAGATGGAAGGACGAAGACTATATATCGTGAGCGGTTATCCGACGAAAATATATCAGCACCAGCGTGTTATAGATGCGATAAAAAAGGTAAATGAAAATAGTGGGGATGTGGCTTTGGCTCTTTTTTTGTATGGCAAGGATGATGATGGATTAATGTCTCAGATTAGAAGCGATATTGAAGGACGGGATGATATATGTATGTTTTGGGCTCAATCTGAATTGAATTTCATGAAAGTGCTTGCTGTCGCTGACGGATATATAAGAATGAATACTATCGACAGTTTTGGTGTGGCGATTGCGGATGCTATTAACCTAGGCGTTCCGGTGTTGGCAACAAATGTATGCCCTCGTTACTCGGGTGCTATTTGTATAGATCCTGATGATGACGATAGTTTGCTAAAATTTATAAATGGAATTAGTATTGAAAAGTCAAATGATAATGAGATACTAAGCCAATCTTTAAGTATACATGAGTTTATTCGTAAATTCATAAATTTGGAGGCTTTATGAGGCTCATTGTTCAGGAGTTTGATACTGGGCGAACAATAATTAAACAATCACCAACGCCTGTTGTTAGTGAAAATAAACTAATTATAAATACAAAGTGCTCTCTGATATCTGCAGGTACAGAGCGGATGCTAGTTGGGTTTGGCAAGGCATCCTATCTAGATAAGGTCCGTCAGCAGCCTGACAAGGTGAGAATGGTTCTAGAAAAGGTCGCAACAGATGGGCTGCTAACGACAGTAGAGGCAATCCGATCCAAACTGGCGCAACCGTTACCTCTTGGCTACTGCAATGTAGGCATAGTTGCTGACGTTGGAGATGGTGTGTCGGGCTTCCGAGTTGGAGATAGAGTGGTTTCTAATGGTGCGCACGCGGACATTGTCAAAGTGTCAAAAAATTTGTGCGCCCTAATTCCTGTGAACGTCGATGATGAATCTGCTAGCTTTACGGTGGTTGCAAGTATTGGCATGCAGGGTATCCGCCTCGCGCAGCCTACGCTTGGAGAGACATTTGTGGTCACGGGTGCAGGCTTGATTGGCTTATTGACGGTGCAGCTGCTTCGTGCCCAAGGTTGTCGAGTGTTAGCGATTGATTTTGACGAGACTAAGCTTGCTCTGGCGAGACAGTTTGGTGCGCAAACTTGCAATCTAGGTGCTGGTGAAGACCCTGTGGCCGCCGGTATGACGTTGAGCCGCGGCAAGGGGGTGGATGGTGTGATCATTACTGCATCTTCCTCATCAAACGACCCGGTGACGCAGGCCGCCCGAATGAGTCGTAAGCGGGGACGAATTGTGCTGGTGGGGGTGACGGGCTTGGAGTTAAATCGGGCTGACTTTTACGAGAAAGAGTTGAGCTTTCAGGTTAGTTGTTCGTATGGCCCGGGACGCTACGACCCAAACTACGAGGAGAAGGGGCTAGATTACCCGCTGGGTTTTGTTCGATGGACTGAGCAACGCAACTTCGAGGCTGTGCTGGACATGATGGCTAGTGGGCAACTTAATCTGAAGCCGCTGATTACTCATCGCTTTGCATTTGAGGATGCGGCAAATGCGTACGAGGCGCTCATGGCTGACATGACAGGCTTGGGGATGCTTTTGCAATATACATCGCCAGTTTCGCAGCGAATGGTCAGGCAGGTATCGCTAAAGCCTGAAGCAACTTTTGCTCCGCAACTTCCGGTCATGGGTTTTATTGGCGCCGGCAATTACGCATCGCGAGTGTTGATTCCTGCATTCAAGGCAGCCGGGGCGCAGTTTCACTCTATTGTTACGGAGGGCGGTATTAACGGTGTAATTCATGGTGAGAAGGCCGGTTTCGCTGAGGCGTCGACAGACATTGCGGCACTTTTGGCCAATGAATTAATCAACACGGTGGCAATTGTTACGCGCCATGATACTCATGCACGTTTTGTGACCCAGGCCTTGCAGGCAGGTAAACATGTGTTTGTTGAAAAGCCTTTGGCGATAGATCAGAAGGGCCTTGATGCGGTCCGCTCGGCGTATGAGACAGCACAGTCGCGAACTTCAAAGGGAGGTGTGCAGCTGATGGTGGGCTTCAACCGTCGTTTTTCCCTGCAAGTGCGTAAGATGAAGTCGCTGCTGGAGCCGGTGAAGGAACCCAAGAGTTTCATCATGACGATGAATGCAGGGGCTATTCCCGCCAACCATTGGACGCAAGACAAAGTCGTGGGTGGTGGGCGAATTATTGGCGAGGCCTGTCACTTTATTGATCTCATGCGTTTTCTTGCAGGCAGTCCAATTGTTTCCATTCAAGCCCGCCGCATGGGGGATGTGCCTGGCGTGCCAATCACCGAAGACAAGGCCTCGATTACATTGGGTTTTGAAGATGGTTCGTTTGGCACCATCCTTTATTTGGCCAATGGGGCAGCGGGTTTTCCAAAGGAGCGAGTAGAGGTGTTCACCGCTGGCCGTGTGCTGCAGCTGGACAACTTCCGAAAGCTCAAAGGGTTTGGCTGGTCGGGATTCAGCAAACTGAATCTATGGAAACAGGACAAGGGGCAGAAAGCTTGCGCAGCTGCCTATTTGAAAGCCATCGAAACAGGTACACCGGCCATACCTGCAGATGAGATTTTTGAGGTGGCGCGCGTCACCATTGAAGTGTCAGAGCTGTTGCGCAAACAATGACAGATTGGACTACCAAAACGCGGACATTGAGGGCTCTTGGCTTATGTAATGTCGCGCGTGCTGCTGCTTATCGACTAGGTGTTAAGTTTGGAATTAACCCAGTTAGACGGCTAAAGGCTAGCGTGCCGAATGGGCCGTTTTTTTTGCCTGTTCAGACAAACCGCGTAATAGATGCTCCTGCCGTTTCAGCTTGGCAGACTATAGGGTTGTTATTTAGTCATTGGCAAATTGGACTGACAGATGCTGCACCCGAATGGATGGCTAATCCGCTAAACGGCCAGCGTGTGCCTGGACCTGAGAGAGAGTGGTGGCTATTCTCTGACTTCGATCCTGCCGTGGGCGACATTAAGCTCATTTGGGAACTGTCGCGCATGGATTGGGTGCTGGCGTTTGCACAGCGGGCCAGCCAAAACGATGTGACTGCCTTGAAACGTTTAAATGAATGGTTGACAGACTGGACCTATCAGAATCCGCCTTACAAGGGGCCGAACTGGAAGTGTGGTCAAGAGGCATCCATTCGCGTTATGCATCTGGCCATGGCTGCCATGATGTTGGGGCAGATACACTCAGTTGCTCCAGGCTTGCGCGATTTGGTTCGCCTTCACCTGCAACGCATTGCGCCCACCCTGCAATATGCCATAGCGCAGGACAATAATCATGGTACTTCCGAGGCTGCTGCATTGTTCATAGGCGGCAGTTGGTTGGTTGCTGTGGGCTTGTCGGAGGCTCAGAGCTGGGCAAACATGGGTCGTCGTTGGCTCGAAAATCGCGCGGACCATTTGGTTGATACGAAGGGTAGTTTTAGCCAATACTCGCTCAATTACCACCGTGTCATGCTTGATACTTTCTGCATGGTTGAAGTGTGGTGCCGACAGCTGGGTTTGTTACCGTTTTCAACAAGTTGGAAAGCTCGGGCGCTGGCCGCGACTGAATGGCTGCGTCATATGGTGAATTCAGTTAACGGCGATGGTCCAAATATCGGCGCCAACGATGGCGCTCGCTTGTTGCAATTGACCGAAACTTCATACCGAGACCACAGGCCGACTGTGCAGCTCGCCATGGTTCTGTTTGCTGGTAAACGCGCTTACGCACAGTCCGGTCTATATGACTATCCCATGCAATGGCTAGGTGTTGAACTTCCATCAGAGATTGCGCCTGCGCCCAAGAGTTACATTGCAGATGATGGAGGCTTTGCCATACTCCGGCGCGGTGCTGTAATGGCACTGTTGCGTTACCCGCGTTTTCGTTTCCGCCCTAGTCAAGCGGACGCGCTGCATATGGATTTGTGGCTGGGTGCAGAAAATGTGTTGCGCGATGCAGGAACCTATAGTTACAACACTGAGCCAGAGTGGTTCAATTACTTTGGTGGCACAGCAAGCCACAATACAGTCCAATTTGATGGGCGTGATCAAATGCCTCGCATTAGCCGTTTCTTGTTTGGTAATTGGTTGAAGACAGAGCGCTTACAGGCACTCACGAATGACGGAAAGGCAACGAACTTTGGAGCAGGGTACTGCGACAGCTCTGGCGCTTGTCATCACAGGCAAGTTAGCGTGTATGACACAGGCTTGAAGGTGATAGATGAAGTTAAAGGCTTTGCTAATCGAGCAGTTCTTCGTTGGCGTTTAATGCCGGGTGATTGGAGTCCGCTGCCAACGTCAAGTGGCTTTCGTCTTTCACATGGTGTATCAGACGAATTCAGTTTGTCGGTGACATCAAGTGTCCCTGTTAAGCGTTTCGAGCTGGTGCCGGGCTGGGAGTCACGTCATTACATGGATAAAACTGAGTTGCCTGTACTGGAAGTGGAAATTGAACAAGCTGGCACGTTGACGACAGAATTTCACTGGACATAATGAAAATTATATATTTCCATCAGCATTTTTCAACACCAAAAGGTTCGACTGGTATCCGCTCGTATGAAATGGCGCGTCGACTGGTTGCACGTGGACACCAAGTGACTATGGTTTGCGGCAGCTACGGTGGGGGTGAAAGCGGTTTGAGTCAGCCTTTTCAGCGTGGTCGCAGGCGTGGCAGCGTTGACGGCATCGATATCATTGAATTTGAACTGGCTTATTCCAATGCCGATGGGTTTGACAAACGTGCCATGACGTTTGTCAAATTTGCCATGCGAAGCATTAGCCTGGCTTTGACGGAAAAGTACGACGTGCTGTTCGCTACTACCACACCGCTGACAGCAGGCTTACCTGGAATACTTGCAAGATGGCTGCGGGGTAAGCCCTTCGTTTTTGAAGTGCGTGATCTTTGGCCTGAACTACCACGGGCCATGGGGGTAATCCGTAACCCGATAGTATTGTGGGCAATGAGCGTTCTGGAGTGGGCGAGTTACCGCTCTGCACACCGGCTGGTGGGCTTGTCGCCTGGCATTGTGGAGGGCATAGCGCGTCGAGGTGTGTCACGTGGACGTATAACAGCAGTGCCAAATGGTTGTGACCTAGATATTTTTGGTAAGGTGGTGCAGCCATGGAGACCAAATGGTGTCGCCCGTACTGATTTGCTGGCAGTCTTTGCGGGTACCCACGGAGTGGCCAACGGGTTGGATGCGGTGCTCGACGCGGCAGCAGAACTCAAGCGTAGGGGGCGTGTCGACATAAAGCTTCTTATGATCGGCCAAGGCAAACTCAAAGCGAGTTTGCAATCACGTGCCTTGCGCGAAAATTTAGACAATGTGGTTTTCCATGATCCAGTAAATAAAGCCAGCTTGGCAGGCTTGATGGCGGCAACCGACATTGGCCTGCAGGTATTAGCCAATGTCCCAGCGTTCTATTACGGCACATCTCCCAACAAGTTTTTTGATTACATCGCCGCAGGCTTGCCTGTTTTAAATAATTACCCAGGATGGTTGGCTGAGATGCTTAACAAGCACCAATGTGGCTTTGCTGTCCCCCCTGACGACGCCCGAGCATTTGCAGATGCGTTGGAGCATGCCGCTGCTGATCGAGACGTTTTGAAAGGGATGGGGCAGCGTGGGTTGTTACTGGCACGTTCAGAGTTCAGTCGAAACAAACTAGCTGATGCTTGGGTGGACTGGGTCATTGGGGTCAAAGTATGAAACGATTCTTGGATTTTTTGGCTGCCCTGTTAGGGCTTTTCGTGTTGGCTGTACCTCTTTTTTTTCTTGTTTGGCAGATCAAAAAAAAGCTTGGTAGCCCTGTATTCTTTACGCAAGTACGCCCTGGCCTACACAGTCGACCGTTTAAGTTGGTGAAGTTTCGCACCATGACGAGCGAGCGCGGGCCAGACGGTGCCTTGCTTCCCGATGCGCAGCGGCTCACGCCGCTTGGCTGCTGGCTGAGAGCCACCAGCCTCGACGAGTTGCCCGAGCTGTGGAATGTGCTCAAGGGGGAGATGAGCTTGGTGGGGCCACGTCCCTTGCTTATTGAATACCTGCCGCTTTATAGCGAAACGCAGGCCCGCCGCCACGAGGTGCGCCCAGGTATCACAGGCTGGGCGCAGGTCAATGGCCGCAACGCCATCAGCTGGGATGATAAGTTTACCCTAGATGTTTGGTATGTAGATAACCGCAGCCTGTGGCTGGACATCAAGATTTTGTGGCTAACCGTGCAAAAGGTGCTGGTGCGCGATGGCATTAGCGCAGGGGGCGAGGCCACTATGCCTCGGTTTACCGGCTCTTTTGTGCAAAAGGATTTATCTTGAAGCAAATTGCCATTTTTGGTGCCAGCGGGTGTGGACGCGGTGTGCTGCCCCTCGCCCGTGCGCGATGGAACGCCAGCGGACAGCTGCATGAGCTGGTGTTTGTGGATGACCACCCCCCCGCGCCCCTAGTCAACGGCCACCCAGTGCTGACGTATGCGCAGTGGCTGGCGCTGCCGGCGGACAGCAGGCATATCAACATTGCCATTGCCAACAGCACGGTGCGCCAAAAGCTCGCCGAGCGTTGCGCCGCCGACCAGGTTCAGTTTTTTGAGGTGCGTGCGGACAACGTGGTGCAGCTGGACGATGTACAACTGGGCGTTGGTGCAGTGCTTTGCCCGTTTGTTACGCTGACGAGCAATGTTCGCATTGGGCGGCACTTTCACGCCAATCTATACAGCTATGTCGAGCACGACTGTGTGATTGGTGACTATGTGACCTTTGCCCCGGGTGTTATGTGCAACGGCAATGTGCATATTGAAGACCACGCCTACATTGGCACGGGGGCGGTCATCAAGCAGGGACAGCCTGGTGCACCGCTGGTCATTGGTCGGGGGGCGGTGGTAGGCATGGGGGCGGTGGTGACCAAAAGCGTGCCCCCCGGCACCACGGTGGTGGGCAACCCGGCGCGGCCTTTTAAACAAAACACTTGATTTCTCTCTATGCTCAATACATCCTTTTCCCCTTGGCCTTCATTCACTATCGAAGACGCAGACGCCGTGAAGCGTGTGCTGCTTTCCAATAGGGTGAATTACTGGACGGGAACCGAATGTCGAGAGTTCGAGAAGGAGTTTGCTGCTTGGGTTGGCACGCGGTATGCCATCGCGTTGGCTAATGGCACAGTGGCCCTAGACGTGGCATTGAAAGCGATCGAGATTGGCCCAGGTGACGAGGTGGTAGTGACGCCACGCACTTTTATAGCCAGTGTGTCTTGCGTGGTTAATGCAGGTGCAACGCCCGTTTTTGCAGATGTGGAAGCTGTTAGCGGCAACATATCCGCGCGAACCATAGCCGCGGTTTTGACGCCAAAAACAAAGGCTGTGATTTGTGTCCATTTGGCTGGCTGGCCTTGCGACATGGATCCGATTATGGCATTGGCTGAGCAGCATCGTTTGAAGGTGATTGAAGATTGCGCTCAGGCGCATGGTGCCCGCTACAAAGGCCATAGCGTGGGAAGCATTGGACATGTCGGAGCATGGAGTTTTTGCCAAGATAAGATTATGACAACTGGGGGCGAGGGGGGCATGGTAACTACAAACGATGAGAATTTATGGCGTGATATGTGGTCATTCAAGGATCATGGGAAGAGCTATGAGGCAGTTTATGAGAGGCAACATGTTTCTGGATATGCATGGCTGCATGAAACTTTTGGTACTAATTGGCGAATGCTTGAAACTCAAGCTGTTTTAGGGCGCATTCAAATTCAACGCATGCAGACATGGACAGCTAAGCGCACTCGCAATGCATTAGCTGTGTTGGATGTTTGTCGTCAGTTTGCGGCTTTGCGCGTACCTGATTTTCCCAATCATGGCGGCAATACGCATGCGCACTACAAATGTTATGTTTACGTCGAGCAAGAGGCTTTAAATGAGGGCTGGAGTCGCGACCGCATCTTGGAGTCGATCAACGCGCTGGGTGTACCTTGTTATCAAGGTTCTTGCTCCGAGGTATATCTAGAGAAGGCTTTTGACGGAACGGGGTGGCGGCCTGAGGTGCGCTTGCCGTTGGCCAAAGCGCTTGGAGAGACTTCGTTGATGTTTTTAGTGCATCCCACTTTGACTGACACTGAAATCAAAAAAACATGTGAAGCAATTAGTACTGTGATGAAAGAGGCTTCGATTTTTACCGTATGAAAAATAATTGGGCTACACAATATCTATTAGATGCTAGCAGGCCTCTAAAGCAATCGCTGGCTGTAATTAGCGATGTTTCTTTCTGTGGGTTAGCTGCGTTGGTTGCCGTTGGGCTGCGTACAGATGTTTGGTTTTGGTACAGCTTGCCACATAGTTTGATGTTATTAGTAGGGCTGTGCATTGCAATCCCTTTGTTTACTGTATTAGGGTTGTATCGCGCAATATTTCGATATGCGGGGTTGCAAGTGTTGTACACCTTGAACAAGGCTTTACTTGTTTACAGCGTCTTGTTTCTCTTGATTTTTACAGTTGTAGGGGTGGAAGGTGTGCCCCGATCAATGGGGGTTATTCAGCCGCTGGTGTTCGCATTGGGTGTGATTGCTTCTCGGCTCATTGTGCGCCGATGGTTAGGCGGATTTGGGGCCAAACGTAATCGAAGTGGTGTTTCCCGAGCCTTAATTTATGGTGCTGGCTCTGCTGGCCGTCAATTGGCCACAGGCATGAGCCATGCCGTAGAAGTGTTGGTGGTTGGATATGTGGATGATGATGAACGTTTGCATGGGCAGGTGTTAAATGGTTTAACTATTTATAACCCAGCAGAACTTGATGTGGCAGTGGCAAAACTAGGTGTTACGCAAATATTTCTAGCACTCCCGTCAGCATCGCGTCGACGTCGTAATGAAATTATTCAAAGCCTTGTGCCGCTCAAGTTGCAAGTGCGCACATTACCAGGGTTGATTGATTTAACCCACGGTCGTGTGCAAGTAGCGGATCTCAAAGAGTTAGATGTTGAGGATTTACTTGGTCGTGATCCAGTGCCACCAAATGCAATGATGATGGCTAAAAACAACACAGCCAAGGTGGTACTGGTCACTGGGGCTGGAGGTTCCATTGGTTCAGAGCTATGCCGACAAATTTTGCACACCGCCCCAGCCAAGTTGCTGTTGGTTGAGATGACCGAGTTTGCGTTGTACGCAATTGAGCAAGAGTTACGCAAATTGATGATGGAAAGTACTGATGTGGCTACGCTGGGGGGCTTAGAAATCGTGCCTTTGCTGGGAGATGTGCGCAACGAGCAACGAATGGCAGAAATCATGCTCACATGGCGGCCTCACACGGTGTACCACGCCGCAGCATACAAACATGTGCCACTTGTAGAGCACAATCCGGCCGAAGGTGTGCGTAACAACGTGCGTGGTACATGGGTTGTAACAGAGCAAGCTATTGCAAGTGGTGTGAAGGATTTTGTGCTCATCAGCACCGACAAGGCTGTGCGTCCTACTAACATAATGGGAGCAAGCAAGCGCTTGGCTGAAATGGTGTTGCAAGCCGTGGCTCAACAAGTGCATCAACAAGGCCATGACATGCGTTTGTCGATGGTGCGGTTTGGCAATGTATTGGGGTCTTCAGGATCGGTGGTGCCGCTGTTTCGTAAGCAAATGCAACAGGGTGGGCCCATTACGCTTACAGATGAGCGCATTACGCGTTTTTTCATGACCATCCCAGAGGCCGCTCAGTTGGTGATCCAATCTGGTGCAATGGCTGCCGGCGGTGATGTGTTTGTGCTGAATATGGGGGAGAGCGTGAAAATTATTGATCTTGCACGCAAGATGATTGAGCTCTCAGGATTGACCGTGCGAGACAGTATAAATCCAGATGGTGATATTGCCATCCAAGTGACGGGTCTGCGTCCAGGTGAAAAGTTATACGAAGAGTTGTTGATCGGCGATAACCCACGGCCAACCCAACATGCGCGTATTATGAAAGCGCATGAAGAGTTTTTGCCATGGTCTGAGTTGAAGCAACGTTTGGTCGAACTTATGGCTACCGTAGACGCCAATGATGTGACGCAAATGCGAGCGCTCATTCAGCAGCTGGTGCCAGGCTATCAGCCAGATGGAGATGTGGTGGACTGGGTGCATTTGGAAGAGGCAAAACACCCATGACAATTTTGGTTACCGGCTGCGCCGGCTTCATAGGCAGCAATTTCGTACACACATGTTTGTCGTCGTCAGACGAAACCGTGGTGAATTTAGACAAACTCACCTACGCAGGCAATTTTGATAACCTCAAAGCCCTTGAGGGTGACACGCGCCACGTGTTTGTGCAGGGCGATATTGGTGACCGTGCTTTGGTTTCTAAGCTGCTGGCCGAGCACAAGCCCCGTGCTGTTCTGAATTTCGCGGCAGAAAGCCATGTAGACCGTTCCATCCACGGCCCTGGTGACTTTATTGAAACCAATGTGGTTGGCACGTTCAACTTGCTAGAAAGCGTGCGTGCTTATTGGCAAGACCTGCCTGCTACCGAGAAAGAGGCTTTCCGCTTTTTGCATGTGTCTACCGACGAGGTGTATGGCACGCTGCTGTCCACCGATCCGCCATTTGCAGAAACTAAAAACTACGAGCCCAACAGCCCCTACTCAGCCAGCAAGGCCGCCAGCGACCACCTAGTGCGTGCATGGCATCACACTTATGGATTGCCTGTGCTGACCACCAATTGCAGTAACAACTATGGGCCATATCACTTTCCAGAAAAGCTCATTCCCTTGGTTTTGCTTAACGCTTTGGCTGGCAAGCCGCTGCCTATTTATGGCGATGGCCAGCAAGTGCGTGACTGGCTCTATGTAGAAGACCACTGCCGCGCCATTGCACGCGTACTACAAGCTGGCAAAGTGGGTGAGACCTACA
>JACCDU011383114.1_pt1 | contig 20073 bp, 17 predicted proteins | sample 7446081 | NCBI WGS metagenome assembly JACCDU01 (sample SAMN15323447, study PRJNA562643) | freshwater metagenome | isolation source: river surface water | place: USA:Blue River Watershed | collected 2017-08-17
CATTGGTCGGCGGCGAATTCGCAGCGTTCGGCGAAGGGGCAGCCGGCGACGGGTTTGGAGAGGTCGGGGGGCAGGCCGGGCAAGGTGTAGAGCTCGGCGCCTTTCGGCTGGAGGGCGGGGATGGAGCGCTGGAGGGCGCGCGTGTAGGGGTGGCGCGGGGATTTGAAGAGGGTCCGCACGTCGGCGGTTTCGACGATGCGGCCGGCATACATCACCATCACGCGGTCGCAGAGGCCGGAGACGACGCCGAGGTCGTGGGAAATGAAGATCACCGCCATGCCCATCTCGCGCTGAAACTTTTTGATGAGCTCGAGAATCTGGGCCTGCACCGTGACATCGAGCGCGGTGGTGGGCTCGTCGGCGATGAGGAGCTCGGGCCGGGCGATGAGCGCCATGGCGATCATGACGCGCTGGCGCATGCCGCCGGAGAACTGGTGCGGGTAGGCGTGGAGGCGGTTGGCGGCGTCGTTGATGCCCACGGCCTCGAGCATGGCGAGGGCGCGGGCGAGGGCGTCCTTGCGGGAGATTTTTTCGTGGATGAGGAGCGGTTCGATGAGCTGGTCGCTGATCCGGAGGTAGGGATTGAGCGAAGTCATCGGGTCCTGGAAAATCATGCCGATGCGCTTGCCGCGCACGGAGCGCATCTGCGCGTCGGTGGCGCGGAGCAGGTCGAGGCCGTCGAAGCGGGCGTGGCCGCCCTCCACGCGCGCCGGCGGCGAGGGAAGGAGGCGAAGCAGGGCGGCGCAGGTGACGGATTTGCCGGAGCCGGATTCGCCGACGAGGCCGAGGGTCTCGCCGCGTTCGAGCTGGAAACTCACGCCGTCGACCGCGCGGAAAACACCGCCGCGGGTGTGGAAGCTGGTTCGCAGGTCGGAGACGTCGAGAAGCGGCATGTGCGGTCGGGAGGCGTGAGCGGGGCGGGAAGCTGAATCGGTGGGAGCGCGGGCTGAAAGCCGAAAGCGTGCCTGAGGAAGCAGCGCGCGCGCGGCGGTGCAAGCCGCTGGCGCCCGTGGTTGGCGATTTGCGCCGGGGCTTGCCGGCGGGGCGCGGGGGGGCAAGCGTCCCGCGCTCCTTTTCCTTATTTCGTCCGCGATGTCCTCCGACCCAGCCAAGCCCGCCGATCCCGCCGCCGACGCGACGGACTATGGGCGCGAGCTCATCCGGCCGACCGCCCTGCGCCGGCTCAAGTGGCGGCTGGAGACGGCGGGCTACGTGACGATGGACGCGCTGCTCGGGCTGGTGCCGCTGCCCTGGGTGGCGGGCTTCGGCCGGCTGGCGGGCGGGTTCGCCTGGATGATTTTGGCCAAACGACGCCGCGTGGTGGCGCGCAACCTCCGCATCGCGTTTTCGGGCGAGCGCACGCCGGACGAGTTGCGCGCGCTGACGCGGGAGGTGTTTCGGCGAAGCGGGGCGAACCTGCTCAGCGCGTTACGCACGGCGAACATGGGCGAGCGCTCGCTGGCGCGGGCCTTGACGATCCGCGACGAGGTGGTGTTTCGCGAGGCGGTCGGGCGCGGCAAGGGCGTGGTCGTCGTGTTGGCGCACATGGGCAACTGGGAGGCGCTGGCGCAGTGGTTTCCCAAGCTGCTGCCGCCGGGCACGCCGGGCGCGACGGTGTATCGTCCGCTGAACAACCCGATCATGAACGCACGCGTGGTGGCGGCGCGGGCGCGGCGCGGTGTTTCGCTGTTTTCGAAGGACGACAACCCGCTCGGCATGGCCGCGTTCATGCGGCGCGGCGGCGTCCTCGGCGTGTTGGCCGACCAGCGCGCGGGGACGATCGGCGAGCTGGTGCCGTTTTTCGGTCGCTTGACGAGTTGCACGCCGATCCCGGCCATCCTCGCGCGTCGCACGGGCGCCGCGGTCATCGGCGTGTCGCTGCGCACGGTCGGCGACGGTCGTTGGGAAATGGGGTTCCACGCGATGGAGCCGGGCGAGCCGACGACCGCGGGCGTGATGCGCCTGCTCGAGCGCATGATGCGCGTGAGCCCGGCGGACGTGTTTTGGTTGCAGGATCGCTGGAAGATCCGCCGCGGCCAGCCGCATGTGTTGCCCGGGAAGCCGGCGCGCTCGGGGGCGGTCTCGCCCACGACCCGTCGTCGCGCGCTGGTCTGGGTGTCGGGCGCGCAGGGAATGCCGGTCCTGCCGCGGGCGAATCCGGACGACGTCGATTACGAGGTCGCGCTGGGGAGCGACGCGCCCGAACCGAAGGACGCGGCCGCGGGCGGCCGGACGGTGCATCGGCAAGGTGGCGAAAGTTGCGCGGAGTTTTTGCGGCGGGTGGACGAGGCGCACGGGCAACCGCTGGAATACGTGGTCGGCACCTCGGCCGCGCCCGCGGAACTGCGCAAGGCGGTGCGGTCGCTCGGGCTCGGCTGGGTGTTGGCCAAGGAGGCCAAGCCATGAGCGCGGACGCATCGCGGGCGGCGAAAACGGAGCGGGATGCCTTGCGGCACATCCGCGTGCTCTCCGACGGGCGTCCGGGCCACGAGAACCAAAGCGTGGGTCTCGCGCTCGCGCTCGCCCGGCGCTGCGGCGCGACGCACGAGGTGGTGAAATTTGATCCGAAGGCGCCGCTCTGGACACGGATGCGCGCGGCGGCGGGCGGGCCGGCCGACGGCCCGCGGCCCGATCTCGTGATCGCGGCGGGGCACCGCACGCATCTGCCGCTCTGGTGGGCGGCGAGACGCTTTTCCGCGCGCTCGGTGGTGATCATGAAACCGAGCCTGCCCGCGGCGTTTTTTGATCTCGCGCTGGTGCCGAGGCACGACGTCGCGGAAGGCGCGGCGGACACGGCGAGGCGCGTGCTGACTCGCGGCGCGTTGAATCGCGTGCCGGAGGAGTTGCCCACGAAAGAAGCGCGCGGGCTTGTGCTGATCGGCGGGCCCTCCAAGCACCACGGCTGGGATGGCGCGGCTCTGGCGCCGATGGTCGCGCGCGTGCTCGCAGCGCGGCCCGACCTCGAGTGGATCGTGGGCGACTCGCGGCGCACGCCGGAGGGATTTTTGCGCGGGCTGGATATTCCCGCCGGGCTACGGGCGAAGAAGGTTCCACACCAGGAGACCGGCCCCGGCTGGCTGGCGGGCGAGCTCGCGCGCTCGGCGCTAGTCTGGGTGACGGCGGACAGCGTTTCGATGGTGCACGAGGCGCTGACGGCGGGCGCGGCGACGGGCGTGTTGCCGGCGCCTCCCGCGGCGAAGGGCGGCGACGGAGGTCGTCCCGCGCGCGCGGTGGCGGGTCTGGTCGCCGCCGGATTGGCGACGGAGTTTCCCGCGCAGCCTGAGTCACCTACGACGCGTTTCCACGAAGCCGGACGCTGCGCGGAGTGGATCCTCGCGCGCTGGTTCGCGGCGCCGCGGTCCGGACACGTTTCCCGATGAAGATCCTGCAAATCCTCCCCGAGCTGAACGCGGGCGGCGTCGAGCGCGGCACGATCGAGATCGCCGGCCACCTCGTGCGCGCGGGCCACGAGGCGCTCGTCGTATCCAACGGTGGACGACAGGTGTCGGCCTTGGAGAAACTCGGCGCGCGCCACCTCGTGTTGCCCGTGCACAAGAAGCGTCTCGGCACGCTGCTGCAGGTGCGCCCGCTGCGCAGATTGTTCGCGGCGGAGAAGCCCGACATCGTGCACATCCGCTCCCGCGTGCCGGGCTGGGTGGCGTGGCTGGCGTTGCGCAAGATGGATCCCGCCGCGCGTCCGCGGCTGGTGAGCACGGTGCACGGCTTTTACTCGGTGAACGCCTACTCGGCGATCATGGCGCGCGGGGAGCGGGTGATCGCCGTCTCGGAGTGCATCCGCGACTACGTCTTGGCGAACTTCCGGAAGACGCCGGCGTCGGCGATCCGGGTGATCCCGCGCGGCGTGGAACTGGAGCGCAATCCGCGCGGCTTTTCCCCGGACGCGGCCTGGCTCGAGACCTGGCGGCGCGAGCAGACGGCGCTGGCGGGCAAGATCGTGCTGCTTTTGCCGGGGCGCATCACGCGGTTGAAGGGACACGAGGACTTTTTCGGACTCGTCGCCGCGCTCAAGATTGGCGGGTTTAGAGCGCACGGACTCGTGGTCGGCGACACGCATCCGAAGAAGCGCGCCTACCTCGACGAGTTGCGGGCCAAGGTGTCCACGCTCGGGCTCGACGCCGACATCTCCTTCCTCGGGCACCGGTCCGATCTGCGCGAGATCATGGCGGTGAGCGATCTGGTGCTATCCCTCTCGCAACAACCGGAGTCCTTCGGCCGCACCGTGGTGGAGGCTTTGGCGCTCGGCCGGCGTTTCGTTGGCTACGATCACGGCGGGGTGGGTGAGCAGTTGCGCACGATTTTCCCGGCCGGCTGCGTGCGGCTGGGCGACGAGGCGGGGCTGCTCGCGACCGCGCGACGCGTGCTGGCCGAGCGTCCCGAGCCGGGGGTGATCCCGCAGGCCTACACGCTCGAGGCGATGTGTCGCTCGACGGAGGCGGTTTACCGCGAACTTCTGGCGACGCCGCGCGGCGCCTGAGCCCTTTCGCGAGGGCTGGGCGTGGCCGGAGGTCCCAAAGCGCGGTCTTGAAGCCGGGCGCGCGGGCGGTTGCGCTCTCCGGCTTCATGAACTCCCTCGCGATCGTCGGTCTCGGCTACGTCGGCCTGCCCCTCTCGTTGCAATTCGCCCGTTCGGGCTGCCGCGTGCTGGGTCTGGACATCGACCCGAAGAAGATCGAGGCGATCAACGCCGGCCGCACCTATATCAAACACATCCCCGGCGAGGCGGTCGCCGAGCAGCGCGCGGCGGGCCGCTTCGAGGCCAGCACGGATTTCTCCCGCGCCAGCGAAGTCGAGGCCGTCGTGCTTTGCGTGCCGACCCCGCTCAACGCCTTCCGCGAACCCGATCTCAGCTACGTGCTCGACACCGGCCGCTCGCTCGCGCCGCACGTCCGCAAGGGCATGCTCGTCGTGCTCGAGTCGACCACCTATCCCGGCACCACCGACGGCGAGTTGCGCGAGGTGCTCGAGGCCGGCTCGGGTCTGAAGGCCGGCGTCGACTTCCACCTCGCGTTTTCCCCCGAGCGCGAAGACCCGGGCAACCCCGACAGCAAGGTCGCGCGCATCCCCAAGGTCGTCGGCGGCTACACGCCCGCCTGTCTCGAGAAGGCCCTCGCGCTCTACGGCCGCGCCATCGAGAAGCTCGTGCCGGTCAGCTCCTGCCGCGCCGCCGAGGCGACCAAGCTGCTTGAGAACATCTTCCGCTCGGTGAACATCGCCTTGGTCAACGAGCTCAAGCTCGTCTACGGCGCCATGGGCATCGACATCTGGGAGGTCGTCGAGGCGGCCAAGACGAAGCCCTTCGGCTACATGCCCTTCTACCCCGGCCCCGGCCTCGGCGGCCACTGCATCCCGATCGACCCCTTCTACCTCACGTGGAAGGCGCGCGAGTTCGGCCAGCACACGCGCTTCATCGAGCTCGCCGGCGAGATCAACACCGCCATGCCCGACCACGTGGTGAAGGTCTGCTTCGAGGCGCTCAACGAAGAGGGCAAGTCGGTGAAGGGCGCGCGCGTGCTCATCCTCGGCCTCGCCTACAAGGCCAACGTCGACGACGACCGCGAGTCGCCCACCTATAAGCTCATCCAAAAACTCGAGTCGCTCGGCGCCCGGGTCGAGTATCACGATCCCTTCGTCCCCGTGGTGCCCAAGACCCGCGAGCATGCCGAATACGCCGGCCGCAAGTCCGTCGCCGCCATCACGCCGGAGCACGACCTCATCCTCCTCTCCACCGGGCACGACGCCTACAAGAGCTTCGATTTCTCCGCCTTCCCGATCCCGGTCGTCGACACGCGCAACGCGATCCCGCCCGCGCGCCGCCCGAAGAAGTATTACAAGGCCTGAGGCCCTCTCCGTCGCCGCCCGCGTAATGGCCGCCCGCAACATTCTCGTCATCAAGCTCGGGGCGCTCGGGGACCTGTTCCTCGCGATGGACGCCTTCCAGGCTATCCGCGCGCACCACGCCGGCGATCGCATCAGCCTGCTGACGCGTCCGGCCTTCGCGAAGTTCGCCGCCGACCTGCCTTGGTTCGACGAAGTCATCACCGACCTCACGCCGCGCGGCCTGCGGATCGACCAGTGGCTGGCGATGCGACGTCGTTTGCGCGCGGGGAATTTCGCCCGCGTCTACGACCTGCAGTGCAACGAACGCACCGCCGCCTACCATCGGCTGCTCGGTCCCGGCCGGCGTCCGGAGTGGGTGGGTATGGCGCGCGGGTGCTCGCACCCGTGGCCCGAGTATCGCACCGCCAATCTCGCCGTGCCGGAGCGACAGTTGCGCATGATCGCGACCGCCGGCGTGCCGCGTCTGGACCGCGCCGTGGACCTTTCCTGGCTCGATGCGCCGCTCGAGGGGTTGCCCGCGCTGCCCGAGCGCTTCGTGTTGTTCGTGCCGGGCTGTGCGCCGCATCGCCTGGAAAAACGCTGGCCCGCCGCGCGCTACGCCGACCTCGCCCGCCTGCTCGCCGAGCGGCGCGGACTCGGCTCGGTGGTCATCGGCACCGCGGCCGACCAGGCATCGATCGACGAACTCTGCGCCGCCGCTCCCGCGGTGGTGAACCTCTGCGGCCGCACCAGCCTCAAACAACTCGGCGCCCTCGCGCGTCGCGCCCGCGGCGTGGTGGGCAACGACACCGGCCCGGTCCACATCACCGCCGCGGTCGGCGCGCCCACGCTGGTCGTGATGTCGGGTCACAGCGACCCCGTCCGCATGCGTCCCCGCGGACCCGATGTCGACGTGGTCCAGGAAGCGAATCTCGCCGATCTTGACGCCGAGCGCGTGCTCGCCGCCCTGCGCTTGCGCGCCGATTGACTCCATGCCCGCCCTCAAAGCCCTTGTTCTCGACCGCGACGGCACGCTCATCGAGCACGTGCCCTATATGCACAAGCCCGAGGAGGTGCGCGTGTTGCCCGGCGTTCGCGAGGCGCTCGCGGCGGCGCGGGCGGCGGGGTTGAAACTCTTCCTGCACACCAACCAGTCCGGCGTCGGCCGCGGCTTGTTTACCTTGGCCGACGCCGAGGCGTGCACGGCGCGGATGGTCGAGTTGCTCGACCTCGGGCCGGACCTGTTCGCGCGCGTCTGCACCGCGCCGGAGCACCCGAAGGAACCGGCCGTCTATCGCAAACCCTCGCCCCGCTTCGCGCAGGAGATCATGGCCGAGTTCGGTTATCAGCCGCAGGAGATTTGCTACATCGGCGACCGCGGCTCGGACCTGGAGACCGGCCATGCCGCGGGCACGCGCGCGGCCGGCGTGGCGACGGGGTTGGATGATCTCGCCGCCGAACTGCGCGAGGCGGGGCTCGGGCATTACCCCGTATTTCCGTCTTTCCGCGAGGCCGTGGACCACGTCTTGTCGTGGTCCGCATGAGCCCGATTCCCGCGCCCCAAGTCTTCGATCTCGCCGCCGCCGTCGCCTGGCGCGAGGCCGCGCGCGCCTCGGGCAAGCGGGTGGTCCTCACCAATGGCGTTTTCGACCTGCTCCATCGCGGGCACATCGAGTATCTGCACCAGTCCGCCGCGCTCGGCGACCTCTTGGTCGTGGCGGTCAACAGCGACGCCTCCGTTCGCGCCCTGAAGGGCCCGACCCGTCCGCTCAACGCCGAGGCCGACCGCGCCTACGCCCTCGCCAGCCTGCGTTGCGTCGCGGCGACCTTTGTTTTCGCCGGTCCGCGTCTCGCGCCCGAGATCCGCGCCCTGCGGCCCGATGTCTACACCAAGGCCGGCGACTACACGATCGAGACTCTCGACGCCTCCGAGCGCGAGGCCCTGCTCGCGGTCGGGGCGGACATCCGCATCATGCCCTTCGTCGCCGGCCACTCCACCACCGGCCTGATCGCCAAAGGCGCGAGCAGCCGCGGCTGAGTATTTCCAATCAGGAATATGGCCGCAAAAAGGCACAAAAATCTCGCACTGCCGTCGCGGCTTTCCCGCGCGCCTATAGGCGCCTGTAACGTCCCATGCGCTCGCTGAATTCCTGCTCCTTTTTGCGGCAATTTGCTCTGCAGTTGGTTCCTTCAGCGTTTACCCTTTTATCTCAATCGCCCACCGGCCCCCTCTGATTTCCGACCGCCATGATCCAAGCGACCGACACCATTCTCGTCACAGGCGCTGCCGGCATGATCGGCAGCGCCATCATCTGGGAGCTGAACCGCCGCGGTTGCGAAAACATCCTCGCGACCGACCGCCTCGGCACCGACGAGAAGTGGCGCAACCTGGTCTCGCTGCGCTATGCCGACTACATCGACGCCGACGCGCTCTGGGCGCGCCTCGACACGCCGCAGCTCCGTGCGGTGAAATGGGTTTTCCACCTCGGCGCCTGCTCGGCCACGACGGAGCGCGACGCGCGCTTCCTGATGGATAACAACTACGACTACACGCGACGCCTCGCGGAGTGGTCTCTGTCCGGCGGACGACGCTTCGTCTACGCCTCCTCCGCCGCCACCTACGGCGACGGCGCGCAGGGCATGCAGGACGGCCAGGACAAGCTCGACCTTTACCGTCCGCTCAACGCCTACGGCTACTCGAAGCACTTCTTCGACCAGCACGCGAAGCGCCAGGGCTGGTTCGAGCGCGGCCTCGTCGGTCTCAAGTATTTCAACATCTTCGGCCCGAACGAGGATCACAAAGCCGACATGCGCAGCGTCGTGCACAAGGCCACCGCGCAGATCCGGTCCACCGGCCGCGTCAGCCTCTTCAAGAGCGAGCACCCCGACTACCGCGACGGCGAACAGAAGCGCGATTTCTTCTATGTGAAGGATGCCGTGGCGGCCACGCTTCACCTCGCCGAGACGCCGTCCGCGGGCGGCCTCTACAACATCGGCTCCGGCCGCGCCTCGACGTGGATCGATCTCGTCACGCCGATCTTCGGGGCCCTCGGTCTTCCGGTGCAGATCGACTTCGTGCCGCTGCCCGACGCGCTGCGCGGCAAATACCAATACTACACCTGCGCCGACACCGCCCGGCTCGACGCGACCGGCTGGAAAGGTCCGCGCCACACGCTCGACGCCGCGGTGCGCGACTACGTTTCCCACTACCTCGTCCACGGTCGCCGTCTGGGTGAAACCGTGGGCATCTAGAACCGCTAAATTTCGCTAATCCCCGCTAAATCAGAACCCCCCGAGCCTCCGTTTTTAGCGCCCTTTGGCGCTGTTTAGCGGTTTCTCCCCATGAGCCAGTCCTTCCCCACCTTCGCCCAAAGCATCGATGAACTCCGCGCCGTGCTCCAGGCGACGCACGCGCTCGCGCCCGCGGTCGAGGCGGCCGGCGCCGCGATCCTGGCCAGCCTCAAGGCCGGCGGCACGCTCCTGACCTGCGGCAACGGCGGCAGCGCGGCCGACGCCCTACACCTCGCCGAGGAGCTGGTGGGCCGCTACTCGCGCGAGCGCCGCGCCCTGCCGGCGATCTGCCTCAACGCCGATCCGACCGCGATCACCTGCATCTGCAACGACTACGGCTACGAGCACGTCTTTTCGCGCGGCGTCGAGGCCCTCGCGCGACGCGGCGACGTGCTGGTCGGCTTCAGCACGAGCGGCAACAGCGCCAACGTGCTCGCCGCCTTCGCGGCCGCGAAGAAGAAGGGCGTGATCACCGTGCTCCTCGCCGGCAAGGACGGGGGCAAGGCCCGCGGCGCCTGCGACCACGAGATCGTCGTGCCGAGCCACAACACCGCCCGTATCCAGGAAGTGCACACGCTGGTGCTGCACCAGTGGCTCGAGGGCATCGACGCCCACGACTGGAGCTGATCCGCCGGCGCCGCCCGCGATTTTTCCGCCTTCACCGCCCCGTTTCCGCGCGCATGACCACCGCCGAACTCCTCGCCGCCTTTCCTTCCCGCCGCATCCTCGTGATCGGCGATCTAATGCTCGACCACTACATCCTCGGCGACGTGCACCGCATCTCTCCCGAGGCGCCGGTGCCGGTCGTGCAGGCGACCGAGGAAAAACGCGTCGCGGGCGGCGCGGCCAACGTCGCGCACAACCTCGCCGCCGCCGGCGCGCGAGCCGCCGTCTTCGGCACGCTCGGCGCAGACGAAACCGGCAAGGCGCTCGCCGCCATCCTCGAGCAGAACGGCGTCTCCGCCGGCCGTTGCCCACGCCGCGCCGGCACGCCGACCATCGTGAAGACGCGCGTCGTCGCGCGCCACCAGCAGCTCTGTCGCATCGACCATGAGGGCCCGCGCGGGCTCTACGATCCGCTGGCCGAGCCCGCGGGCGCGGCGGCCTTGGCCGCGGCCGTCGCGGAGGCGGACGCCGTCATCGTTTCCGACTACGCGAAGGGCGTGGTGACCCAGGCCCTGCTTGACCGCGTCCGCGAGCTGGCGGCGAAGTCGGGCGCCTTGCTCGCCATCGATCCCAAGCCCTCGCGCAAACTCGACCTGCGCGGCGCCAGCCTGATCACGCCCAACCGCCACGAGGCCCTTCAACTCGCTGGACTGCCCGAGCCGGCCTTGGGCGAGGCCTACCCGCTCGAGGAGATCTGCGCGCGCATCCACGCCGAATTCGCGCCCAAGGTGCTGGTGGTGACGCTCGGCGCGGACGGTATGGCGGTGTCGCGGGGCGGGAAGGTGGAACAGATTTTGCCGACCGAGGCGCGCGAGGTGTTCGACGTCTCGGGCGCGGGCGACACCGTGATCGCGTTTCTCACCGCGGCCCTGGCCTGCGGCGCGAGCCCGGTGGACGCCGCGCGCATCGCGAACCTCGCGGCGGGCATCGTGGTCTCGAAGATGGGCACCGCGACCGTCAGTCCGGCGGAACTGCTTCGATAAGGCCGGTCCGCACGGAGCGGATCCCGGGGGCGGGGTCCGGTGGATTCCGGGATTGAAAGGCACTTCACGTGGCGATGGCGTGAGGGTTTGCGGCCCCGCCGTGCCGCCCCTTTCGCAATGCGCCCGAAGAAAAAGCTCTCCATCCTCAAAAGGATAAAGAACAGCCGCCTGGCGATCGGGCTTTATTACGCGTTCATCGACCGCGCCTTCGGGCGCGAGCACCGCGCGGTGGTGGCCGGCAAGCTGGCCCACGTCGGGGCCGGCGCGACCGTGGACGCCCAGCGCTACCTGCTTCGGCGCAATGTGCACCGGCTGGAAAAGGGACTGATCATGCGGCCGATGCGACCGGTCTTCGCGCTCGATTACATCGGCGAGACCGTGACGGCCTACGAGCGCGTGGTGGCGGCGGATCGTTGCGACGCGGGGCGCGAGGGCGAGTTGCGCTGGTTCGACTCGGTGCTGACGCGTTATTTCGAAGTCGTCGGGCAAGCGCCGCAGGTGGCTTCGTTTCGGGAGCGCTTTGTCCGCGCCCGTCAGGCCGGCGCGGATACCCGGACGGGCAGCATTCCGTATGCGGCGTCCGAGCGCCCCGGCTGCGCGGTGAGCTACGAGGAGTTTCTCCTTCTGTGCCGGCGACGCCGCTCGGTGCGCTGGTTTCTGGATCGTCCGGTGCCGCGCGAGGCGATCGAGCGCGCGGTGGACGCGGCGCGACAGGCGCCGAGCGCGTGCAACCGGCAGCCCTTCCAGTTTGTCGTGGCGGAGGGGAAGGCGCGCGCGGCGGAGATCGGGGCCATCCCGATGGGCACGCAGGGCTTCGCCGAAGGCTTCCCGGCCATCGTCGTGATGGTGGGCGATCTCTCCGCTTATTTCGACGAGCGGGACCGCCACCTCATCTACATCGACGCCTCGCTCGCCGCGATGCAGTTCATGCTCGCCTGCGAGACCCTCGGCCTGGCCACCTGTCCGATCAACTGGCCCGACATCGAGGAGCGCGAGGTGAAGATGGACGCCGCGCTCGGGCTCAAACCCCACGAGCGGCCGGTGATGTTGATCGCGTTGGGTTACCCCGATCCCACCGGCGGCGTGCCTTTCTCCGAGAAGCGGTCGGTCGGGCATCTCGTGCGCTACCTATGAAGAACATCGAAGTCCAAGGCATCTGGTTCCCGAACAAGGGGGCGGAGCTCATGCTCGCCGCGATCTGCCAATGGCGTCGCGAGAAGTATCCGGAGGCGCGCATCGTGCTGCCCAGCTATCTGCCCTACGCCGAGCGCGCGCGTTTCGGGGCCTGGCAAAAGTATTGGCGGCTCCACCCGAAAAAGTTCCAGCGCGGCGTCTACACCGAGTTCATCCCGGGCAAGGTGCTCGAACCCTGCGGCATCGTCCGCGACAGCGAGATCGACGCCCTGCTCGACTCGTCGGGCTACGCCTACGGCGACAGCTGGGGCGCGTCCAACGTGCGCCAATACCTCTCGCGGTATATGCCCGCCTGGCGGAAGCGCGGCCGCAAAATGATCCTGCTGCCCCAGGCCTTCGGCCCCTTCGAGTCGGAGGAGATCCGCCGCGAGATGCGGGTCGTGCTGGAGAACGCCGATCTGGTCTGCGCCCGCGACGAAGTCTCGCGCGACTATCTCGCGCGCACCGGCGGCCCGATGGAGCGCGTGGTGGTGCATCCCGATTTCACGCCCTTGGTGAAGGGCGTCCGCATGGCCGAGCACGCCCCGCTGGCGGGCAAGGCCTGCCTGATCCCGAACGCGAAGATGCTGGAGCGGGGCGGGGTGAAGGGCGACGACTATGTGCGTTTCTTCGCCGGGCTTTGCCGCCGTTTCGAATCCGAGGGCGGCGCCTTCCTGCTGCTGCACGAGGGAGCGCCGGACCGGAAGATCTGCGAGGCGGTGCGCGAGGCCGCGGGCGGCCGGGTGGAGCTGGTGGCGCCGGAGGATCCGCTCGTCATCAAGGGCATCATCGGCACGGCGCGGCTGGTCGTGACCTCCCGCTTCCACGGCCTGGCGAGCGCCTTGTCCCAAGGCGTGCCGGCGGTGGCGACGAGCTGGTCGCACAAATACCGCGCGCTGGCGGCGGACTACACCCGCCGGCCGATCGTGATCGAGAAGTGCGACGACGCCGCGACCGAACACGTGGCCGAGCTGCTGCGCGCCGACGAGCTTCCCGCGATGCGCGCGGAGCTGGCCGTCTCCGCCGAGACGCAAAAGGCGCTCACGCGCAAGATGTGGGCGCAGATCGGGGAGATTCTCGACCGTCGCTAGGGAGTGCACTCCCTAGACCAATCCCACGCCCACCCCCGTTTACCGCCGAGATGTCATCGTCCCCGCTCCCCACGCCCGCCGTCCTTCTCCTCGCGTTCAACCGTCCCGATCTGCTCGAGCGGGTGTTCGAGTCGGTGCGGCGGGCGCGCCCGGCCCGGCTTTTCATCGCGGTGGACGGGCCCCGCCCGGGGCGCGAGGCCGAGGCGCGGGCCTGCGCCGAGTGTCGCGCCTTCGCGGAGAAGGTCGACTGGCCCTGCGAGGTGAAGACGCTCTTCCGCACCGAGAATCTCGGCTGCAAATTCGCGATCAGCGGCGGCATCACCTGGTTCTTCGAGCACGTCGAGGAAGGCATCATCCTCGAGGAGGACTGCATGCCGGGGGCGGCGTTTTTCCCCTACTGCGCGGCGATGCTGGAGCGCTACCGGAACGAGCCGCGCGTGGGGCTGGTTTCGGGCGACAATTTCTTGCCCCCGGAGCGCTGGCGCGAGAGCGGGCACGGCTTCACCCGCTACGCCTTCATCTGGGGCTGGGCCACATGGAAGCGCGCGTGGGCGAAGATGGATCGCGACCTGCTCGACTGGCCGCGCCTGCGCCAGCCGGGCTGGCTGGAGAACCTGCACGGCTCGGTCGAGGAGGCGCGTTACTGGCGGCGGATTTTCGACCTTTGCTACGCCGGCCGGCGTTACGATTCCTGGGCCTTCCCGTGGATGTTCAGCAACTGGAAGGAGGACATGCTCTGCGTGTATCCCGCGTCCAATCTGGTCACGAACATCGGCTTTGATGAACGAGGGACGCACACGACCCAGGTGGGTGATTCCAACGACGGCGTGCCCGCGGCCGAGCGTCACGATCCTTTCCCCGCGCCGGCGCGGATCGCGGTGACCCGGGCCGACGACCGGCTTCTCGGGCAACGTTACTACAAGCTGCGCCACCGTCCGCTGCGACGCTGGTTCCGCGGGCTGACGCGTCGCGTCGGTCAGACCCTGCTTTTGGCGCTCGGCGGGCGCCGTCGCCGTTTGCGCGTCGAGCTGGAACGTCTGCGCGAGGACCATGCGGGCCGCGCCGGCGAGGCGAAGCTGGCGGGGCGCTCGTGGCACTTCGGCGAAGGCGTGCTTTTCGCGGATTGGTTCCAGCGCATCTGGGTGGAGGGGCGTTATGATTTTCCCTCGAAGGAGGCCGCGCCTCTCATCGTCGACTGCGGGGCCGGGACCGGGCTCGCCGTGGCGCAATGGCGGCGGCATCATCCGGACGCGCGGGTGGTGGCGGTGGAGCCCGATCCGGCGCAGGCGGAGCTCTTGCGCAAGAACCTCGGCGCGGACGCGGGCGCCGTGGAGTTGGTGACGCGTGCGTTGTGGCCCGTGCCCGGAAAAGTGCGTTTCGTGTCGGTGGCCGACGGCCGGGGACGGGTTATTTACGCCGCGCCGCGCCACACCGCGCGTCACTTGATCGAGGTGGAGACGATCTCCTTGGCCGAGTTGCTCAAGGATCGCGACGTGGCCCTGCTCAAGATCTCGGCCTCGGGGGCCGAGGATGTGTTGCTCGGAACGCCCGGGATGCTGGACCGCGTTTCCCGCGTGTTCGTCGATTACCATCTTTCCGGACGGGCCGGGGCGCGTTTCGACGAGGTGCTGGCCCGGCTGCGCGCGGATGGGTTCCGTTTGCACGTGCAGGCGGAGCGGGTTTCCGCGCGGCCTTTCCACGAGCGCGGCGACGACGAAGGCACCTGGCAGAGCGCCCAGATCTACGCGTTCCGCGGCTGAGCTCGGCTGAGTCCGGCGCGGTTCCTCGGCGGCCTTTCGGCCGTCGACTCGGACGGCGCGGTGCGCGTCAGCGCGCGTGGAAGTAGGTGCGGACGAAGGCGGCCAGGCGTTGCGACAAGGGCGCGGGGGCGCGGCGGATGGCGCGCCGATAGCGGCGGAGGGCCTCGGGGCTGCGGCGCTCCGAAGGCGTGGCGTCGAACTCGCGCACGAGCAGTTCGAAGTGTTTCGCGGGCTCGATGCCGGCGTCGCGGCGGAAGCGGTCGAAGAGTCCGGCGAGGCGCGCGCGATAGGCGGCTTCCTTCGCGGCGTGGTCGCCGTGGGCGTAGGAATTGCCGCCGTGGATGCGGTAGCGGACGGTGGGCCGGGGTTCGTGAAGGAAAAGCGCGCCGCCGAAGGCCGCCCCGAAAAGGAGGACGTCGTCCGCGCGGATGCGCCAGTCGGCCTCGAGGTCGGCTACCTGCCGGGAGAGGGCGTCGGCGCGGTCTTTGCGGAGGATGATCGTCGAGGTGATGGTGCCGATGCGCACGCCCGTCGCGGAGACGAGCGCGGGGAAGGGGCCGCCGATCCCCGCGGGCCATTTGCCGCGAAACACGGCGGGACCGGAGGTCTCGAGGTGTCCGGAGTAGTAGACGCCGGCCTCGGGCGAGGCGGAGAGGGCGCGGGCGGCGGTGGCGAGGTGGTCGGGCTCCCAGGTGTCGTCGGCGTCGAGGAAGGCGCAGCAGTCGCCGGTGGCCAGGCCGATGCCGGCGCGCATCGCGGAGAGCTGACCGCCGTTGGGCTGGGCGTGGATGCGGAGGCCGGGAGTCGTGGCGCGGAGCGATTCGAGGACGGCGAGGGAGTCGTCCTGGGAGCCGTCGTCGACCACGATGATCTCGTGAGGGGCGTGGGTCTGTGCGGCGACGCTGGCGAGGGTATCGGGGAGGAAGCGGGCGTAGTTGTAGTTGTTGATCAATACGCTGAACTTCATCGGCTGCTCCAGAGGTGGCGGTTTTGGCGGCGGCCCTTGTCGAACAGGTCGAGCAGGGCGAGCAAGGGATTGCGGAGTCGGGTTGCGCGGCGGCCTCGGAGGACCGTGCCGGGGCGGGGCGCGGCGGCCTCGACGTGGCGCTCCTCGATGAGGCGGGCGAGCTGGGGGAAGGTGGCGTAATCGTGCAACACGCGTCGGCGGGCCTCGATGATCGCGGGCAGGCGTCGCTCGTATTCGTCGGAGCGGAGGACGCGCTCGATCTCGGCGCGGGCGCGGGCGTGGTCGCGGATGTCGATCCAGATGTAGCTTTCGCGCGGGAAATACGCGTCGAGATTGGTGCAGCCGAAATAGAGGGGCAGGCAGTGGCCGAGATAGGCGTCGGCGAGCTTCTCCGTCCAGTGGTGGTCGCAGGAGTGGTTTTCGATCGCGAGGTGGTATTTGTAGGCGTCGAGGGCGTCGGCCTTGTCGTTGAGCGGGCCCATGCCGTAGCCGAAGACGTCGAGCTCCGGGACCTCGGATTTGAGGCGTTGGGTAAACGCGAGCCGGATCGAGTGGAGGGTGTGTGTCATCGCCTTGGTCGAGCACACGGTGGAGAGCGGCTTGGTTTTTTCCGGCGGCTGCGCGGCGGCGAGGGAGTCGAAGGCGCCGCGATCGCGGGTGCCGCCGTAATACCAGAAGAGCCCCGCCTGACGCCGGATCACGCCGGGGTGGGAAAGGGCCCAGGGCTCCTGGCTGGTGAGCACATGGCCGAATTGGCGGAGGAAGGAGCGGCCGTAGACGCTGATCGACGATGGCTCGCCGGTGAGGAGCAGCGTGTTTTGGGGTGGGCAGGCGAGGGGTTCGCGGGGGGCGTCGCGGGACAGGTCGTCGTAGACGACGAGCCAGTCGTAATCCCGGGCCGCGGCGTCGAAGATGAACTCGCAACGTCCGAAGCGGGGCACGCGGCCGGGAAAGCGGCGCAGGAAGTCCCGCCCGATGTTCCGGTCGGGAAGCTTGATGCGGGAGAGGAACTTGACGCGGATGCGGTCGGACACGGGGCGAGGGGCAAAAGAGGGCGGCGTCAGCCGAGCCAGTCGGCGAGAAGGCGCGCGGCGCGGTGGGCGAAGGTGTGCTCGCGCAGGACGCGGGCGCGGCCGGCGGCGGCGATGGAGGCGGCGCGGTCGGGATCGGCGAGGAGGCGGTCGATCTGCGCCTTCAGGTCGGGGAGATCACGGTAGGCGACGATCTCCTCTCCGGGCACGAAGGCGGAGGCGAGGTCGGGCACGAGCGGATAGGTGCCGAGGGCGCCGGCGGCGGGCGCCTCGTAGGCGCGGAGGTTGAGGCCGTGGACGGTGTTGGGGGACTGGAGGAGGTTGAGGACCGCGAAGTGCGCGGAGTAGAGGCGGGCAAGACGTTCGGAGTCGAGGTGGCGGCGGCGCCAGAGCCGCCAGCCGGCGTCGGCGAGCGGGCCGTAGGCTTCGACGCGACCGCCGGTGGCGCGATAGTCGGCGAGCAGTCGTTTGCGGCCGACGGAGTTTTTGCCCGCGAAGACGAGCGCGGGGTGGCGGCGCGCGAAGGGGACTTCGATCGCGGGGTAGCGGGCGGGGTCGACCGCGAGGGGCAGGTGGACGAGGCGGGTTTTGTGGCCGGCGTGGGTTTGCGCCAGCAGCGGCCGGGTCGCGGAGTCGAAGTGGCAGACGCCGTCAAAGCCGGGGACGAGCGTGGTGGGCCAGGCGGAAAGGTGGTCGCAAATCCAGCCGACAAAAGGGGCGCGGGGCGCGGCGGCCCGCCAGGCTTCGAGCGCGGCCGCGGGAAGTCCCGGCTGTTTTAGCAGGATGACAAGGTCGGGGCGAAAGGCGCGAAGGTCCGTGGCGACGCGCGCGACGATGGCGGGGTTTTCGAGGGCGGGGAGGCCGGTGCGCCATTTGGCGCGAAAATCATCCCACGTGCTCGGACGCAGCTGGATGACGCTCACCTCGGCGCCGCGCGCGCGGAAGCCGTTCTCGAGGTCGCGGTGCCAGGACAGCACGCTTCCCTGTTTTTCGAGAATGGCGACGCGGGGGGCTGCGGGCATGTGGCGGTGCGGATGGAGGGGGTTCAGGCTTTCGCGCCTCCGAGCATCTGGCGGTCGTAGAGTTCGCGGTAGACGGGGCTGGCGGCGTATAACCGCTCGTGCGGACCGTCGGCGACGACGCGACCGTGGTCGAACACGAGGATGCGCGTGGCGTGGCGGATCGAGCTGAAGCGGTGCGCGATCATGAAGGTGAGGCGGCCCTTCACGAGCTCGCGCAGGGCCTCCTGGATCGCGGCCTCGCTCTCGGAGTCGAGGGCGGAGGTGGCCTCGTCGAGGATGAGGATCGGGGCGTCCTTGAGGAAGGCGCGGGCGATGGCGATGCGCTGGCGCTGGCCGCCGGAGAGCGTGTTGCCGCGTTCGCCGACGAGCGTGGCGTAGCCCTGGGGCTGGGCCGCGATGAATTCGTGCACGTGGGCGCGGCGGGCGGCTTGCTCGACCTCGGCGTCGGTCGCGGAGAGGCGGCCCATGCGGATGTTCTCCGCGAAGGAGGCGTTGAAGAGCAGCGGCTGCTGGGGAACGACGGCGATCTGTTCGCGAAGCTCGAATTTGGAGAACTCGCGGAGATCGACGCCGCCCAGCGTGACGCGCCCGGCGTCCGGGTCGTAAAATCGCGGGATGAGCGTGACGAAGGTGGATTTGCCGGCGCCGCTCGCTCCGACGAGGGCGATGGTTTCGCCGGCGCGCGCGGTGACGGTGACGTCGTCCAAGGCGGCGGTTTTTTCCGAGCCCGCGGGTTCGCCCGCGCGAGGTCCGTAGGCGAAGCGCACGTTCTCGAATCGCAGTTCGGACGGGCCGGCGGGCACGGGTTTCGGCGAGACGGGCTCGGGCACGGTGTCGGCGGCGTCGAGGATGTATTCGAGGCGTTCGAGGGCGGTTTCGCCGGTCTTGATCAACGCGTGCAGGCTACTGAGACGTTTGACCGGGCCGTAGGAAAAAAAGAGCGCGGTGGCGAGGGACATGAAGGTCTCCATCGTCATCCCGTTTTTTGTGCCGAGGTAGAGCGCGGCGACGAAGCCGAGCACGGAGATGACCTCGATCGAGGGCGTGACGGCCGCCTGGTATTTCACCGTCTTCATCGAGAGCCGGAAGATCTCGCGGATGCTTGCCGTGAAGCGGTCGCGCTGGCGTTGCTGAAGGTTGTAAGCCTGGATCTCGAGCGGCGACTGCAGCGTCTCGATGCTTTGGGAGCTGAGCTCGCCGCCTCGTTCCGCGAGTTGACGGGATCGTTTCACCAGCTTGCGCGCCGCCATCCGGATGGGCACCACGCAGAGCGGGACGCTGATCATGGTGATCAAGGCGAAGAAGGCGCTGCGGTTGTTGAGGGACAGGTGGACGAGATAGGCGAGGGCGGAGATCAGCGTGAGCGGCTGGGTGATCAGGTCGCTGCTGATGTTGATGAGGACCGCGCGGATTTTCTCGGTGTCCGCCATCAAGCGGGCGTTGAGGTCGCCGGCCTTGTTTCGGTGGAAAAAGCCGAGCGGCAGCGAGAGAAGCCGATCGTAGGCTTCGAGCCGGATTCCTTCCAGGACGATGAAGCCGGCTTGGTTGATCCAGTAGCGGTTCAGCAGGCTCGCGATGCCCCGGACCACAAAGACCAAGGGCAAGCCCACGCAGGCGACGATCATCAGGCTGGAGACGAAATCCTCGCCGAAGAACCGGCGGGAGAATTCGACCACGTGCGGGTTGATCTTGTCCTGCTGGTTGAAGAAAATCGGCAGCAGGTAGTTCATCACCGCCGGCAAGCCGGCGCCTGTGCTCAGGCCGAAAACCACGCCCGCGAGCACGCCGCCGATGATATGCCAGCGAGCCGGCCGCAAGTGGCGGAAGTGCCGGCGATAGCGTCGAAGGCCGGTGGCGGGAGAATCGGAGGGGGCGACGGTTTGGCTCACGAGCGAAAGGCGGGGGGCGGTCATGGTGTGTCAGCTCCGACACATGGGAAGGCTTTTATCGGTCGGGTGGTTCGGGGCGGCGCCCGCCCGGGCGGCGGGTCTTCCTCCGCCTCGGGAAACGGCTTGCGTGCGGGAAAGTGGCCATGAAGCTGGCACGACCTGTGCCTCCCGTGCAGGTCCATCCCGCCTTCCAGCCCACCCTACGCCCGCCGTCATTCGCGACGCCCGCTTTCACCGCATGGACGAGACGCCCTCCCCGCAAACGCCCGATCATGGGCTCAACAAGCTAGACCTCTCCCAGTTGCAGGGGTTCAGCTTCGGCACTTCCTGGTCCCAGGACAAATCCTCGCCCGGAGCCGGAG
>JACCDU010162766.1_pt1 | contig 20070 bp, 29 predicted proteins | sample 7446081 | NCBI WGS metagenome assembly JACCDU01 (sample SAMN15323447, study PRJNA562643) | freshwater metagenome | isolation source: river surface water | place: USA:Blue River Watershed | collected 2017-08-17
CAATGCCAGCACCACTGATCTCTCTTCTGTAGCTTCTTTAGCAGAGCCTTAGACAGGCTCATAGCTTCATCTCTTGCGACATCAGCTTGGCTTGGGTCGCAGCAGCCATCAGAGCCGTTTCTAACGCCTTTATTTTGACCCGTATACGATTCACCTTAGCCTTAGCTAAATCTCGCTCGTAGCGGGCTTCAGAGGCTTCTAAGCGGGCAATGGCAGTGCGGTCTGCAACCGTGCCTTGAGTGCGTATAAACGCCTTCTGCTCGATGGTGTCTAATTCAAGCTCTTTTTGAGCCAGTTCTACCTCAGCAGCGTATAGGGCATCAGCGCCCTTACTGTTTTCCGCCGTTAGCTCGGCGATCTGTATCGCTATCTCCGATGGATGCACTTAGTTGAGCCATCCTTTCAAGTAGGTTGTAACGCCAGATTTCACTTTCTTCCCTTAGCTTTTGGCTCAGGATCGATTTGTTTTCCATCTCCGCTAGGCGCTGGCGTGTCAAACAGTCCTGGTATGCTTCCCTCAGCTCTTCTAGGCTCGCTGCTGTTATCTGATAAGGCATTCGCCCGCTCCTTGATGTAATCCAGAACCGATGCTGGAGCCTTCTTAGCCTTGGCGTTTGCCCATAGGGTGCGGAGTGCTTCAACATCATTCAGGGTATCAGCATCCTTCTTCCAATCACGCTGGCCGAACTGGTGCATAACCTCGACAGCCGAGTGTCTTTCGACCTTCTCCATCTCCTCACGGCTTGCCCGCTTATTGCCTGAATAGCCAGCATTAGCCAAGGCACGGCCTATGGCTGAGGTCTCTGCATTTTCAAGAGCTGAAGTCTGATTCGCACCAAAGCCACCATCAACTTCGAATGCCAAACCAGAGGCTTTCGGGAGATCGTTTGCTTGGTCGCCAGCCGTAAGGTAAACCACTGACCGAATGACCCAAGTTTGAACAGCACGGTCAGCCGGAGTAGTGAGATTCTCCGTGATAATCCTGCCATCGGGGTTGTCGGCATAGAATCTCCTAATGCGCTCTTCTACTGTCTCATAAGCCGATAAATCGAATCTTGCCATTACTGCCTCCTATTTGTGAATCACCAGAAACGGGATGCCATCTCTTCGTGATTGTCTCGATGCTACCTTGACGGGCTTTCCGTCAATCGTGACATACCCAGTCTTGGCATAACCCATCGTGTCTGCCACCATTGACTTCAGCATGTTGAAATTTGATGTTGCTTCGTCAGCGAGCGCCTGAGCATTCTTGAGCTGTAGGCCGAGCGTTCCAAGATCAACCTCGGTGTCGTCTATCTGAGGATGTTGATACCGAACTGCTTGGTAGGTGTGCTCGGAGCCATCCCACTCAGGCTTTTCTTGTGTCTGTAGGCTCTCGTAGAACTTGCTTGCTAGGTCGAGCTGAGCAGCTTGCTGAAACTCATCTGCCTCAATCTCAAACTCATTCCACTCCATTCCAGCCACTGCCACGATCACTGCCTTGCATAGGCCCATGACATACATGTAGTGCTGGACTTGGGCTTGATAGTGCACTGGCACTGATTCCCATGCGTAGCGAGCCGTCTTGACCTCAATTACAATCCACTCGCCAGTCTCACGGTTGTAAGCCAGCGCATCTGGGTTGGCGTGTAGGTAAGGGTAATCAGGATGCGTAAAGGTTCCCGCTCTGTAGATGTCAAACTCAGGATGCTCTTCACCGAATAGTCTGAGGATTGGCTCCTCGAATGCCGTGCCTAGGCGTGTAGCCCAGTTGCCTTCAAAGCTGTCTGGGATTAGACCGAGCTTCTTCGCCCAGAGTGCGTAAGCTGACTCCCACTGATTGAGCCCCATGATGGTTCCGATTTCAGATCCACCGATGCTATTCCTACGAGCTTCGTGCCACTCAGGCGAGTCACTGGCAAAGTCGCCTATGTGGACTGCCTGTGCAAAAAGCTCAGGGTTTACAAACTGCAATTTGACCTCCTATGTCGTTAGGAATAACATACACACAAGGAGAGACATTTTGAAAGAAGCTGAGAAAAAGTTACTGAAGCTTTACCGAGCGATCAATAAGGTCGGCGGTGTCGTTTGCGAGCAAGTCCCGCACATCTTCTACCCAGAGGATGCTTATCCTGCTGGTGGAAACTACTACTCAGAAGGCAGTAGCTATTGGGCTGAGCGTAGGCTCGCTATCCAGATTTGTTCTAAGTGTCCGGTGCAGAAACTATGTGCCGATTACGCCATCACTGCCAGGGAGCCCTACGGGGTCTGGGGTGGCACTGTTCCATCTGATCGTTAAGTAAGAAACCCCCCTGACCGAAAACAGGGGGGCTTCCCTAACTAACGAGAAGGAGTAATGGAATCACTCATGTATCACTATACACACTTCCAAACCCTTGTCAAGTAGAAACCCCCGCCTTTATTTGACGGGGGCTACTGGGCGAGCTAGGAGGCTTTTAGACACAAGAGCAAAATGTCTCTGGGATGCGCCCAGTGTCTCAAGCCTACTACTTATCAGCTAGTTCTGGATCGCTGTCATCTACCATGTCATCGAAGGTGAAGTCGCCATCCTCTTCAACCTCTAGAGCCTTCTTGAGGTTTTCGTTGCTCTCGGCAGCCTTAGCCACTGCTGCTCGAAAAGCGTTAGCAACATCCTGAGCATCTAGTGTTCCCTGCCAAGTCAGAGATACACCGAGCATAGTTAGAACAGCAGCAAAGGCAGTTCCAACACCGATGATCGAACCGAGCATCCAGTCACCATTAGTAGCGATAGAGCCAACACCAGTTCCAGCGAAGAATGTTGCTAGGAATAGACCGATTGCTCTAACGATGATTTGCTTAGTTATTTCTTTCAATTACTGTTCTCCTGAATCGCCTTGAATAGATCTGCCTTTTGAGCAGTCGTGCCGAATACACCCTTGAGCGTTTTGCTTAGAGTTGCATGTAGGTGTGGGCCAGAAGAAGCCGAGCCAGTGTTACCGACTAAGCCGATTGGATCTCCAGCTTTTACCTTGATTCCCTCAGCAAGGATTGGCTTCTTGTGTAGGTGACAGTAGCCGATGAACCAAACCTTTTTGTTCTTGTCCATAACTCGCTGGACTAGAACATGCCCAAGAATCTTGGACTCGAAGATGCCGACAATCGTGCCGTTAGCAATAGCAGGAATCGGTGTGCCAGCCTTAGCTGCCCAGTCCGTTCCCGAGTGCGGTTGCATGCCGTTCTTACGCCGGAACTCTGAGAGTGTGCCGTAATGTCCAGTGATTGCTTTATCTGGGAAAGGTTTGATCCAAGTCATACGAGTATTTTACTCGTCTCGCTCCCAGCGGATTGGAAAGGTTACGATCCAGATGCCTAGGGTAATCAGGATCAGCATGCCTGTAAGGTCACGAGCTGAGCCTTCAAGTACTAGCCAGGCAACTGCCATGCCTAGTAGAGTCCAAGACTGATCGATTAGGTCTTTGAATAGGGCTTTGATGAATTTCATTATGGCTTCCTTCTTGCTACTGCTACAGCACCCGCTGAAGCGACTTGGGCAACCTGACCCGCAATGACGGCAGCCACGATGACTTCCTCAGAGCGTTCACGCTGTTCTGGGGCCATGTCTGACCCAATGTTGCCTAGATCATTGAATACATCTAGGACAGCTCCAGCTACATCACCGATGAATGGAATAGCGGCGATTTCGGCTGGGAGTTCTTCGTCATCTGCCTGAGCAGCTTCCATAAGCATGTCAAGGGCCTCTTGATACTCAGGTGAGCCTTGCTCGGCGGTAGCCAGAATCTCATTAGCCTCCTCTACCAAAGCTTCTGGAGTTACAGGCTCAGGAGTAGGTTCTGGTTCTGGGGTAGGCAAAGGTTCTGGTTCTGGAGTTGGCAGTGGCTTGGGTTCTGGGGTAGGCTCAGGCTCAGAAGGAGTAGGCGATGGATTTTCCGTTGGCAATGGTTCTGGTGCTGGTGGTTCCGGCTCTGGTGTTGGTTCTGGTGCAACCGGTTCTGGACTGGGCTCGACAATTTCGGGCGAAGGTTCTGGCTGAGGTATGGGCTGAGGCTCTGGCTCAGGACTCGGTGCGGGCTGAGGTTCAGGCGAGACGACAGGTTCTGGTTCAGGAGATGGCTGAGGCTCAGGGGTTGGAGTCGGCTGAGGTTCTGGTGTCGGCTCAGGAGTCGGTTCGGGGGAAGGCTCGGGCGAAGGCACGGGTTCGATGGGAGCCTCGACTACGGGCACGGAGAGAGTTGCGATAGGGCCGTAGTAACCGCCCCAAAAACCACGGTCTATGCCTTCGATAAGAAGTGTGCCAGATCCCGCAAAGGTGTAAGTAAAGACACCCTTCTCAGTGAGCTCGATTGTTTGATCGTTGAAGGTAACACGGAAGGTATCTATGACCTCGCCGTTCCAACCGATTTTGTTAGTAATTGTGTTGTCGATAGTAACAGTTACGCCATCAGTTACGGCGGTCTGAGCTGTTCCCCAATAGTAAGAGAACTGCACCGAATCACCATTTACAAGCGCTCCCTGGGCATCCCATGATGCCTGAGCGGGCTGAGCGATGAGAACCGAACCGAAAGTCAGCCCTACGGCTAGACAGGCATTTACCGAAGAGCGGGCCATACAGAAGCTACTATCGCACCGACAACACCCGAAGCACCAGCAATAATCCACATACGGCGTTCCAGATTACGGATACGCATTTCGTGATCTTTGATGTTGCGCTCTACCCAATCGATGTGAGTAGGTATCTTTTCGTTTAGGCGCTCTACTTGCTTTATTAGCTCAATAGCCCAGCTTGGGATTTCCTCGTTCACTACACTCCAGAGTTCGTATTGTGTAGGTTGCAAGAATTATTTTACAGGATCAGCGTATCTGCTTCTTCTGCCGTTAGAGGCTCGCCAGCAATCAGCTTTGCTTTTGCAGATGCCTTTAGTGCAGCCTTAGCAGTTTCGGCAGCCTCACGAGCGGCCTGTTCTTCGGCGGCTTTCTGAGCAGCCAGTTCACGCTGCGCGATTTCTTCGGCAGTTAGCGGTCTTTCTGTTACTTCGCCAGTTGCACAATTTACTTCGATTGCGATTGGAGTATCTGTCATTTTAGTTTGTTCCTATTCCGTATAGCCAAAGTGAGCCGATAAAAGAATCACCAGCTGCGATTGTTAGACTTGTTATAGCCGCCGTATTATTTCTATAACCCGAAGCAAGATAAGTAAACTGAACAGCGCTGGCATTAGTTTCAGCTACGGAATCTATACTTACGGATTTTACATTAGAATCGTTGTAATTTGTGATGTAAATAGAAGTATTTCCGAAAGTATTGCTAGTTGAATTTGTTCCTTCTGTAAATCCTGGTTGAATTTCAAGGCTGTTTGCGCCTGAAGTAGCATCAGCAGTAGAGCCATTGCCACGTAAAGCTAACCAAGCATAATCACTAGTGCTTGAACCATTGAATGTCAATCGTAAATTATTAGCCGTTGCCCTAGCATCAAAACGAAGTTGATAAACCAGCTTTAAGTCCCTATAAGTACTCGGTATCGAACTGAAAGTTATAGTGCTAACACTACTTGCTGTCAACGAAGAAATAAATGTCATACTCATTTTTAGCTCGTAATTCCATAAATAGTAAAAATACTGCCAGCGCCATAACTACCAGTAGATAATAAAAAGTCTAATCTATCTATGGCGTTTGTAGTTTGCCACATACCAGCCATTGCATCCATTCCAGTAGTACTTCTGTTTCCCCTAACTAAAACAATTTTGTATTTATTAGTAGTGGCATAGTCATACAATTCAAATAAAAAATTTGCTTCGCCCAAAGTATTTGGCATTGTTGCGCGGCTGGTATAAGTCAATTCAACACCACCACTGGTATCTGTGCTAGCACTAGTAACTGATGAGGAGTTGGCACTAAGGCGATTGCGCCGCACATTTATAGAAGATGTCGAATTATTGAATCGTAAAAGCGCAGTCGCAGAACCAGTTGTATTGGCTCGAACCACACAAACTAAATCGCGATAAGTGTTGGGTATCGAACTAAAAGTTACTACTGCGGTTGAACTTGCAAGTGTTTGAGATGCAATTTGAACGAATGACATTTTTATTTTATCCCATACAACGAAAAACGACTAGTAGAAGCAAAAGAACCGCTTGTTGGTGTCAATGTTATTGCTGTTACAGCAGCGGTGCTGGCCCATAAACCACTAAATAAACCAATGCGATTGTTGCTTGTTTCTGCAAAGCCGCCAAAGATACGCAATGTTTTATTGCGACTAGTATTTGAAAAATCTAATAAATCAATGTTCCAAGCCATAAATGTTTCAGCTTGATTGCCTCGTGCTGGTAAAGCAGTCAAATTGATGTGGTCGCTAGCGGATGAATTTTGAGCGGCTACGCTAGTGCCGTCTCCAAGCAATTTATGAGTTGCGTAAGTGGTTACCCCAGCAGAAGTATTGTTCAGAGTAATTTTTAGTATAGAAGCATTTGTATCTTGAATAACTGCTCTAATTTGTAAGTGTTTATAGGCTGTGTAATTATTTATGTTACTAAAAGTTACAGTAGAGGTGTCGCTAGTTAGAATTGTTGTAGTCAATAAATCAAAAGCCCCAGCAGCAGCAGCAGCACCAGCGACAGCAAAAAATCCTAAACCTAAAGGCATTAGACAGTTATCTTTCCAATTACTCTGTAAGTATTAGCGGCAGTTTTAATTACTTGGGCGCCATTATATTGCTGATCAATCTTGAAAGTGACGGCTGTTCCAGCAGTACCAGCTCCCGCCCATGAAGTCACACCAGTTCCAGCGGCAATCGTTACAGTTCCAGAGGTGTCACGAATAATGTTTAGCGAATCTCCAGTTGCAAGAATGTCAGGTACAGTCACAGTTACGGCAGCAGTTCCAGTAACAATAATTGTGGCATTATCAAGTCCAGATATTGCCGTATAAGCGGCAGAAACAGCGGTAGAACCAAAAAGCACATTAGTTCCAGGCAGGGTAATAGCATTGACATTGACATTGAGCGTTACATCACCAGAAGTTCCGCCACCAGTCAAACCAGTTCCAGCGGTAACAGCGGTAATGTCACCTGGAGATGAAACGTTCTGCCAAGCAGCGCCATCATAATACTGAAGGGTGTTTGTGTCGGATAGGTAGCTGACCATACCTTCCGCTACGGCAGTGCCGAGTGCAGATCCTCTGGCAGCCGTACCAGCGAAAACCATGACGGACTGATCCATCAAATAGTTATTGACATTGGCGGCGGTTAGAACCTCGCCAGCCGTAAATACTTTGTAACCCGAACCTGCCATGATTTCCTTACCAGCTCAAACTGTATGTGTCTAGTTTACCGAATTCAGCATCGTCAAGCACTAGGTATGCCGATTCTACTGACTGGAAGCCAAACTCGACATAGTGCGAGTCAGGGCTTACGGTGTGATTGATCGAGATTACCTGCACATAGCGCTCAATCGGGTCACCTATGCCGTTAGGGGTAAAGATGACCTCTCCGATGGATCCTATCTCCATACCCAGTATTTGAGCTTGCTGGGCTGAAGAAAGCTTATGTAGTGCTACTTCTAGCGAGTTGAATAGATACTCTGGCTGTGAATAGCGTTGCACTAGTGCTAAGGCTGTATCTGCCAAAGCCAAGTCAGTGCTGAGAAGTAGGTCATTCTGACTTAGGGTTCTAAGACCGTAATCGGCAACCGAATCAAGATCTGTCGCCGTAGCCGTGCCTCCGCCTGTCCTGCCAAGGATGACCGAATTGTAAAGATTGTCTGAGCCGTATAGAACTTCTAGGCTCTGGAACGGAATGCCCGTTCCACCGAATGTCACCAGCGATGCACTTGTCGGGCCCTGGGCTCGGTCTATGAAATTTACGGCTCCGTCTTTGCCTACGAACACTAGACCGACTTCTGAGCTAGCAATTTGCTGTAAATAGCTCATAGCGTTCGTATCAGCCTGGATGACTGCCGTGCCTAGCGTTGCCTGTCCGGTATCGATGTTACGAAGCGTAGGTGACCAAGCAATTTGATCAAGGACATCGTTTACTCGTGCACCAGATAGCTCAGTGACTGGAGTACCAGCAGCAAGTGTCTGACCTGAAAGAATGCTTGTGGCATCGTAAGCGATAGCCTCAGCAACCGAATCTCCATCTGGTAGGTAGCTGTAGTTCCAGTCATCTATCCAGCCCGAGTAGACTACGGCGCTACCAGTAGTAGCCCTAATCTCACGGCGTGGCACAATGTCCCCAGCGAACGGTGATGATGCGTAAAGCGGATCAAAAGCTCTGTCATGGTTATTGAACTCGACATTGAGCTGGCCCGCTGGGAATGAGCTAAACAGGCTTGAACGGCCTCTAGACAGGCTAAAACGGCGAACACGAGATGTAACATCCACAAATACCGAATCGCCCCCTAGGGGGTATTCAGTGTTGTCTAGGACACCTTTGATGCCATCGTCTAGGGTAAAGCGAAGAGCACCCGCTGGCGAATTGACTAAGCCAATCTCAATCTTTTCGACTGGCATTGCCATTAGACAGCCACCCCTACAGTAAAGTTGCCGTTTGTCTGACCAAATTTCTGAAGGCTCTCTACTATGGCTTCTCCAGCCTTAGCGCCACCGGTTCTGCTATCTGAGCTCACATTGACATAATAGTTGCTTACATTGACTCCAGCGGCTGCCGCACGGTTGGTAAGTTCTTGAGTGCTCAAACCAGACCGAATGCCCGTAAGATCAATAGCAGCACCCGCCGCTACCGCATCTCTTAGAGTTTCGTAAATCTCTAGCTTCTGCAATGCACCAAGTTGTTTAGCTTGGTTCTGTATGTTTCCGGCATAGCGATTTGCGTTTCGAATAAGCAGGTCAAGCTGAGCAAGAGCACCTTCATTTAGTTTAGGTGCTGGGACTTCTGGAGGTGGCCCAAGAGCAGCAATCTCAGCAGCAGCCTTGGCTCTAGCTTGTTCTGAAGCAAAAGCAGCAGCTAAGTCAATTTGTATGTTTAGTGCCGCCTGGAAAGCTCTATTGAAAGCTTCAGCCATAGTTCGTGCTTGATTTTCAAGCTCTTGTTGCTTTGACCGAATGCCCTCAAGCAAGCCATTAGCTAAATCGATTCCAGTGCCATAGAGCGAAACGGCAACCTCTTCACCAAGAGTGCCACCGATTGTGTCAATTTCTTTGAATAAACCATTTAGCTCATTGATCGTGTCTTGACCGCCTTCAACCAAAGCCTTAGCAGTCTCACCACCAGCTTCGACACCAGCCTCGACTAGTTGGTTGAACAGCATTGGGTCGAGACCCAACTCACGAAGTTTGCGTAGATTGTCTCCAAATGCACGAGCCTTCTCGGCTAGAGTTCTAAAGCCATCTAGCAAGCCCTGTGACTTGCTTACAACCTTGCCGATGGTCTCTTCGTAAGTATTGGTTACGGTAACCTCAAACTCACGCATCGAACTACCGAGTCTTACTAAGCCTCTTGTAACACTGGTAACGGTGCGGGTTTCTGTCTCATCTTTTAGCTGACCGAATAATTGAGTCAAGCTGGCAGCAGCGGTAAATGCATCTCGGTATTGACGAATCAGACCATCAGCTAAATCAAATCTTTGAGCAAGTTCGTCTCGCTGACGACCAATCTCAGCAAGTAAGGCAAGCTCCTTACGAGCAAATGCCTGTAGTTCTTTATAACCTGATTCAAGAATGTCTTTATTATCAAAAGCAGTCTTTAGAGATTGAAGTATTGAGTCTAAGTAGCCAGTAACCTGTGATTCAAACTTGCCAACCTCACGCTCGATAGTTGGCAAAATGCTAAACGCATCAAGAAGATCCTTGAACCCTGCCTTGGCTTCGGCTGCCTTTTCAGCAATAGCAGCAAGTTCTTCGGCTAAACGCTCATTGATCCTTGCAACTTTTTCGTTGTAATCCTGAAGTTCTTTAGCGGCATTAGCGGCAGCATCGTTTAGCTCTTTAGCGCCAGCAGCCGTAGCGTAGAACTGGTCTTGAAGCTCTTTTAGAACTATCTTGCCAGACTTGATTTGTTGCCAAATCTTCATCCAGCCCTGAGAGCCAAGAATGGCATCAATTAGACCTTCGGATGCACCCTTTAGGGCAAGTTGCTCACGAGCAGTCTGCTTTTGAACATCCTCTTTGAGCTTGCTAATAAATTCATTTACATAGTTCTTGGCAGCCTTGCCACCTTCTTTTGTAAAGTCGCTTGATGGTGGAACAATGTCCTCAGCCTTTGGAACTAAGCCCTTAGCCTTGGCCCATTCACCTCTAGCAATCCAAGAGTTAGCCCAAGCCTGGTTACCCTTCTTTAGGTAGAACTCTTGGTTGGCTAGTTCTTGATTCAGGATTCTGGTAGCAAGCGCTTGCTCATTAGCCGCATCCTTAGCCCTGACTAAACCATCACGGTATTCACGCCAGTTCTTACTTAGAAGTCCAGCCCAGTCACCCTTTAGGATCAAACCAATCTGCTCACCGACTACCTGGAAGCTAATAACTAGATTTTCTACTAGGTAGATAACACTCTGGATTGTGTCGGCTACGAACCGAATAACCTCGGCAATGCCGTTGAATACATCTTCAATACTGACTCGATTACCAGTGATAGTTGTAAATAACGACTCAATCTGTATGAATAAAGCAGCAACCGATTCGCCAACTCGAGTAGTCGGGTCAAGAATCTTGCCAACTAGGTCGATGATTTGGGTAAAGATTTGAACGACCTGAATACCAAAGTCAATTAGAACTGGAACTAGGGTCGTGTTTAGGTTTACAAGCACTGGCTCTAGGGCATCGAAAGCCTTGACAATTTCAGGCTCAGCAAGGTCTAAACCTTCACGGAAACTCTGAGTAAGTTCTCCTAGAATTGGAAGCAAGCCTGTAGCAACCGTATCCCGTAGGTTATTGAATGTCGCCTGGAGTCTTAGTTGTTCTACTGCAAGTGATCCCGTGCCACGCTCGAATGCACCTTGAGCATCAGAAGCTCGCTGAAACAATAATTCGACACGGATTTGCTGTTCTGCAAAACGGCGAGCAGAGCCTTCAAGGTGATCAAGCCCACGAGCAGCAAGCTCTGAGTTGATTTCGGATTGCTTCATAGCAACACCGAACTTTTCAATCGGGTCATACTCTCCACGGAAGAGAGCGGTCATACCCATCAAAGCTTCTTGGACATCGTAACCATAAGTCAGCGATAGGTCAGTTCCCAACCGAACTAGGCGCTCGGTAAGATCAGCAGTTTCTTCAATCGAAAAACCAGATTGTTTTAGAACCGAACCGATAAAGACAGATGCCTTAGAGGCTTCATTCAGAGATAAACCGACCTCTTCAGCATTACGAGTAAACTGCTTCATTTGAGGAGTGGTTTCCTCAAATACGGTCTTTAGACCGAGAATGTTACGCTCTAGGTCTCTAGCTCCAGCGATTGCTTGAACGGCGAAGTCTGCACCCTTGACACCAGCAGCAAATGTAGCAAAACCAATAGCAGCTACTCCGGCTGTCCTACCAATGCTTGTGATGCCCTTGCTCAGGCTGGCTAACTGGCGCTGGGCATTAGCAATACCCTGAATGGCGGTAGTAATTGGAACATTTATCTTTCCAGCCATTACGATCTCCTAAGCAATTCTTGATTGATACGATTATTGATTTTACTAATAGTGTCACTCATGGCACGAGTCACGGCTGGCATAGCTCTCTCTACCGCTGGATAAACGATACGAGATGCGTTTCTGCTCCTAATGCCCCTAGCTTGACTGAATCCTTTCGCAAAAACAAGCGGGACTACTCGGTGTTGTCTCTTGCCTGGAACCTTTTGACCGCCGATTGTATACATGTAGTCATACATCGGAGTCATACCTTTACGGCCTTTAGAACCGAATAAGCGACCACCCATGTCCAGAAGCACGGTAGCGGGTGATCCGATTTGTAACCGAACTACTGGAACACGCTCTAGCTCACGGTATTTTCTCTTGCGTGTATTAGGCGTTTGAACTAAAACGGACTTAGCTGGTCTTGGCTTAGTGCCAGCTCCACCATAGGTTGTGCCCCAAGCAAGACGACCAAAGTGGACTTGCTTCATTCCGCTAAGCGGTGGGCTTCCCTTGCCCGGGATGGCGTTTTTGACTTCTTTTTGAGCTATGTTTCCGACCTTGCGGAAGTCTTTACGAATCCCGCCGATCCACTTAGTGTCAAGCTCTTTGATAACCTTCAAAACTTCATCCATGTTAGTTATCTCAAGAACTACGGTATTAGACGAACCGAATGAGCCTGACTGGGTTTTGATCTGGAAATTCAGATTTATGTCTGCCAAGATACCCGCCAATCGATTAGTTCAAGTTTACCGTAAAGAGAAAGACCACCCCGAAGGGTGGCCTTCTCATCGAGTGTTGGGCAAGTTTTTTGCTACCAACCATCTATGCATAGTCCATAGCATGCGCTCTGATTCTTGCATCAGAACGCTCGGTGCTATGCCAGTTTCTACAGCAAGACCCGCAATAAACCAGTGAGCTGAGGAATCTCCCAGCCCCTTTATTTTGGGTCGTTAGCAGAATCTCCAACTGAAGCAACTGTTTCCAGCCACTTCTCGAACTCGTCTTTGGTTCCGCCAGTGCGCTTCTCTGAGTGCCAAGCCAAGAAGAGCAAGTGGCTCAGCTTGGTCTCGGCTCCCAGAACAGCGATTGATACCGAATACTTATCTTCAAAGGCAACTAGATCAGCAGCGTTGCACACTACTTCTTTTTTAGTGCCATTTTCATAAGTAACTTGTAGGTTGATTTTCATTTTTGTCCTTATGCGGTTGCGTAGCTAACAGCACCAGTGGTTGGGAAGGTCACTGAGAATGTGCTCAGGTCTCCTACTGCACCAGATACTGGGGTGAAGCTGTTTACTAGAACTGTAGCAGTGTAGGCGGGGGTAGTTGCCGATGCTGCGGTTCCGTTTGCTGCAATCAGAACTACGGTTCCGATTGTTCCGACTAGAGGCTGGAACAGTGTTGAAACTGCACCTACTCCGAAGTCAGAGTGGAAGTCAAGTGATACCTGACCTGATTTTAGGCCCCCAATAACCTCTGTCCAGCCCGATGAGCCGAAATCGGTTGTGGATACCTCGGCGGCATTGATTACCAGCTCTGCTCTCGCACATGAGCTGGAAAGGTCTGTGCCGTTGAAGGTCACCTTAGTGCCTGTAGCAATGAACTTTGCCAATTTATCTCCTTATTTATGCATAGACGGTAACTGTGAATTCAGCCGCCAAGTAGGTTTGGTCATTTATTTGTATGGATCCTACCGAGCCCGCTGTCGTAACCCGTAGGTCTTGGCATGCGCCCGATAGTGTCCTATCAGATTCTACCGCAAGCTTCACAGACTGGTCGCCTGTGATTTGCATGTAGCCATCTAATTTTCTTTGTGCCGTGCGCTCTGCTGCACGACCCACAATCAAAGTGATCGTAAAAGTCAGTAAGTTCAAGCCATTCTGGTAAGCCAAGTTGTATTCGACTGAATCTAGGCTAACTAGGGCCACTGGCGGGCTTGGGTTGTCGATTAGTTCTCCGGCTACTCGCAAGCCTGGCACGGTTGCTAGGTTCGTTGCGATGCCGTCACGGATGTCTCCGATAACCACTAGGCCATCCTGACTTTCTTGAATGGTTGAATCATGGCATCGATGTCTGGATCTATACGGCTAACACGGATTACGCCGAGCTCGCCTACACCAGCCACGCCCAAAGGCGAGTCCATGCGCTTGTAAAGTCTCATAGCTAGAAGCACGGTAGCCAGCTTGATCGGCTTTGGCACGGCGCTCCAACCGAAAGTTCCAGTGACCTCCACAGTTGCCTCGCCGTTAGCCAGCGGGAACCAGTAATCATCTACGGCACGGATTTGAGTCCATGGCGATGGAATGCCACCAGCAAGCGAGTTTAGGGGTTCTAGCTGATAGTCCTTAGCTGCCCAAGTGACATCGTAGTTCTTGTCAGCAGCCGATGAAGTCTTGAGAGTTGTCAGCGTTACTAGGTCATCAATCTCGCATACGAAGCTGTCTCGTGGCACATAGTAGCGTGTCGCACCAGCGGTTGTGTAGAACTGGCGCTCACAGATGTCATCTATCTGGCGGGAAGCGGTTTCGATGTGCAGTTCGAGAATCGAATCATCGACACCATCGGTGATTCTAAGGGCATCCTTTACATCTTGTAAGGTGCAGTATCCATTAGTAATAGCCATGTATCTAGTTTAGCTTGATTCTCCGCTTGAGCTCAGTCGTGCTAATCCCCGATGTATACGGGATGTAGAGCAATGAAATGTTCTGCTCGTCTAGCCAATCCTGATCGAAAGCCATCTGGTAGTAGTAGTCACGCCTAGCCCAGTCAGAGCCGATAGCCACGATGTCAGGCTTTACCTCAAGGATGGAGGGTTTAGAGTCTGCCCCGCCTTCGTTTGGAATGATGTCATCGACATAACGGCAGGAGGCTAGAACCTCGAACCGCTCGGCATAGCTCATGATCGGGGGCTTGCTCTTGTATTCCTTGATGAATTCGTCAGTGTTTAGGGCTACAGTTACACGCCCAAAGTCAGAACACCGTGACAAGAAATTGACATGCCCAGCGTGAAATAGGTCAAATGTTCCGCCTGTATAGACGGTTAGTCCAGTTAGTCCCATGCGTTATCTCTCCTAGTCTTTAGCGACCAACCGAGTTCTCGGATAATTCGCTTTTGTTGTTTGTATTCATACAGAGCATAGTTTCTTTTGAAGGTAAATTCGTTCTTTGAGCCAAATCCACTGTGGAGTGTCGAAGAGTTATCGTGGTGGACTATGGCTGGGATGTCGTTGAACTGGACACCTTCGTTTCGCATACGCCACTCATAGTCATTGTCGTCAAAGTAAATCGGATGGAAAGCCTCATCCCAAAGCCCTGCCTTCATGACAGCGCCTTCACCAGGCACGACACACGACCACTTGGTATTGATCTGCACGAAGTTGAACTTATCCGTCTGGACTTGCTCAGCAATAGTCTTTAGCGCCCCTGGTTCAAACCAGCAGTCGTCATTTGGGATTACCCAATACGGGGCAAACGGCGTGGACTTGATGATCAGGTTCCATGCACCATTGGCCCCTAGGCCATGAGGCAACCGAATAACCCATGTTTCTTTGACAAACTCATTTACCTCTGGAATCCACGACTTCTTGCCCGAGTTATCTACGATGATCAGCTTTTCAACTGGATAGTCGATGGAATCTAATAATCGCTGAGCTAGGTCGAACTTAGTCAGTGTTGCAAAGCCGAGAACTGGAATCAACCGAGTCGCTCTTTCCAGAATGGAAGCCACTTGGTTTCCCAAATCAAGTCAGCATCGAATTGCTTAGCAAAGTCGATAGCCTTCTGGCTTCTGCCACGCTCGCTGTCATAGCCAGCATTCAAGGCATTAGTGATGCCATTCACGGATGGAATCTGGAAGAAGCTTCCCTGACCTTCATCCCAGAATGGTTGTCCATCTACCTTCCAGCTATCCTCAGATGCCAAGTCCTTGCTGGCAGCATAGTTGCTGGTGATCACTCTGGTTCCACATGCTTGAGCCTCGACTGTAGGCAGACCGAATCCTTCGCCATAGCTTGTGCTCAGTAGCACATCCATAGCCGTGTAGAAGCCCGCCATGTGTTCTTCAGGGTATCCAGCTCTAAGTAGGAATGGATCTGGCATCAAGACATTCTCTTTAGGAATGCCCATTGCCTTTAGTAGAACTGCAATGTCGAATCCTCCGTATCCACGCCCTGGTTCGGTGTGGATGTAAAGCAAGCTGTCTGGATGTGACTTGAGGTGCATTGCAAACGCTAGGAGATTCTCTGCATAAGCCTTGCGGTGAATCTGACCGTTAGCTTTGTTAGCAGCGACCATGCCGACTAGGAATGCATCCTGTGGCACTCCCATAAAGTCTCTGACATTTACACCACTGACTTCGTGAGTTGGCTTATAGATTGAAGTGTCGATGCCGTGCGGAATGTAAGTCGATGGAAGTCCTAGACTCTCCATGATTTGCTGACCGTGCGGAGCCATTGTGATCGTAGTCACATTCGGCTTCTTTACGAACTCATGCACACCAGGCGTAATCGTGATGTGATCCATCGGAGTCCACGAGATAATCTCGCCTTCATACTGAAGCTGGTTGTAAACCCAAACATCGTAAAGCGTAAAGACGAATGGCTTATAGTCTTTGTGCTTGCTAAAGAAGTCTTGTGAATACACTGGCAAAACATCAGCCGAATAAAGCGATAAGCCTTTTGGGTAGTGCGGAATCTTGTGCTTGTCGATAGTCAGTTCTGTTTGCTGACCTTCTAGGCCGTAGTTGCTCAAAGCAGCGACCTTCATGCCATGCTTGAGCATTCGAGATACTAGTTGCTTGCCTTGCTGACCGTAGCCAGTAGGAGTGCCAGGTGAGTTGCTTGCTAGGGCTATAGCAGCCTTTAGGTGTTCGTAGGTTGTCATGCCTTCAGTCTAATAAGAAACCCCGTGTTCCAACCTACAAGAACACGGGGCTTCGCTTATTTCGTCAGAGACTAGCTAGCAGCTCCGGCGAAGTATTTGACATGGGATGCGTGGGTAATGTCAGAGTCAATTCTGATCAAGAATCTCCATGTGGTTAGGTCGGTGTTGAATGCGTAGTCCTGGCTTGAAGCAACCTGGATTCCACCTGCAAGACGAACCTTGAATGAGCTTAGGTCACCGAATAGAACCGACTTAGCTGAAGTTGCAGTGTCAGCTACATGTGGGTTTTCGATTACACGGAAGCCAGCGAAGGTGTCAGGGTAGCCAACGCCTACCTGGTAGAGGTAGTTTCCGGCTGTGTCCTTTAGCTTACGCATCTTTCCGATGGTTGCACCGTTCGCCATGAATGCAGCACCTGGCATACGGCGAACAGCACCGTCTACCGAGTAAGCAAGGTCGATCAGGTTGTCAGCGGTGAATACACCAGCAACGCCAGTTCCACCAGTGATACCAGAGCCAGCAGCAGGAACTAGACCCTGTGGCTTGTTTGAACCATCGCCAAGAGTTAGAACATTGTTTACGGCGTAACCGATTCCGTTACCAGCTTGCTGAGCTAGGTGAGATGCTAGGTCAAATCCTGCATCTGTTACTAGTTCGTTCGCTGCCTGGATTAGGAAGCCATACTTATACGCCCCTAGAGTGATGGAGCTGTAAGTAGGCTCGGAAGCCGACAGAGCAGATCCAGCAGCAGTCAAGGTTGCAGTGCTGTATGCCGTTAGGGTTGGGATAGTTAGATCCTCACCAGAGGTGGTTCTGATAACTTCAGAGGTCTCTAGCATTGGGCCAACTAGGCGAGCAACATCGAATACCTGGTCGTAGAACGACTTTGGAACGGTGTTGCTTGATGGAACTAGGGCAGCACGAGTGAACTCGTAGTTGCGCTCTTCCCCACGAGCCATTGCACGGAATACATCCGAAGCAGAACGCTCTTCTGATACTGAAGGCACGAAGCCCTTAGCTGCAACTGAAGCCTCTAGACGGCGCTCTTCGTTGCGGATTGCGACAGCAATGGTCTCGTCAGCCTTGCGGATGTCGGCCTCAATGCGGTCAATTTTCTCTAGCTCGGCAGCATCTAGGCCACGCTTCTCTGCCTCAGCGGATTCGATAACATCACGAATCTGCTCAGTGAGATTAGCCTTGAGCTCCTGCTGAGACTTTACGAACTCAGACATTTAGTCTCCTTTGTATGTTTACTGTTTACCAGTGGCGTTTACGCTCAACTGAACACGGCAGAGCTAACTCACATCCGATGTAGACAGTTTACATCAAGGTGGACTAGCCAGATTTTTTCAAGGGCTTCTTTTGGCGCATCTGGAAGTAGCTGACCGAATCCTCAAAAATTGCACGGGTATAAAGCTTTCCACAGCCACAGACCGTAGGTGAGCCAGAATCAAACTTCCCACGCTTGGTTAGGAGATAGCCGAAAATGAGCGTGTGATCGTTGTCACACTGATAGTAGATAACGACTCTCTCGGACATAGCAAAGCCCCCTGCAACCAAGATAACAGGGGGTTGAGCTTAGCGCTTTTCCGTTGGAGCGACTGTGGTGGTTTCCCGCTTATCGAAGGTAGCTTCTGGCTGAAGTAGCTTTACAACTGCCTTAGCTAGATCGTCTACGACCTCTACAATCACGCCAGATTCTGGGTTACCAGCAGCATCGAGCAGTGCTTTTTTGATTTCGTCTTTGTTTGGCATCTTAGATTCCATTCAGTAGTAGTTCTAGCTTCTTTTTCTTGAGAGCCAGCATTGCTTGACCAACCGAATTGTCGGCAGGTTCTGACCCCTCAGCTTTTGGCATTAGGGATTCTACGGCTTGCTGGATTAGGCGACCCTCATCTTCGCTAAGGCTTTCGCCCTCTTCCAGCTTGTAAACAGCATCAGCCAAAGCATCGGCATCTAGAGATGCTCGCTTGGCGAGCTTGTCAAGTCCACGGACAGCTACAGTTCCAGCGGTAGCAGTGTAGGCGGGCCAGCTCACTACGCTGACCTCGAAAAGACGGACTGACTTTAGAGTGCGTTCTGATCCATCTTCTGACCACTCGTCTCCACCGGATGGAACCGAAAAACCGAAGCTCATAGCATCGACATCGCCACGCTTTAGTAGCTCGGCAACATCACGACCACGGGAAGTGTTTGGTAGCAAGCCTTCGACACGGAGTCCACGGTTATCTTCGTAAAGCTTTAGTGTTCCAGCACGGGTTGAACCGAGCACTTCACCAGCATCGTGGTTCCATAGGAACTTGATGTCGTTGCGTGAGTCTAGTGACTTGCGGAATGCGCCTGGAGCAATGCGCTCGATGAATGGCAGTGGCTCGCTCGCTGAATTGAACACGGCAGCGTAACCGCTGAATCGCATACCTTCGCCCTCTTCACGAACCTCAATCTGAGTAGGTGTCGTGCGGGTTTCTAACTTCGACAATGCTTCGCCTTTCGCTCTGCCTTCATTTTCTTTTTCAATTCTAGCAACTACACCCTCAGCATAAGTAAGTGCTCGCTGAGCAGCTCGCTTCGATGGGCCTGATCCCCATAGCAAGTGTGCGACTACACCAGGACTTGGATAATCGTCTGAATTAGGATTTGCGGAGGGACTGTCCAGATCAACCAAGTGGCGAGCAATCCAAGCCCGAATCCTAACCCATTTCTCAGCAGTAACATTGCCAGCAGCCATGGCTCGTGCTTCTCGAATAGTTCTTTCAACCAGTCCATCTCCGCCGTAGCCTTCCTCATAGTATTTGAGACCTCTACGAGCAGCAGCCCGCATGTAGGCAGGAGGTTCTAGGTTTACTTCACGGTATTCAGCCTCAGATGTGACCGAATTTTCATCCATGTCGTCATCTTCTTCATCTTCTGGCTCGTCTGTCGGTTCTGGCAGAGGAGCGATTTTGGTCAGTGTTGAAAACTTGTGGGCTACATAAACATCGGTATCTTCCCAGCCGTCACGAACACGCTGGTAGACCTGAATTAGTGCAACTGGGTCTTTTTCTGTTCCATTGACGGTAACCGAACTATCGGGTGGCGTAATGCTTCCGTCTATGACGATTTCTTGTATCTCACCACGGGCTCTTCCGCCCGAAGAGTTCCATGACACATAGTCACCGACTTCAAGCTCACCTGGTAGCGCACGAATGTCACGCTCACCACCTGGCTCGATGCCTTCAGATAAAGAGATAGCAACCATCTGATCAAGTGCTTCTTGTTTTGTGTTGTGGCAAGCCATGACTTCGCCATCTTCTTTTACGACTGCCCAGCTTGAGCATTCGCTTGATTTGTCTGTTATGTAGTATGGCATTAGATTGTCTGCCTCATCCAACTAATAGTGTGACCCTCTTTACCACTTACGCAATAAATCTGTTCGAGTGGTTGTAATTGAAATTGATAACTTTCCTGTTTCAGAAGAGCAAGTCCAGTTGCAGTAGTAACGGCAGTTCCACCGAGAAAAACAGCATCGGTATTATCGTTGTTGTGAATCGTGATGAGCGATGGATTGTTCCAAACGCCATCGATTGGAGTTGCTACGGTTCCGATTGCTACTTGTCCATTAGTTATCGTCATTGGCTACTCCATAGACTTCCTTGGCAGCATTC
>JACCDU010084789.1_pt1 | contig 20068 bp, 10 predicted proteins | sample 7446081 | NCBI WGS metagenome assembly JACCDU01 (sample SAMN15323447, study PRJNA562643) | freshwater metagenome | isolation source: river surface water | place: USA:Blue River Watershed | collected 2017-08-17
TAGTCAAATGAACCAATTCAACGCAATTTGGTACATTTGTTTCGAACACAAATTTGCTAAAAATCAACGAGTAAAAAAAATGCTGCGCTACGATCAATTGAGTTACTGGGAACGCGAGCAATATCTTGTCGGAAATACCTTTGTTATTGTGGGTGCAGGGCTTGTTGGACTCTCCACTGCGCTCTCTTTGCACGAACGCTTTCCGGTAGAAAAAATAATAGTGCTCGAACGCGGCTACTTACCCACTGGCGCAAGCACAAAAAATGCAGGTTTCACTTGTTTTGGAAGCCCCTCCGAACTCCAAGACGATTTTCAGCAGATGCCAGCAGAAAAAGTCTGGCAAACCATCGAGCTGCGGCTCAAGGGGCTCGAACTACTCAAAAAAAGAGTGGGTGCAGCGCCTATGCACTACCGCAATTGTGGTTCTTGGGATTTGATTGGCGCGCAAGAGCCCGACATCAATGCCGAATTCATCGCTGACTTAAACGCGCAATTCAAAGCCCATTTTGGCCTCGAAAACGTTTATCAAAAAGACAATCATTTTCAAGAAAAATTTGGCTTCAATGGCTTTCAGTCCGCCTATTTCAATGCCTATGAGGGCAGTATCGACACCGGCAAAATGATTGCACAACTGTACCAACAATGCGTTGCTGCTGGTATCCAATTCTTGTTTGCAACGGAGGTCAAATCGTGGGTGTCTGACCAAAATGAGGTCAGTATAGTAACGTCTTTTGGAGAACTCTCAGCACAGCATCTTTTTTTATGCACCAATGGCTTTGCGCAAACTTATTTTCCAGATGAGCTCAGGCCAGCACGCGCACAGGTCTTAGTCACCAAACCGCTTACACATCGCGTAAATGGCACCTTTCACAGCGACCGCGGCTATTATTATTTCAGGGATATCGGACAGCGCATTTTATTGGGCGGCGGGCGTCACCTCGACTTCCAAACTGAAACCAGTACTGCATTTGAAAAAAATGAACGCATCCGAACCGCACTGCTCCACAAACTCACTGAAGAGATCTTGCCTGGGCAAGCTTTTGAAATAGACTACGAGTGGTCGGGGATCATGTGCGTGGGTGCCGAAAAAAAGCCAATAATCCGCTCGCTGAACAAAAACGTCCACGCAGGTGTTCGAATGGGAGGCATGGGCGTGGCGATAGGTTCGGCCGTAGGAGCAGCCTTATCTAAATTGGTTTAAAATGAAAGATCCAGAGCAGTCAAAAAAAGCGTTTGTCAATCCGATTGACCCCGATAAAATTGCCGTGGATCCGCATTTGCTACCCTACGCCCATACGGTGGGTGGTGCGGTCATTAAACCAGAAGACACCGGCAAACTCAAAGGCCGCGCACTGAGTGCCATGAACCAGCAAACCGATATGCAGCTCGCTCAAATATATGAGCAAATGCAATTGTTGGCGGCCCAAGCCCAAAAAATTCAAGTCAGAAAGTCTATTTCAGACTATATCTATCAGACAGAACTCCGCTTTGAACCCTTGATCAACCACACGTATCACCTCTACCGCAAAGCAGATCAAAAACTCATGCTCTCGCTCATTGGGCCGCAGTCTTGGGGCCGATCAGGCGCTGAACTCACCTATTTAGCAAGTGTCAAACTGCTCGCCGACCACACTTGGGAGGTACTCGAACAAAACCCTGATTTCGACTTTAACGGATAAAGTACCAATTGCAATCGTCGGAATGCACCGCGCTAAACACGTAGCCCATCTCGCTAAATGATTTCACAGCGACAACCGATTCAATTGATCTGGCTGCACACCAACTGGCCATGGCGCCTCGTGCTTGTTTAGAAAATACCGAAACCGTCTTGAGCTGCCCATTTTTCTGTTCGACAAAATGAGGCGTAATAAAGCGCTTGCGCAATCGTTCGTCTTGCACGACATCGCTGTATTCCGAACTGGCCAAATTGAGGATCATTTCATTTTTATGGAGCTGCTTGAGCAGGCATTTTTCGATAGGTGCTCGCCAAAAAGCATACAAAGATAGCCCTTGTGGAGCAACTCCGCGTTGCGCCATTTCCAAACGGTAGGGTTCAATGAGATCAAACGGACGCAAAAGCCCGTGGAGCCCAGATAAAATCAACAAGTTTGCTTGCAAATAGTCCAATTCTCGAGGACTCAATTGTTCTGCATCCAAGGCCTTGAAGGCTTCACCGATATAGGCAAATAAGGCTGGAGCCGTATTGATTTGATTGCCTTTTTTTCCCCATTTCTGAAACTGCTCGAAGGTTTCTGTGGCTTTATCTTGGGAAAGTTTCATCCGATCTGCAAAGTCTAAAACTGTCCAAAGCTTGAGTTCTTGGATCAGTAATTTCGTCTCTTTTTTGAACAGCAGGGCGCCTTGGGTATTTCCAGGATAAGCACGCTGTAATTTGGCCGGTGACAAGAGTATTTTCATTAGCCGTAAATTTAGTTGGAAAGCGCTTATTTTCTAAAGAAAATTTCATAATTTCAGCGAGCTAAACTCAAAACTACACTATGAAATTACGCTACCTCATTGGCCTACTCAGCCTCACCAGTCTCGCATTTGGCCAAGAAGCAACTTTTTACGGCTATGTAAGCCCCACCACAGCTGCTTTGGTTCCAGCACCGAGCACCTCTCCAAAGCAAGATGTCGTCATCCCTAACTTCAAAGGCAGAGAGCTCCCCGTTCAATTGAGCAGCAATGCGCATCAGCCCGATTGGGTGTGGCAGCAACACGGCAGTAACAACAATCAAAAAACAACTTCGGCCAGCTTACTTTGGCAAGTACAAGGCATCGGAAATGGCATTTCACCGCCCGACCCAACGGGTGAAGCAGATTCTACAGTATACATTCAAGGAACCAACGCGGGCAGCGGAGGCTCCTACAAAATATTCAACAAAACGACCGGAGCAGCTGTTAGCGGCACACTCGTGATGGCTTCGCTGAGTAGCCCAACAGTCACTGGTTTGGGCGACCCGGTTATCCTCTATTACAAAACGGCCAAGCGCTGGATCATTACCCAATTTTCTACAACAGCCCAAAAAAAGCTGTTGGTTTATGTCTCGCAAACTAGCAACCCACAAGGTGCTTACTATTTCTACCAATTTACTTGTCCGAACTTTCCGGATTATCCTAAATGGAGTATCTGCGAAACCTCAGATGCCTTACTTGCTTCTACCAACGAAGGCGGCCCACCGCGCGTGTACGCCATGAAACTCAGTGCACTTGTTACGGGCGCCACTTCTCCATTTATCGGGGTGGCTATTGGCTACGCCCTCAATGGCTTCGGCTTCCAAACCATTACTCCAGTAGACCTCGAAGGTGATTTTCCTGCACCAGCTGGTCAAAAGCCCTTATTCGTGCGCCACCGCGACGACGAAAAACACAGCAACGGATCGCCCGACAGCCCGACCAACGACTGGATCGAAATTTGGGAAATGACCATCAACTGGACCAACAACACCGGCAGCGTGGCCAAAATACAAGATGTTCCGATTACCGAAATCGATTCTGACCTTTGCGGTCTTACGAGTTTTTCTTGCATTGCCCAACCTGGCACCACCGTTAAACTTGACCCGCTACGAGAAGCAGTGATGTACAAAGCACCCATGCGCGTATTCAACGACCATCAAGCCATGGCGCTCTGCTTGGCGACCGATGTCAATGGCAACAACCGCGCCGGCGTGCGTTGGCTAGAACTCCGCCGCCCAACAGGCAGCACAGGCTCTTGGAGTTTGTACCAAGAAGGTACTTATGCCCCAGGCACCACCCTCAATCGCTGGATGCCTGCGATCAATATCGATAAATACGGCAATATTATGTTGGCCTACTCAACATCTGGAACCACCGCACCAGACTACCCTTCTATTCAAATGACGGGCAGAAAAGCCTGTGATCCGCTTGGCCAAATGACACTACCCGAAATGGTCATCAAGCAGGGAATGTCCGCACGCACCTCCAACACGCGCTGGGGAGACTACCACCATATGTGTGTAGACGACTTCGATGGCCTCACCTTTTATTACACGGGCGTGGTCATGAACTCCAATAATAACATCGTGACCAACGTATCTGCATTCAAAATGAACCCAGATAGCCTCGATTTAGCCATTCTGAGCGCATTTACCACACAAACAGCTGGTATTTGTGGAGCGAGCACCCAAATTGCGGTGGTGGTCGAAAACAGAGGCGTCAATGAAGTGAACTCCTTCAACCTCTCCGGACAAGTTGGCAGCGGTACTGCAACAAGTCAAGCATTTACGAGCACGAGTCTAACGGCTTATCAAACAACCGATACGCTCTATTACACAATCAACGGACTACAGCTTGGTGCCAACATCGTTTTATTACAACTCGCTAATATCAACGGCTTGGGCAACGACGAAAATACTTGCAACGACGCTTACAATCTAGATATCACGGTCATCGGCGCTAGCTCAGTTTCAGTCAATACCTTGATAAGCCAACAACCAAGTTGCAATGCGAGCAATGGCGTTGTGCAACTTCAAGCTACAGGCAACAGCGGACCATACACCTATTCCATCGATAATGCTACTGCTCAAACCTCCAACACATTCAATAACCTCGGTGCGGGCAACTATACTTATACCGTATTTGACAATCAAGGTTGTGCGGTCTCTGGTTCATTTACTATAGCTGCCACTACCACAATTGCCGCTAGCGTAGTACAGACAAGCACAATTGCCTGCGCAGGTGCACAAACAGCTAATTTAGTGGTCACACCATCTGGAGGCACCGCACCCTATAGTTATTCAATCAACAATGGCGCAGACCAAGCGAGCAACACTTTCAACAACTTAGGCGCAGGCACCTACACAATTGGTGTCATCGATGCCAACGGTTGCAGTACTACCCTCACTTATATTGTGACCCAGCCAAGCCCGTTGAGCGTTAACATGATTCCAACCATGATCAGTTGCAACGGTGCAAACGATGGTGCACTCAACTGCCAGGTCAGCGGCGGAACAAGCCCTTATATGTATGCCATTAATGGCGGTGCGGTAACAAGTAGCTCCGTATTTTCAAACTTACCTGCCGGATCTTACACCCTCACGGCCATTGACGCCAATGGTTGCCAGCAAGGCTTTACAAGTACCATTACAGAACCCACAGCGCTTACGCTCACTGCGAGCACAACGGTTTCAAACGGCAACGATGGTACCATTGCGCTTTCTGCAAGCGGAGGCAATTCGCCGTACACCTACTCTATGGATGGGCAAACTTTTTATTCAGGATCCTTCTTTGCGAGCTTAGCTATCGGCACCTACACTTGTTACGTCAAAGACAACAATGGTTGTATCACTTCCATTGAAGTTACAGTCAATACCTCTAGCATATCTGAACTCAGCTTCCAAATGATTTCGTTGTATCCGAATCCAAATAACGGTGTTTTTGAAATTCAACTTACAGGCTGTAAGAGTGCTGGATTAGAAGCCAAGTTGTTCAATATGCAAGGACAACACATTGCTAGTTTTCAATTAAAATCTAGCAATGGACAAGTCAAACAAACCATTGAACTGAGTCCAAAAATTGCCGCCGGTAGTTATTACTTAGGAATTTACGACGAAGGTCAGAGTGGCCTCTTGCAATTCATCAAGGAATAACATCAATCGAATTCAAAAGTAGCGAGGTCTAGCTCTTCATCGACAGTAGCTAAGCGCCTCGTTACTTCTCGTTTGACCTCATAAGGCGTGCCATAATTTTGGTAGAGCTGTACCGTGAGTATAGCCTTACCACTCAAAGATGGCCTGTGGTTCCCGTAGTAATGTGCCTGAATTCGGTAGCGTCCTTTGGGTGCTTTGCGGATCAAGTATTCCTCTGGGCCATACCCTTGCGTAAAGTCATTAGAAATGCGCCCACCGTTGGAGGTGAGTTTGTAACTGTACATGCATTTTTCTTGATTAGGCTCCGTGACCCATAAATCTACATCGGTGTTGTCGGCGTCCCAATTGAGTACAATTCGGATGTCCATGGGCAATTGAACCAAGAAATAGTCCGGAATGTATTCGGTCTCAATTTGCTTCGGATGCTGCGCTATCAAATGATTGATTTCGTTGAGCGCGATCAGGTGAATGCCCTCAAAACGACCATCGTAATCTTGTTTCACCACTTTATAGAGTTGTTTTACGGCCTCATTGTATTTGCCGATTTCTGCCAAGGCCAAGCCGTAATCGCGGTAAGATTGTGGCTCTTCTGGACGCAAATCGATAACGGACTTCAAAACCTCAATGGCCAACTTCTCCGCTTTCAATTGCAGTAGCTTTTGGGCAAAAACACGCAGCAAGGCGGCATCTTTGAGCTGCATTTCTGCGAGGTTACTTAAGATCCGTATGGCATGTTTGGGCTGCTTCTTTTGTAGGAAATAATCGCAAACATCGATATAAAACGAAGGTTGACTTGCGTACTTCTCGCGCAGCTTGAGATAGCGCTCATAAGCATGTTCAGTAGGAACAGACCTCAGGCTTTTGAGATAGGGTGTCGTTGGATTCCAACCAGCTACTTTTATCCTCGGACCCGTGTCGGCTTGGCCAACTTGTACGCTGCTATTTGCATTTGCGCTCACTGCCACACGATAGGTACCTGAGGTGAACGAAGCCTCTGAATCAAAACCATGTACTGTTGCTGCGCTAGATGGCGACCAATTGTAAGACGTAGCCCCTGTAGCAGAAAGACTTAGTTGCACATTTTCATTTTGAGTAACTTGACCGACCTGGGCTGTTGCGGGTGGTGGTGCTGGTGGCTCTGCCTCTTCTAGGTCACCTGTCTCCTCTACTGAACCAATAGTAAAGTTTGCCTCTACCGTTTGGTCTTGCTTATTGGGTTTCTTGGGTTTATGAGGTTTCTTCCAGTACCAATTTTGATATGCTTTCCACTCTTTTTTGATGCGTTTGAGGTGTTGTTGGCTGGCATTCGCTTCGTCTGTTTTGAGCTTAGCGACTGCTTTGAAATACGCTTTTCTCATGGAGAGGGGTGGCACGATGCGATAGGTCAGGTAGTCAGAAAGGGAGTCGAGCACCAACAATGAACTGGCAGAACTCGCCAAGTTGTATTTTAAGCCTAACGCACAAATCTCTTTTTGAAAAACCTGAGGCTGTTCCTCTAATTTTTGGAGTTTGGCCATGGCCCAGCGCTTGGCTTGTGTTTGGGCACTTTTTGAAAGTTCGTCTTTACGCCACTTTACGGTTTGCTCAGCAAGTACTTTTTTGGAAGAAAGCCCAAATTGAGCCGTCAACTGCTTGATGCCAACTGGGGCTTTGACACTGAGCATAATGCGTTCACTTTGGGCGGCAAGTGGTGTGCAATAATATTCTAGTGCTTTATTTTGCTCCTTGAATCCCAAAAACTGAAGATAAGACCGCTTGAGGAATTTCAAAGAAACCGCAACACTTTGGCTAGTCAAATCAAAAACTTCTCCATTTGCTTGTTCGGCCAACTGCCTGAGTAGCCCCTTGTCTGCCACCTGACTCGATACAATTGGGTAAATCGGTGCTTTCCCTTTTCTATATACGTGTTGGCCCAAGGTATGCAGGCCATCCGAAAAAAGTAAAATTTCTTCGCCCTGAAACCTACCAAAATGCAGGCAAGAAAGCGATGAAGCGCCGTCGTAATGCTGTTGCTTCAAAATACGCTGCAGTTCAGCTACTTCTCCATTGACGATTTCGAATTGCTTGCGATCCAGCACTTGATGGGCAAAAATAATGAGTTCCAATTTACCCTTCTTCATCCATTTGAGATAGCCTGCCAAAAGTGCTTGTTCTTTGTCGAGTTGCGCTTGTGACCTTGAAGCGGAGACATCCCAACAAACAGTAATGCTTTTAGGCGCTTTCTTGCGTGCATATTTACGTGGTAGCGCCAAAATAGTGTGTAGGTAATGAAATGCGCCTACCCTACCCACCGTTGCTGCTATAGCCCCACGTAAAGGCTGCTCGATATGGATATTTACTGCGATTGGCTGCCGGCGACTACTTAACTGCTTGAGTACAACAGCTCGACCATTTCGATAGGTAAGTGCCTTAAACTTAAAATTGGCAATTGTTCGGTTGAGGTGCAGAGGCAACTCAAAGAGAGCTGCTGACGCATTTTGTTGTAGGACAGTACTCACTTCAAACGAAATGCGCTTCGTTGTTTTGGCAAATAAAGGATATACCCTCATTTTAAAAAGGTTTCCGGCTACTTTTTCGATCAAGCCAGGATCAATGCCCTTTCGAACTGTGGCCTCATAAGCAATGCGCGCTTGCTGCTTTTCTACGGCCACAGCCGGACGCATTTCGCCATTGACCTCTAACTGAAACGACGTTATGGTCTGGTTATCTTGAACTGGGAATTCAAATTCTGCCTCGAGTTCTCGCTCGAATTGATTGAAAAAAACAAGTTCATAGCGGGTGCGCGCAAAACCATTTTCTAGATAAGAGGTGATGTGCAAGGAATTGATTTGAAGCTGCTTTTTTTCTTCCCCTTTGATTTTCAAGCTCGGCATTTGCGAAGGGAGTGGCGCGCGCTTATCGAGCGAAGTCTGTTTTGAATGATCTGTGATCAGGCGGCGGTAAGGATTAGGGACTTCTCGATTGGGGATGATCGTCCAGTAAATACCAAGCCCGACAACGACTATTAAAGCAAGTGAGAGGTAAATTCTATTTTTCATAAGCGCGTAAAATTAGGCTAACGCATTCTAGACGTAAAACAAACAAAAAAGCCGCTCTCAGGAGCGGCTTTTTACAAAATTTTATTTGAAGTCTTAGGCGCGTAAACGCTTGGAGAAGTCAAGTAAGATTGGCGTCGCTACACACAATGAGGAGTAGGTTCCGATCAAGACACCAACAAGTAAGGCGAACAAGAAACCTTTGATAGCTGGGCCACCGAAGATGAACATAATCAAGACAACAACGAATAGGATCATGGAGGTATTGAATGTTCTTGAAAGTGTTCTGTTCAAAGAGCTGTTGATGATGTCTCCGTGGTTGTCTTCTGGTTTGCTTTTGCGTAGGTTCTCACGGATACGGTCAAAGACAATGACGGTGTCGTTCATAGAGTAACCTATGACGGTGAGGATCGCTGCAATAAACGCTTGATTGACATCGAGTGTGAATGGCAAGTAACCGTGAAGCAATGAGAAGATAGAGATGACGAAGAAGGCATCGTGCGCCAAACCAACAATGGCACCCAAAGAGTACTGCCAGTGGCCAAAACGGATGAGGATGTAAGCAAAGATAGCCAACAAAGCAAGGGTAATGGCAATAGTAGATGAAGTCCAGAGCTCAGATGAGATAGAGGCAGAAATGGCACGAGACTCGAGTACGTCGTAGCTACCCATTTTGTCTTTGCAAGCATCTAAACCGAGTTTGAGTTGCTTATTGACTTGGTCCGTTGCACCGTCGTTGTTGAGCAAGTAGTTGGTGACGATTTCAACGTTGAAGTCGTTGGATTTGGTTTTGAGGTCAACTGAAGCAGGCTCTCCGTTTTCGACAAATACCTTTGTAAGTTCTTTGCGAATGGTTTCGATGTCTGCTTTCTTTTCAAATTTAACCGCAAATGTACGGCCACCTGTAAACTCAACACTTTGCTTTAAACCGCGTGTGCTCAAAGAAACGATACCCGCAATAGTGACAGCAATAGAGAATACATAGAAGTATTTTCTTTTGCCCATCCAGTCGAAGTTGAAGTTTTGGAAAAGGCCTTTTGAATATTTGGTATTGAATTCAACTTTTTTGCCTTTTGACAACCAAGTATGGATAGCGAGCTCAGCAATAACCATTGCAGAGAACATAGATGTAAAGATACCGATGATGAGTGTGGTTGCAAAAGATTCGATTTCACCAGTACCGAAGATCTTAAGGATGATCGCAACAAGTAAGTGCGTTACGTTCGCATCGATGATAGATGGCAATGCTTTGCGGAAACCGGTGTTGATAGCGGCCTCGGTATCGGCACCCATGGCTTGTTCTTCGCGAACGCGCTCAAAGATGAGGATGTTGGCATCGACTGCCGTACCAATCGTAAGAACGATACCTGCAATACCTGCAAGGGTAAGTACCGCACCAAAAGAGGCAAGTGATCCGAAAATGAACACAACGTTGACGATAAGTGCGATGTTGGCTGCTTGACCTGCTTTACCATAGTAGAACATCATGTAAAGCAAGACCGCGATAAATGCCACACCGAAAGAGATGAGACCAGCTTGAGAGTTTTCGGCACCAATGGTTGGTCCTACTTTTTGTAAGTCTTTGATGACACAAGGAACCGGAAGGGCGCCGCCATTGAGCAAGCCAGCGAGGTCTTCTGCTTCTTGGAAAGTAAAGCTACCCGAGATTTGTGTGTTGCCGTTGGTAATGGCGTTAATGACGCGCGGTGCGCTATACACAACGCTATCCATTGAAATGGCAATAATGCGGTCTTTGTTTTCGGTAGTCATGCGACCCCACTCGTCTGCACCTTCGTCTGTCATGGAAAGACTTACGATGATGGATCCGTCGGTTTGGTCGTAGTCTACTTTAGCATTGCTGACGTGCTCGCCACGAACGCGCGCCTTACCTGTATCAGGAATGCGGCAAGCGTATAGGAAATAAGCCGTTTTCTTAGTTTTGTTGTCAACACTTTCTGGTTTCGCAGACCACATGAATTTGAGGTCTTGTGGGAAGGCGCTTTGAACGTCTTTGCGACGTAAAATGGCATCTACTGTTGCTTTTTCGTTTGCGTTCACATATCCCATGGCGTAACCACCTACAGGAACAACCAACTCAGCTAGGCCTTTTTTGGCTGCATTAGCGATGGTAGTTTGGGCGGCAACTTCAGGCTTAACGGTGTCGTTTTGAACCGCAGTGGTATCTGAGGTAGTGTCTGCTTCTAAAGCAAGTTCGTCGATCACCACTTCGTTTTGTTTGCTCAAACGAGATGCTTCTTGCCATTGCATTTGAAGTTGGTCTGGCATGTAGGTTTCGTAGAACTCGAGGTTTGCTGTTGAGCGAATTTTGCGAGAAACGGTTTCTTCGTCTTGCACACCTGGTAGCTCAATGTAAAGGCGGTTGGTGGCGAGGTCGCGTTGGATGTTTGGTTGTGCTACACCAAATTGGTTGATGCGGCGACCGATGATGTCTTCGATGCCTTTCATAGAAGAAGCTACGAGGTCACGGAGGTAGTTCTCTACTTCTGCGTCAGAAGTTTTGATTCCGATAGACTCACCTTTAATGACATAGCTCAAAGGCAAAGAACCGTTTGCTTTTTTGTACGCTGAGATAAACGTAGCGATGAAATCACCACCATTAGTGTTGTACGTTGCTACTGCACGGTTGAACGGCTTCGTGAACTTAGGGTCAGTTACGCTTTTAACGTGGCCGCGAATGAGGTCGGGGTAAGAAATTTCTACCGTCACGCTCATCCCTCCGACGAGGTCAAGACCAAAGGCAAGTGACATTTTCTTCACTTGACCAAAAGTTGAACCCAATACAGGATATACAGGCTTTTCGCCTTTGTCGCGAAGGATTTCGTTGATGAAAGCTGCACGTGCAAGCTCTACCGCTTCGGGATCGTTGAAATTGACTTTAGTACTGTTGGGGAGCACGGCAATACCACCGTTGTTCTTGGCTTCGTCGCGAAGCATTTTCACTTTAAGATCTGCTTCTTTCGCCGCTTTGTTTTCAACGTTGCTCGCTACCCACGTGAAGGAGAGCTGGTAAACGCAAACCGCGGTAAGAAGAATGGACAAGAACCAAAAAAATCCTTTTAAACGCATTTCTTGAATATTTGAATTTGAATTAAGGTTGCAAATATAGGATTTTGGATCCTTAAATTCAAATAAAAAATCTAGGCTTCTTCAGCCAAAGCAATTAAGCCTTCGGCAAAAGATTGCCAAGCCTGCTCCAGATTCAAATTCATAGCGAAGAGCCGCTGGTTGCATTCCTCGATATCTCCCTGATTAAAAAGACTTTGCACACGATTAGAAAAGTCTTGGGGCGCAATTGACGACAGCTCAAAGCCGTGGCCATGTGCTTGTAGTCCTTCGGCCAATCCGCCAACATTTGTACACAAAACAGCGCGCTTTTGACTCAGTGCCATGGCACGAATGCCCGATTGTGTCGCATTTAGGTAAGGTAAAACAACTAAATCAGCAGCCGCAAAATAGGTATCCACCTCAGCATCGGGCAGATAACGATTGACAAATTTCCAGTTTGCAAAGGGCAAAGCATGAAGTGCCTGTTCGTAAATTTGCGCATCGCCGTAAACCTCGCCTGCGATGAGTAATTGATACGAATTATCTAAAAGACCGAAAGCCGCAATCAATTCAGAAAGCCCTTTGTAGGGTCGAATGAGTCCGAAGAAAAGCAAAGTTTTTTTCTCGGGGTCAAGACCAAGCTGCAGCCGCGCTGCGTGGGTATCAATCGCATTGGCCTCCCCTTCATAAGGCGGATGCGAAATGAGTGCAATTTTGGCATCGGGCTTCAGTTCGAGCACCTCTTTTTCGACGGCTGCAGAAAGCACCACAAAAGCATCGTAAGCGCTCAAAAACCACCGATTGAAAACGCGGTCAAAAAAGCGTTTTTCATGCGGATTAAGGTTGTGGATAATGGCTACTTTTTTGGTGTTGCGAGGTAAAAAATAGGTCCAAAAAACCATCATGGGAGCCATGAAGGTCATCCAGTAACTCGTAACAAAAACGGTGGGTTTCGAGCGCTTGAAAAGCAGTGCTGAACGCAGGTAAGTGAAAGGATTAAATGTAGAAGCAACGCGTTCAAATTGTTGTTTTTCAGTTTTTTCTTCAAATTGAGAGCTGCCCGGAAACAAGAAGTCAGGGTACTGGTTTTTGAAGGTATAGGCTTTTACTTTTTTGCTTTTGGATAGCGCGTCTAGCGTGCGCAAACTGAATTTGGAAATCCCGCCTCTAAAGGGCGGCAAGGCGGAGAAAAAAAGCCACTTTTGTTGTTGCGCACTCATTGATTGGGGTCGAGGTTTTTGGCCTTGCAGCGCTCCAAAAAGGCCTTGAGTTCTTTGTCGGTGAGTTCATAACCGTCGCGATACATCACGCGCTTTTTGATGTTACCCAATTTGTCATAGACGGTGGTCCAGCCGTGTGGGAGGTCATTGACGTAGTTCACTTTAGAAAGCACCTCGCCTGTGTTGTAAAATTCTGTCCACAAGCCCATTCTCATGCCATTTTGATAGGTTCCTTTCAGCTTGGGTTTGCCATTGTAGAAGTTTTCTTGATAAGCACCGTTGAGTTTACCATTGGTGTAATAGACCACCTTTTGGATTTGGAGTTTTTGTTCGAGCAGTTGTCCTTCAGAAAAGTAAAAAACACTTTTGCCGTGCAGCACATCCAGTTGATAGTTTACAGCACTGATCAGCTCGCCGCTTTGGGCGTAATTATACCATAGGGAGTCTTTCTTTTCGCCTTTATAAAAACCATCGGCCAAAAGTTGACCGTTTTCGTAAAATAGCAAAGCTGAAGTACAACCGCCGGGTAAACCATGCACCAATTCCGCTTGCTTGACACCACTTTCAAAATTGTACACAAACGTACCTACTGGCTTGTCATTGAGAAAAGTGCCCTTGTATTGCAAAATGGAAGTACCTGGATAGGTTTTCTGCCAGGGTCCTTGTTTGCGGCCTTTTGCGTCGGTCTGATTCAATTGCGCAAACGAATGCGTGCAGCAAATGAGGAGTAAGATAAGGCTTGCTATTTTCATAAATAACGACTGAGTTCTGATAAATGTGCAATTTTTAAATCGGGTGCTTCTTTGACTTTTTCGCTGGACTCGACCAAGACCGTGTACATACCAAGTTTCTTGCCAAATAAAATGTCGGTATTGGTGTCGCCTACCATGATTGATTTTTGAAAATCGATGTTCGGAAAAGCTGCCTGCGCCTCAAAAGCCATTTTGGTGTTGGGTTTTCGGCGCTGTGCTTGGCCATTTTTAAATTCGGTGGCGGCCAAAACAATATCGATGTGCAAACCGGCATTTTGTAAGGCGTCACACATATTTTGGTGAATGGTGTCTAAAGCTTGCTCGCTTAGCAAACCTTTTGCAATGCATTGTTGATTGGTCACGACAACAATGTGTTCAAAGGCGGCGCCAATTTGGGCAGCGTTGGCCAATAAACCATCTGTAAAGTTAAAAGCAGCCCAATCGAGGACGTAGTTGTTAAAAATACGTTCGTTGATGACGCCATCTCGGTCTAAAAAGAGGGTCCAGCCAGGGCCTATTTTTGGAAAGGTAGTCATTCACCTAAACGACTCGAAATGAGATAGTGATTGCGCGTACTGGAGTTGCGGCCAATGAGTTCGGCAATAAAACCTGCCGTGAAAAACTGTACGCCAATGATCATAGCCACGAGCGCAACATAAAAATCAGTGCGCGTAGACAAGCGTTCGGCAATTGGATGAATCAGGAGTTTGTCAATGCCCATATACGCAAACAAGCCAAAACCCACCAAAAACATAAAGACGCCAATGGCACCAAAGAAATGCATTGGTTTTTTGGCAAATTTGCCCATAAAAGCAACCGTCATGAGGTCGAGTGGACCATTTAAAAAGCGGTTGAGGCCAAATTTGGTGACGCCGTATTGTCTGGCGCGGTGCTCGACAATTTTTTCACCAATTTTTTGAAAACCAGCGTATTTGGCAAGCGCGGGAATATAGCGGTGCATGTCGCCGTAAAGCTCGATGCTCTTGACGACTTCAACTTTATATGCTTTGAGTCCACAATTGAAATCGTGGAGGTAAATACCGGTGATGCGACGCGCAGCCCAGTTGTATAATTTGGTCGGGATGGTTTTGGACAAAGGATCGTGGCGTACTTTTTTCCAACCCGAGACAACGTCTAGGTCGTCTTGGGTGATCATGCGATAGAGTTCCGGAATTTCGTCTGGAGAATCTTGTAAATCGGCATCCATGGTAATGACGACATCGCCTTTCGCGGCTTCGAAACCCACTTGTAAAGCGGCAGATTTGCCGTAATTGCGCTGAAAACGCAGCCCTTTTACAGCCTGATTTTTGTCTCGAAGCCCAACGATGGTTTGCCAAGAAGCATCTTTGCTACCGTCGTCAATAAAGAGGATTTCGTAAGACAATTGATTGGCGTCAAGCACGCGCACTAACCAGTCGTGGAGTTCTGGAAGTGATTCAGCTTCGTTGAAGAGTGGAATAACGATTGAAAGTTGCATGATCTAAATCTGAGTATCAAAGATACATTTTTTATTGGCCCAATTTGATCCATGAATAGCGTTGGCCTGCTATTTCGACAATATATGCGCCATTTGGCAAGGCGTGGGTATCAATTTGAGTTGGGGAAGTTCCAAGCAAAGCCGTTAAACACAACTTGCCATCCAATTGAAAAAACTGAACGGTAGTTGGCGCGTTAAGTGCCCCGATTGTCAGTTCATCCTGACCTGGATTAGGGAACAATAAAATTGGGACTTTTGCTAGTTGTTCGTCGGTCAAAATAGACGCATTACTGATGCTGAAATGATCAAGTGCCGCTTCCGTAATATTCGGGTTGGAGGGGTAATCTGCAGTGCGCACAAATAATTGCATGGTGTTGGTAAAAGGAAGCAGACCATTCAGTGCAAAGCTCTTGTATTCCCAGCTCATGGCCTGCCCTTGCGGCCCAACGATTTCTTCTAATACAACCTGATCCAATCCGTTGCTCAGGATCACGAGTAAGGTGTCGTCAAAATTACCGGGGCCGTGATAACAATAGAAAGAACGCGCATAATTCAAATGGGGATTGGTCAAGTCTGTAAGTGCAAAAACGGGTGAAATCAGGGTTGTGAAGCCTTTATCTACGTCGTTCTGATCTGGATTAGGTGTGGTGCCATTGCCGGTAACCATGGCCATTGCGCCACAGTCTAGGTTGCTGTCGTCTCCGAAAACCGTGTTGGTGGTCGGGTTCGGATTGCCTCGCTCCCAGAGCCCCGTTTCGGCATCGCCTACCATAGACCAGCCAAAATCAAAAGTGAAATCGTCGTAGAACCCTTTTTTCAAATAAATAGTACCCGTTGCGGTTGCCGCATCGATAAAAAGCGTTAGGCATGTGGTTTGATAACCCCATTTACCAACCACACAATCATAGGCATCTTGATAGAAAAGCGTGAAATCTTCTTGCCCCAGACCATTGGTCTGACCTTCGTGTAGCAATTGCGGATGAACAAGTCTAATTTGCGCATTGGAAATGGCCAAGTTGCTGCCTTCTTCTCGTACGGTAATTTGGAAATTAAACGGCGGAATGGGCAATAAATTGAAATTGAAGTTGGTGGTGAGACCTTGCGTCAGGCTGACCTGTACCGTTTGCGGATAATACCCCGGTTTGTTGACGTTCACAATGTAGGTTCCGCTATTTGGCATCCCGGTTTTATAAATGCCCTGTGCATTGGTCTTTTCGATCATGGCAGCTCCGATCAGTTCGACGCTTACTTGTTCGAGCACTTGGCCTGTGGTGAGGTCTTTGACGACGCCGTTAAGACTTGCAGCAGGCGCATAATTAATTTGCAAGACAAACAAGCCTTCTGTGATATCTGCGGCAACTGCTTTGTTGGAGGCAAAAAATGGAAAGACACCCCAACAGCCGTCGTAGCCTGGGGTTTGCCCAACATAGGTATCAAAACTGCCCAAATTGATGAGATTTTCTGGGTCGTGCGCATCGTGTACCACAACGCCATCGCTGTAATAACTCGTAATCAAGTAGTTTCCTTTGACGTGCACATTGTGCGGTATAACAGCGGTGCCTTGCGTATTTTGCACGCGATCGATTTCTTGTATTTGCTGCAAATTAGAGATGTCGTAGGCAGCCACATACGCACCTGAAATTTCGTCAGTGGTGTAGACCACACTGCCGTCTGCACTGGGCCAAATGTTGTGTGTAAATAAATTGGGCGTTGGATGCGTTGCCAAAAGTACGGGGCTCGTGTGATCTGAGACGTCTATAATACAAAAGTAACCATCGTAAATATGACCCGTGTATAGCGTGTCGTTGCGCTCAAAACCGTCGTGAACGTAAGACATATCAAAAACGCCAACTTCTACTGGCTGCATCGGGTTGGTATGGATGTCGAGGATAATGACCCCGCCGTTTCCGCGGTTGGCGCCAAAAATATAGGCATAGCCGCTCTGCGAAGTGAAACAAGTGTGCGCACTTTGCCAAGGGTTGGCCGCTGGCCCGGTGTAGAGGGTCGTGCTCAAATTGACAGATTGTGGCAACGGACTGAGGTCAATAATGAGCAAGCCGTCTTCTGCCTCCGTGGTCACGTAAGCGTAGTCGCCGTAGACACACGGGTCGCGCCAGATGGATTCAGAACCCGGCAACCAAAAAACTTCTTGCGGCTGCGCACCGTTCGTGATATCGACGATCGAAGTGCCTTTTGAAGTCCCGACGATGGCGTATTCGTTGCCGAGCTCATCGGTATAACCCCAGACATCGTTGAGATTGGCGCCGTGCAGCACTTGGTAATCGATGTGCGAAAGTGAATCTATAGAAAATTGGGCAAAGGTGGAACTACCAACGAGCGAGAACAGCAAAAACAAAATATATTTCATAAATCTTGACATTGGTAGGATACGTTTTTATTGACGGATGAATTTTTGGGCATAAGTACCACTTGCCGTCTGTATTTCAATGAGGTAGGTTCCGGCAGGATACCCACTGAAGTCCACAAAACTCTCGGCAAAATTGGCAGTTGCGTTCATTTTTTCTCGGTATAATTCCCTTCCCATGAGGTCGCGGATGTGTAATTGAGCTGCACCATGGATTGCTCCCTCCATTTCTATTGTTACCATTCCTGCACCTGGATTAGGGAACACGGCAATCTCTTGTTGCAACGGGACTTCAGGCACATCTAAAGTGAAACCTACCGTGAAATCATAGCGGTGGTAATGGCCGAAATCGCCAGGGAAAAACTCGATGTAGCTCCCTCCTACTTGGCGCAAGCGCATTTGCCCTGAAGTTTCCCCTTCTACTTGAGACGAATACCAAAAGGCCAAGCCGTCGTGGTCGGTGTCTTCAATAATGATGGAATAACAACCCGGTGCGAGGTCAAAAGTGTCTTTGTATTGGGTCGTGTTTTGAAGGTTGTTGCGTTCAAAAAGCACTGTGCCCGCATGATCTAGCAATTGGTAGCTATTTTCGGTGGCTTTGTTGTTGGTGGTGAGCCAAATAAAGAAGGGGCCGTCGATGCGATCTGGCGCGTCGTACTTGACGGTCATGAGGCTGTTTTGGTTGTATTGGTCTGGGCCGATATTTCCATTGACATCGGCTACCCAAGCGGTAAATGTATAGGAGCTGTCTTGCTCATACCACCAGTTCATGTCAGTGACTGGAATCTCGACTACGGTTTGCTCTAAAAAGCCCAAATTGCCAGTCCAGTCGAAGACCAAATTAGAACCGTAGTCTAGCCAACAGAATATACGACAAGACGTAAGCGGCTGTGCACCTGTATTTTTAAGGACGATGCGCGGGTTCTGACAAGATGGATTCCACTTGGAATAGTATTCATAGTTATTTGGATTGAGCACATCGATGATGGCCGCATCGTTTTGGAAGTTCGGGGCAGAATAAGAAATGAGGTCATAGGCCGCGATGTAGTTTCCGCCTGCTTGCCCTGGATCGGTTGTTGGGACGGCATTGATGGCATAATCTAAAGAAACGGTGTCGCCCGGTGTGACGTAAGACGTGAGTTCAAACTCAAATTCTTTGACCATATCGCCAGGGCACCAACCCTCGCGAGCATACGGCCAAGTTCCGCCTTGACTGATATTCGGGTTGTCGCCGCAGACCATCGCATCCCAAATGCTCCAGTTGAAGCGCGGCACGCCGTCTACTTTGATTTGATGGCTGTTGTTGACCCACTCGCAGCAAGCGTAGTCGCCGACTTGGCCATGGCCAGACATACGGGTCTTGATCTTAAACATTTCGGCGGTATCGCTTAGCACGACGGGCTTGGCTTGCAAAACAGCGTCAGCCGCCATTTGTCCGAAGTTGTAAGATTTGAACTCAGACCAAATGGGCTCGCGCTTCACGACATCGCGTGGCGGGATGCCTTTAATAAATGCAAACTTGAGGTCGATGAGTTCCTGGGTGTTGTGTGCCGCTAGATCGACCAAACCGTGCAGGTATTGCTGGTAGTCTGTAACGTCGTAAATCCAAGTAAAACCATTCGGACCGAGGTCAAATTGGATGCCGTAAGGTGTGATGTAGCGCGCGATCTCGACATCGTGAATGATTTCGTAGGGTGGATTGTAAACGGTGATGGCTTGATTTTGTAGCGTTTGCGTGGTCAAGATGGGCGTGCTGTTCACTACCTGACCGCTCAAATCAAAAGCGTTTGTAGTGCCTTCAGGAACACCAATATAGGTTTGAGCTAAATCGAAATGACGGTGCAAAGGCACTTGTTCAAAAATCACGACAGGCTCTTTCAATTGGAGCTGCGTAACGACGTTAATTGTTGGGTTCGGCGCCATATTACCCTGTCCGAATTGAAGTAAAGGTCTTTGTGCTTGAATGGTTTGACCTACAAATTTGGTGTTGTTGGCTTTGATCATGCCAAATTCTGAGGGCATCAGCACGTGGTCATTCGGACCGAGGTCTCGGGTGTATTTTTCATTGTCGAAGTCGTGATACAGCACCAAACTCGGCCAATTCGGATGCGAGGCATCTATCTTTTGAGCGTAGTAAGTAGCGATAGTAGCTGCACTGAGTGCCGTTTTGTAAATGCGCAATTCATCCAGACTTCCCTTCCATGAAAGCGATTGATTACTGCCATTTGCACCGATCACGAGACGGTGGAAATAACCCATTTCTCGGTTCTTGTTATTGCCCGACAACCAAAGTTGACCATTTTTATAAATGAACATTTGACCTGTCGTTTGGTCTTTGACAAACGCCCAATGGTTCCATTCATCATCGATTTCATTCGCGCTTGCGGCTTGATTGATGCGGTCGTAGCCGGTTTCGTCGCCAGCATCAAAATAGATATTGTTGTTGCTCCACGGCATATGTATATTAAAAATGCGGCGGCCTGCAGTATCTAACGCCTCCATAAAGGTGGTATTTTGACCTGCATTGCCATTACCTTTTGCCCA
>JACCDU010311631.1_pt1 | contig 20063 bp, 12 predicted proteins | sample 7446081 | NCBI WGS metagenome assembly JACCDU01 (sample SAMN15323447, study PRJNA562643) | freshwater metagenome | isolation source: river surface water | place: USA:Blue River Watershed | collected 2017-08-17
AAGCCTCCAGAAGTGAAATCAGCTCTGACTGCTTCAAAGGCAAATCATCCAAGGCACAGATTGATTCGTGCCTGGATTACCTGCTCTCAACAACTCCACCGAAAATCTGCGTCGAGTGGCAGCAACGCCCCACTGACACCCCCGGCTCACCAACGCGGTTCTACCGCTTGCTTGCGCCAGGAGCCTCGACCTGATTTCGCTCACTTCGCTAGGCTTGGCCATGCCTAACTCATTGTGACGAAACACATTTCGCTGATTTCGCTCATTTCGCCAGAGATGTTTGAAGTGGCATCAAGGATTTCATGCAAGATGTTAACGTTGTAACCGCCGTTCGACCATCGAATTCGCAAATAGACCTAGCAATGGCGCGTACAGATATAGAGGACTGAGTGAATGCAGCAATTTCGGTGCTATGGTGACGATCGAAACAAAGGGTTCTGCGTGCATTGCGGTGGGCCAAGCGAAACCGTCGACCACGTACCGTCGAAGGTTTTATTAGACGAACCCTATCCGGCCAATCTTATGGCGGCATCGGCATGCCGAAAATGTAACAACGACTTCTCGGTCGACGAAGAATATCTGGCCTGCTTACTCGAATGTGTCATATCAGGGAGCACCAGCCCCGAACAGCTGCACAGGGCTAAGATCGCCCGTATCTTGCGAGGGAATTCCTCGCTTTCAGCCCGATTGCAACGTGCGCGGACGGATGGCCTAAAAGGCTCAATCTGGACAGTTGAAAACGATCGCGTGAATCGCGTTGTCCTAAAACTGGCCCGTTGCCACGCGGCGTTTGAACTCAACGAGCCGCAACTCCATGATCCGTCACATCTCAAAATTAAGCCGCTACCGCTGATGATGGCAGACGAGCGCGAAGCCTTCGAACATGATGACGAAGCGTTCGGCATATGGCCTGAAGTAGGAAGCCGGGCGATGCAGAGAGTGCTAATTGCGGGCACCGATTCATTCATTAAGGAATGGGTAACCGTACAAGAGGGAAACTATCGCTTTCGTATCAGCCAATCTAACGAACTTATCGTGAAGATAGTTCTCCGGGAATATCTCGGTTGTGAAATCGTCTGGGGTTGACTCAGAGGGATTAAGTAATGGTGTGTTGGTGGCGAAGTGATGGCTCAGACGGCTGAAACCGTTTTCGTGTCGACCAAGGAGCGAAGGTGATCGTCCAGCAGTCTGGGTATTTGACCTCCCGAGATGAGAACGCCAGCCTCCATGTTCTTCTCCATTGCGTAGCCGGTGAGGTTGGCGCTGGTGATGAAGCAGGAGGTCTTGTCGGCGACTGCGACTTTGGCGTGCACGCGGCCATCCGAAAAATTTCCGGTCTTATCGCGCCATGCATATAGTTGTGCGGTAGGCACCAGGCCTCGCATCTTGCCAATGACATCGATATTGATGCTGCCGCCATGGTCTTGCGAGGACTCCAGCAACATAGTGATGGTCACCCCGCGCTCAGCAGCGACATTCAATGCTTTGACAATGGTCGAAACGTCGTAGGCTACGAAGCTGGTAATGAACAACGACTGTTCAGCGGAATTGATGACCTGCAGAAGCGCCTGCTCTGTTCGGCGAGCCGATACAAAAGGTGTTGTCGGACCAGTCCACACGAGTTCGGCAGACTGCTCCGATGCAGCTTTGGTATAGACGTAGCTGGCAGCGAGAAGCATCGACGCCAGTTCGTCTGAACCGACCTCGGTGTTTTGCCATGCGGCTACAAGTTGTTCGACCACGGTGCTGGCCACCGGGGTTCCCACCACGCTCGGCAACGTCGAAGCAGCTTTGCTGGCTTCGGTTCGACGAATACGGGCGGCAATGGCCTGCACCTTTTCGGGCGAAACCAGAGAGACCAATGCTGCAATGGCATCCAAGAGTTCGTCCATTTCAGAAACCCTTGAAGAAAGCAGCGTCCACGCGTTCGAGCGTGGGTACGAGCAGCGATCGATCCAGATAGCGGTTGCCTCGTTCGCAAGAGGTCTCTGCTACCAAACTGCACGCATGACAGGCAGCGCCATGCAAAGAGCGATCCTTCTCCGGATCATGCTCCGAGCAGAGTGGATCAGAGGAGCAGATCTTCGATCGATTCAACGCTTGCTCCAACAAGCGACCGAGATTTTCAGGCTTGCCAAGATCGACTAGACCGCCCAGCGTTCCGTCCGAATCAGCCGCAGCCGTGTAGATGAGAATTCCAGCTTGAGGACTACCGACCAATGTGTCGGCATAAATGCGTTCACGAATGCTTGCGGCGTTGTATCCGCACTCCAGTGCAAGCTCGCGAATCAACAAATGAGAGAGCGTGTGCAGCATTGCATAGCGAATGCCTGGATAACCTCCGTTCGGATCAAGATGGCGTGAATTACGCCATCCCTTATGTCCGCCACGAAGCATCTGATCGACCTTCTTAACGCCATCCAGAGCCTCCCATTTAGCAAGAGCGCTTTCATCAAATTGAACGAAAATTCCCTCACCATGAACTTGGTTTGCCGGTACCCAGTCTGGCTTGCCATGAGATAGTCCAGCCATTGGGGGACGTTCATTCGGATCACCAGACTCTTCGGGTGCTTCAACCCGTGTGAAGCCCAATAGAGCGTTGACTTCGCGTAAGCGCTCAAGAAGCAAGACTCGACTGATATATCCACTGAATCCGTGTGGGATGCTGACCTTCTTGCTCATGAAGTGTGGATAGTCCGTGGGCGGGTTGGCTTCTGTAAGAACATCCCACTCTGGCCCCTTGATATCAGCCTCTCCAATGAAGTCATCACCCCCACTCGATCGATGCGCTTCAATGGCCGACCAGATGGCAACAGCCTCATACTTATCGAGTCCAGGTAATGCTCCGGTCTTTTTCAGCGTCTTCACCGTGACTGACACCTCAGCTTCAGAAGTCAAATCTTCGAAAAACTCCCAACCGTCCTGAATCAGTTGACTGAGTGGGTCCTTGGTCTGAGGAATCGCGAGTGCAGAGAGCGTAATGGGAAACCAGCTGTTTGTAGCCCCGAGCAGTACTGCACGAGCTTCCTCATGGCACTCGTGATCGAAGCGATCTAAGTGCGGGTGACGTCCTCTGCAACCCGGCAGATTCTCTTTGCCAGATTTTCCGAATGCCTGCGCCAAACTTCTGGACGCTCCACAAGAGCACTTGACCCAAAGATTTTCAGTTTGCAAGGACGCTCCGCTTTCAAAGAAGCGAAGGGTTCCTTGGCAAGAGCTATTGCCACGATGAACAAAATAATGCCAAGGGAAGTCATCTAAATGACCATTACGACAAGCCAACAGGAAACGTGCAGGAACAGCATCTGCGTCTTTCGGCTTGTCGGTGCCGCTTGACCCTTGGCACCCAGCATGAACAAAGCGCGTTCTCTCTGGACGATAGCGGTGCTCCTTTAAGGAAAACAGTTGATTGTCGTAAGGCGAAAGCAGACCACACTTCACGCATCGCATCCAACGCGGGAATGGTCGAACGGGAACGCCGATATTGGCCTCTGCTGACCAGACATCAAGCACCTCACTGCTCTGAAACGGCGGCATGCGCAGATTCTCAACCTGAGACCCAAGTACTTTTCTAACGGCTGCAAGTAGTCGAGCTTCCTGAATCGGCTGACAGCGGTCCCTTTCCCATTGATCAATGCCAAGTGTTACGACCGACAGGCTCGGAAGATCAATCAATGCTCCTGGTCCATAGGTCCACAGTAATTGGCTTGGGCGTACTTCACCGACTGGTGTCTTGTTATTGATGACCATGTCAATCCTCATCCTTCTTGGTGGGACGAGGATTCCAATCGTGATCGTCCGTGATATGGCTGGTATTCATAATCAAACGCACACCGGGCTCTACCTCTCGCATTGACATGGGAACCGTCCAGTTGTCCCACGCCTGCAATCCGGGTGATTTGATCAATGCAACAGTCTTGTCTTTTTCGGGGCCGCGCTTTTCATATGCCAATTTACGCCCACCCTTACTAGCCTCTTTTGCCCACTCGTCAGCGCGCTCCTTAAGCTCGGCCTCCGCCAACATCTGCCGGGAGTTATCTTCGGCAACATTTCCAGCACGCTTTGCCAACGCTTTGATGACATCGGTTATTTCAGGCTGATTTGACATGCTGAGCTTCTCAGCACCTTCGTTCGGGCTAAAAATGTCATTTTTAAGTCGCATCAAACTCAGCATTGCACCAGTTAGACCTCGATCCATGGCTCGGGGAGAGAACGGCGTAACTGACTGAGCTTCGACGTGTTTATAGAAAGTTGCATGGTAATGCTCGAAAGTCTCGTAATGAGACAGATCTCTTGGCCGAGCCCAAGTCAGAACCGTGCAAACTAAACCTGGAAAGGAACGCCCAACACGGCTAGTAGCTTGAATATACTCAGCCGTTCCTTTCGGCTGTCCATTAACAGCCATGAGACCGAGCCGATTCACGTCAACACCGACAGAAAGCATGTTGGTGGCCAGCACGACATCGATAGCATGAGTCTCGCCTTTTCCCCAACGAGTCACATATTTACCGCTATCAGGGTCAAATTCAGACTTGAATTTAACCTCCAAATTGTCCAAGTACTTAGGAATGTCTTGGCTCGAAACCCGCGATGTCAATTCTTTGATACTGTCAGCGTGCATACGGCGTTGCGCTAACCCAGGACGCTCCACCATGCTCATCTTCACTCGATAGGCACGAGTCTGAACATCATCCTCTGCCAATCGCTTCATGCCACCCAATTCCCGTAGGGAATTGAAGTAGCCAACCATAGTCATGTACGGATCGGCAGGCTCGCCAAAGTGATCGAACAATTCCTGCGCAGCCGTCAGGAACGCCGTGTAAACACGGATCAACATTGCAGGACGTGAACTGCCGGGCGAACACACGCCAAGGTAACGCCTGCCTGGTCTCTCTTCGATTGATCGTTGCACCGAGAAAAAGTTGTCTTCCACGTCGAGGCCGTGAGGCGGGAACACAGACACGCGCCTCATAAAGACGTTATTCACCTGCTCCCTTGCTTTTCGTACTGTCGCCGTGGAGGCAATGATCTTCGGCTTAACTGTCTTGCCATCAAGCGTCCAGCCGCACAACTCATCAACAGCAGTCTCATACAGACCAACCATGGTCCCGAGCGGTCCGCTAATCAGGTGAAATTCATCCTGAATGATCAAGTCCGGCGGGCGTATCGGGTGGATGCTCTTCACCTTCGTGGCGGCTAGGCCTCTTCCCGATTGATGATTTCCATTGCAATCGGCGCCTTGCCAGAGGAGTCCGTGGCGATCGCATTCCTGGCCTACGCGCCCAAACAAAGTCCTCACTTGACCACGCCACGCCATCATGGCGAACTTGTCTACCGTGGCGATCATCATGGTTGGAGGACGATGGTAGATCTCTTCGTCCACAACCAAAACTGGAAGACCGGGGTGAGCTTGCTTGCTTGATTTCCCTTTAGAAAAATCGCAACGACCTATCTTGTCGCCACAAAAAACGAAGGTGCGACCAAAATTTTTGTCGACCTCCACATCTCGTCCGGGAGCCACCTCCGAGCCGCACCACGGACAGCTAGTAAGCTGCGCGGGCGATGCAGCCCCGGCGTTGTATTTGCCGGGATTACGCACGTCCTCGATCGCGCGATGACTATCTTCAGTCGTACCCGGCGTTACCTTGTTTCCAACCCAAAGACCGATTGTGAACGGTTCGGTGCCAAGAGATTTCTCCCCTTGGGCAAGCGCTTCCCGTCGCAACACTTCCATTGCGCAAATTAGCGCCGTAGCACGCTGGAACTGCTGCAAGGTCAGCAAGCGCAAGGTGTAGCGCATGATCACGGCCAAACCGCGTGAACTGTCGTACCCACCAAGATTTCCCTGCATGCGCCGGATTGCCATAGTGAAGGCTGCCACACCCAAATAGGCTTCGGTCTTCCCCCCCCCGGTGGGGAACCACAGCAAATCGGCGTAGGCCTCAACGGGCTCAACGCGATCCGGATGACTCGGGTCTGCCAGGGACGGAATCGAGAGAAGGAGGAATGCCAATTGAAATGGCCGCCAGCTGCGGTTCTTCAGTACATCGAACTTGTCGATGGTGACATCCTCGCCACGGCGCATGGCAAGCGCGTATTGGCTGCGCACGCGTTGCGTGGCCATCCCTTTGTTGGCGAAGCGAAAGGCCGCCAGTGCCTTTTCATTGGTTTTCAGCGTGTCGATCCCCTGCTGCAGGCGAGTATGGATTTCCTGGCAGCGATCCATCGCTTGTTGCGATTGGGTGTCGTAGCCGGTGACTTCACCCCCAATGCGAGTGCGTTGTTCATTGATCCACGCTGCGTAATCCTTGGTCAGCATGCCCAAGGCGTTGACGAGCGGGTCGATGTCCAGGGTCGCTAGCCTCTGCATATCGAGCAAGCCACTACTGACCATCTCGCGCATCGCAGGGCGATCGGATGGATCAAGGCCTGGCGTCTCCGTCACCTGCACCTCGTACTGGGGCATCACCGTAGTGCGCACCTCGGTGGCCGACGTCATGTCGTCTGCGGTTTCAGCATGGACAGCAACACCATGGCCCACGGCGAATTCAACGCGGTTGCGGTAAATCATCTCCAGTGCTTCACGCTCGGGATCCATGCCGTCGGCGTCCAGCACTGGCCTGCGCCGGAAGATGGCGCGCTTTGTCGCATCAATTTCCGAGCGAACGATCAACTCAGGCTGAAATACCCAAGCCGTATCTCGGTTGGTATCAAGCTCTTTCTGTGCATTCACAAGGAACAGCGTAACCAGCCGATCGCCCTTGGCATTCTTGGCTCGAATGGAACCTTGCACGCGCACTTCGGGAAAATCTTTGTCGGGTGCCTGGTGCGGTATCACGCCCTCAGTCAGGGGCAACAAGATCTTGCCGCCGCAAGGAATGCGCTGCCATACTTTAACTTTCTGGCCGTTGGGCTTTTGTAATTCGTGCTCGTCATTTGGTACGCGCTCGTACCGCCCCCAACGTGCTTCTATCTCAATCCGGTCAGCATCACCATCGACACAGAAAGTCATGCCCAAACTGCTGGGCACCAGAGACTGGTTGCTAGCAGCATCAATCTCGTCCACCGAGTCCGACTCTGGCTCTACACGTCCTGTCACTGTTCCAAACTCCGCACCGAGTTCGTGTCGTCCGAGACTCTTGACCTCCGTGGGCTCTTCGCTGTCGTCATTGGCGAGTGGTCCGTCCAACCCCTCAATACCCCCTTGTGCGGCCTCACGCGGGGCCAGTTTGCCAACCAGGTAGCGATCCCGCACACCCATGTCGACGATGCGTTCACGAGGGCCGCCAGCTGGGCCGAACAAGTCGTCCATCACGGCCAATTGCAGCAGCTCGCGGATATAGGCTTGATCCACAATGATCGGCACTTCGGCGATCGTCTTGTGCAACGCCTTGAGGAGCGAATCTAGGAAGTCCGTCCATTGAATTCGGCCAACGCTAGCAGTGGATGGTGGGGTGAGCGAAGTAAGACCAATCGAGACTACCGGATCAACCAACAACATGCGGTCGAAGTAGATCGTGGTGGCTTCCAAATCAGAACGAACCCGCAGCACCTGCCCGACCCGCACGACATGACCTGTGGTGTTCAAAATCAACACCCAATCCTCATCGGCGATAGCTTGGTAAAGCGAACGCTCGCCTTTCAGCACTAATGTGTAGGGCGCTAACGTGAGATCTGCGGCAAAGCCATGGTCAATAGCGATCCATGCATTGAGATTTGTGTTTTGTGCCATACCAGCTTTTCTTAAGCGCTTCGGATTGGGATTAATGTTTCGAGATGATTTTTGTTTTCCAATCTCGTTTTCTTTGCATACTCGAGGGCGTCACACACCGCTTCAATTTTTTGACAGAAGATATCTGCATTCAAAGGAATCATCCAGAGCTCTCCACTGGTTGACTCTTCGCGGTTTGTGCTTTGCCACTGCACTTCATCATTCAAAGGGTGCTCCGGCCTGAACGGGTGAATATTGAAGATTTTGTGATCGACTTGCGTAATCCATGAAGCCCCAACCTCAGTAATGGCACCCCATGAAACCTTGGTGTTTTGACTAGTTACAAATAGCACAAAAATTTTCTGCGTCGAATAGCTATCGACGAAAAACTCACGCAGGTAATCGTAGACCCCTCGACCTTCAGGAACTCGGCAAACCTCATCATCACAATTTGTGTAAAGAATGTCTTCGGCAGGTACATTGTTAAACACCAACATTTGGAAGATGATGTCTGCAAAAGACTTGTCTGGATAAGTCTGGCTGATAAGGATTCTCTTTTTCTGAGCGTCGACTCGCATCTTCAGGCCGATGTCGGGACTGTTGGTGTTGAGTGACTTAGAAATCGCCTCTTGCATCTTTTCTTGCGACACATTAGATCCAAGTGAAAACAAGTCCTTTGCGGCATCTTCACTGGCTTTTTTGCGAAAAGCATCTACGGAACGCCGCAGCTCTTCCTCGCCAGCCCTTTGACTGATTTCCTTCAGTCGCTTCTTCTCAGCATTGGCAAGATCCGCAAACGTTTCTCGTTTTTTCAGGATTTCAGCAAGAAGCTCATTTCGCACAAAGTCGCGCACGACTTCATATCGAGGATCATCGGATTTATAGCCTTGCCTATTGCTCAAAGCCATGTCAGGAAGTTCCGTCAACTCAAATAAATCAACATGCAATTGACCGACGACGTAGACTTCATTGAGCTTATTTTGACCAACGACCGGAAGAATATTGAATTCACCCAGCTTTTCGTTGGCGAAGAGAGATATGAAGTTGTCTGGGAAATCAGTCATCTCGGCTTTTCGTCCACGAGTGGATTTATAAGTACCGATCCAACCCTCGACAACTAGCGTGTATTCGTGATCAATTCCGTCGTTCGCCTTCAAATTTAGTGGGTGAGTTTTCTTTGCCCGTGAATCCACCAAATCAGCTCTCCTGTCTGGGTAACTGTCCGGCACGAGGTCGCACAAAGGCTGGAACCGATCGCCGAGTGTGATCAGCGTGCTTAGCTCCCCCATTACACTTCGGTCAAAATCATCGACAGTCAATGCCTCATCGCCTCGGATGACATGTATTTTGAAATCAGTACCAACTAGGGGAAATATTTTTAGGAGGTTCCGCTTGACTGAGGCCAATGTCTTGTGAAGCCGATATTGCGGGTTGCGCATGATGATGGCGGTGCCATGTTCTGCAATATGTTCGAAGACGATCTTTTCATCCTCAATCGCTTTCAGTTCATTGCCATTCTCTGGACGACGAGCCAATATGAAGCCAGAGCGCTCATCATTAGCAACCGTCAAAATTTCAACTTTTTCTGAAACAGAAAGTGCGGCGAGCTTACCGACGCCTTTGCGGCCCATCTTCCGACGATTGCCTGACTGGGTCTTCGAGTCGTCCTCAGAAATTCTAGATACGCCCGCGACGTTCAAGTACCTGGCAATGTCCCCTGCCTCATACGACATTCCGTGACCGTCATCTTCGACCCTAATCTCATCTTTGCCTGAGACGATGTAAACATTTTTTGCATCTGCGTCATACGCATTGGCGATCAGCTCGGCCAAAACGTAGTAAATGTTGGTGTACAAATTCGGGCCAAGCAACTCAAGGATACGGGGATCGACATTCAGCTGGTAATGTTTCATCTGTTCAACCTTTCCCGGCAAACAAGTCACCGAACGCCCCTGCAGAGCTGTCAATTTTCATAACCCCACGCTTGGTGCTTTTTTTTGTATGCGTGACTTCCTGACTCCGAAGGGAAATTTCATCATCAAATTGCTGATGATTAATAATAAGTAATCGTTGAAGAACATCGCGCTTCGCCTTTTCTGAAATAGTAAAGCGCATTCCTTGTTTGGTTTCATAAAAACCGTGCTCACAATTCAGATCAGCCCATCCATATGCATTTGCAACGATCAAATCCATTTCGATCTGAAGATTTCTCAAATCTCGTATATCCGAGCTTGCATCCTGCTGGTCATGGAACTGGTTATAAGTATTTGTCAAACCTTGATTGCGATTTTTCATTATTGTTTTTCTCAATTCGTGATATCGCATCCCAACATCCTCAAGATTCACTCCATTAATATGAAGAAATGGATAGGTGTCAAAATAATCGGATGGTGTGTAATTGAGAGTTTCCCCAACGGTTGAGCTGCCACGGCGAACCCAAACATCATGAAATGTCGACTGCAACGCACAAAAGCTTGACCAGCCAGGCAAATCAAATACGTATACTTTATTTAGAAAAATTTGATTAGCTGGCACTCGAACAACTGAAACGTATTTGGTCACACTTGCAATAACAAAAACCTCTTCTCTATTTTTAATGCAAGAATATAGTGCTGGACGCTTATCCCCATGGTGCCACCAATAGCGTCTATGAGTCTCCCTCTTTGTATTATCTCGTTGTGGCTTAACAAGCTCTTTGATCCTTGTTAGTAATTCTGGCCACTTTTTTTCACATAACTCCAAACTAGCATCACGAAAATCAATGGCCCATCGACTAGCTTTTTGCTCAGGATCAGAATTTAGGTCTTCTCCACTAAGAAATGGCTTAACAACTTCAGCATTTTCTGCTCGTTGCTTCAGAAACTCTAGGGCCTCTTGCTCAGTCAAAACAAAACCAAGACCCACCAAAACTGAACCTTGGAAGCTCCTTGAAACATTTCTAAAAAGTTGCTTCGCCTCGCCCCAACCGCCTTGGCTATCAAGCACTTCCGAAATAAAATCTACAGACCGCCCATCAAGGAGTTTTTCGCCATTCCAACGTCCTTTGTAAACGATGACCAATGCAGCGACTACAGCAGCTGAGCCAGGCCAAATAAATGAAGAAATTGCATGCCGAGTCTCCACTTCATAGTGTTCTCTCAAAAATTTAAGCCCCGTACGTGCGGAATCTCCTTGGCCTATAGTCTTCGTCCCTATAAATCCAAAACCTCCATTTTTTCGTAATAAATTAGCTGCTTGAAGGTAAAAAAACACGCAAAAATCGGCGTTCAGGCTCGCATGTGGCCAGCGGCAGATAAGCCAATTTAAAAAGGCATCTCCCAAAGCTCCACGCATACGTCTTCCTCCGATAAAAGGAGGGTTTCCAATGACTGCATCAAATCCTGACGACTCGTGAACAAATACTTCTGGAAACTCCAAGGGCCAATGAAACGCTCTGCGGCATTCCATACCTGCAGGCAGATCAATCGATAAAACAAGTTTCGCTCGCTCAGTTATGGCTTTAATTGAATTGGTGTCACCATCAATGGCCTGGCTTGCATGAATGACCAAGGATGCAATCGCGTTTTCAACTGATGAAATGTTACCGCTTGACGCGAGCATTTCCCCGATGAAAGTGTCGGCGATGAGTTCCGGCATTTCGAGTTTTTTACGCGCATTGGCATCCAGCTGCGCCATAGCCTCGACATCACAGATATCGCGTATCGGCATCTGGCGTAGCCGTTGCCGCAGCTCGACCGCCTCTTGAACCGCACGGGCAATGTTCTGCCCGAATAAACGTTGCTGACCTTTTCCGGTCGGCGTTATGGCTAATTCGGTAAGCTGATCCAGGCGATGAATGCCCAACAAGCTGTCGCCACAACGAAGATTGTGATCAAGGAAACCAAAAGGACGCCCCTTGGCCAGAGTCACCAGCCAGATTGAGAGCTTGGCAAGCTCGACGGCCAGTGGATTCAAATCGACACCGTACAGGCTACGCTCAGCGATGAGGCGGCGCGCGATTACTGTGCGTGCTTCGCTGTCGCGAGGCAGAGGCTCCTTGGCTGCTTCTGCTTCCAAAACTTCACCATCCACGCTCACGGTTTTGCCCGTAGCCTCGACCTGTGACCATGCCTCGACAAGGCGATCTGACAGCCAACGGCAGGCTTGTACCAGAAAAGCACCTGAGCCCATGGCTGGGTCGCAGATCTTGAGATCAAGCAGTTCAGCGGGGGATTTCAGTACCCACTGTTCTCGCGGCGTTCCCTCGGCGGGGCCGACATATGCCACCGGCGTGAGAGTCTCGGCGACGATCGCTTCAGTAAGTGATTTCGGCGTGTAGTGGGTGCCGGTTTCGCGTCGATCGGAACCGGTGGTGACGATGAAAGCGCCAGCGGGATAGACCAGCGGATAGCCCCATGGATCGGTACGCAGCAAATGGGCATAGGGTTTGACGCGGTCGCGGAGCATGGTGTCGCCCAAGCAAGCGGTCAGCAGGCGCTCGGCCAAGGTGTCGTCGACGGGCTTGGACAGATCATTACGCACCCGACTGGTGGAACTACCAGAGCGTTCTTGCAGCAACTCGGCCAACCGCGCAGCGCCATCCAAGCGTGCCGAATCCAGCTCGGCCAGCTTGACCCATGGGGTCTTGGCGTTCTTGGTGGCGTCCAGTTCCAGTGTGACTTCATCGGTACGCTTGACAGTGCGTTCGAGCAAACCCTCGTACACGTAGCCGATCTGTTCCACATCCAGCGCACGGTAGGAGAGCGTGCGCCCCTGAAATTGCTGAATGGCTTCCAGCAACAGCAGAACAGTGCGATTGTCGATTGGCAGCGGTTTGGCTGCATCGCTGCGCCAGCTTGACCCTTTGGCTCGCCCTTCAAGAAAGGGAAAGCGGTCGGGATCGAAAAGCGAACCGCCCAGCGCAGGCAGCCGCAGATTTTCGTGTTCAATGCCGCCAAAAACGGCGCGGAAGATCGCTAGCAGGCGCGACCAAGCATCCCAGCGACGCTCCAGAATTTCCTCGGACTCCTTGCGCAACTGCATGCGCAAGGTGGAGAGCGCGTAGTTGGTCTCGTAGCGTTCGTCGCCCATCAGCAGCAGACCACGCTCTTCTGCGGAGAGAAGGAAAACCAAGCGCATCATCACCGTCAGCGCGGCCTCATACAGCTCTGGTTCTTTGACGTCGTGCAGGAGCTCTCGATTGCGATCCTGGTCGGCTTTGTCGAGTGTCTGAATCAATACTTCGACGGCGCGACGGACTTGCTCGCCAAGGGCGTCGGTGACTTCGTCCTGAAACTTCAGGGAGCGATCGAACAGTGCGGGTAGTTGTTCGGATTCGTCGACAAATAAACGGCGAATGCCGAGCAGGTGCACGAAGGCCTGCAGCGTGATGGGCTCCTGGCTCCAAATGCGGGCATACCAACTTGCGAAGGTGGTCACGGCACCCACCGGTGCATCCACCAGCATCCAGCGCTCGCCGTTGGTCATCAGTCCGATGCGACAACCCAGCGAACGGCACAACTGAACCATGCGATCGGCGGGTGTGGCAGCCCAACCGCCTAGCTTCTGTGTGGCATCAAGATCGACATCTTGCGCATAGGTCTGGATCAGCATCAGCGGCTTGTTGGCACGTTGCTCATCGACTACCGCAAGATCGGGCGAAAGCGTCACGCCATGTTCGGGCACGGTGGTTTGGAGGTTGGCTGCACACCAGTCGGCGCGTTTGAGCACGTCGCCTTTGCCGTCTTCATCAAGTTCAAGGCCACGCGACAGCACCTCGTCGATCCAGGCCACGTGCAACTCGGCGAATTGCGCGTCTTCCAGTTCCAGCGCTTCGCGCCATTCCTCGTAGGCTTGGCGCAGACGTTTGCGCTTGATGGCATCCAGCTCTTCCAGTCCTTGTGGAAAGGCTTCTTTCAGAACGGGAACGGCAAGGAATGGGCCGGAGATCTCGATCAGCGACAGCCAATCATCATGCACGCTGGGAGCACTCATGCGGCACCTCCCTGAACGGCAGATGCAGGCACCAGGAAGATTACGGCGACCGGGAAGGTGCGGTCGTTGAGTTTGGCGTAACGGGTTTCGATGGCTTCAGCCTCCTGCTGGCGCTCGACCGGAATGCGGGCAAGACGCGCTTCCAGTGCGGCGGTATCGCGCCTGAGCTGCGTTCGTTCGTCTTCTGAGAACAGGGAAAGCTGGGCCGGTTGCTGATCTTTTTTCAGCTCAAATTGGATGGCTTTCTCAAGCTCGTCAAGCACGGTTCCAATGTCGGCCACTTCTTGCTGCTTACGGGATTGCAGGGTGTTGGTCAGGAACTTCAGCCGGTCTTTTGACCGGGCGTCGACCGCCTGCAGGATAGAACTTTGCGCACGGTCGAAACGCACGCGAATGGCATCAAACAAAGAGTCTGAGGCCGTCAGCGGTTTGGCTTGATCCAGCCATTGCTGGACTTTGGTGACACCTTCCTCACGACGGAATGATTTATCGCCCAGATAGCCTCCGGCGACCGTTAGTTCTTCGTGGAGGCGATGATGGTTGCCACCCGTGACGACCAACCGCGAGATGACGACCGCTGCAGGCCCATCAATCAGTGCGTCCGGCACCGAACGCACCGTGACACGATGCAGCTTTTTCACATCGTCCTGCGCCCAGACCTCGGCGCGCAGCAAGCGCAGGCACATCTGTACCAGTCGGTGATTCAGGTGAACCAGCACTACGTTGTCACGCCCGGTGGCGACGGCATGATCGAAGGTGATGGGCCGAATTTGCAGTGTGTGGGGGTGACGCAAGCCTTCGAGGCAGCGCGCCCACGAGCCCGACAGCGCGGGCATCTTGAACACAGTGCCAGCAGGGGCATCAGGCAAAGCAAAGGGCTCGAGTGGCGGGCGGCCTGCCAACTTGAGGCCCGTCTTGACCGCCATGAGGATGTGCTCTGGCGTGAGGTGAAAATCCTGCTGCGTGGTCAGAAGCCGTTCGTGCAGCTTGGCGACCCGGTCTTTCAGTTCGCGCTCGGCGCGCACGAAGCGTCTGGCCTTGGCGATCTTGGCTTCAGCAAGGCGGGTGTCGAGGTCTTTGAGTGAACCTTCGATCAGCCCTGACATCTGCGGCGCAATGACTGGGTTGACGCTACCCATGTCTGCACGCATGGATTCGAGCTTTCGTAGCGCACGGATGATGTCGTCGCCGTGACCGCCAATTGTTGCTTTGCCTTGTTCTCCGCCATCAACGGGGTGCCAGATCAAGACTTCCTTCTGGCGTTGGCCATGCCGGTCGATCCGACCGTTGCGCTGCTCCATTACATTGGGGTTGTAAGGGATCTCCAGATGGATGAGGCAGTTACAGTGGTTCTGCAAGTCGATACCTTCCGACGCCGCATCGGTGGCCAGCAGAATGCGCACCGCTGAATCCTTGGGCGAGGTCTGGAAGGCCGCTTTGACCTTTTCGCGTTCATCCTGCGGCATGCCGCCATGAAGGATGGCCAGTCGATCACCACCGAAACCGTGGCTGGCCAAGATCTCGTGCATCCACTGGTGCGTAGTGCGGTATTCGGTGAACAAGATGACCCGACGATCATTCCACTGACCGTCGGTCTTGAGGTTGACCTTGAGCCAGTCGAGGATAGCCTTGGCTTTGGCATCGACCTGATTCTTGGCCGTCTGTGCCCACGACCGCAGCTCGTTCAGCATTTGCTGCTGCTCTGCCGTCAGCGGCTGCGCGCGACGTGAAGCCTCTTCGACGGCCTCGGACTGGGCGTTTTCGACCTCCTGGTCGTTGGCGTAGTCTTCTTCGACGCGCAGGATGGCTTTGCGCAAAATGCGGTCGGCCAGCGCATCCTTCTCTTTGCGCTGGCTGCCATTGGCCAGGCTGGCAATGTGCTTCTCAAGGGTGGATGCAAACGCGGCGGGAGAGGAGAAGAGGCGCTTCTTGAGCAACTGATTGACGAACGATGTGCCGAACGCATTGCCGACCTTTTCGGCATCCTGCTCGCGGCTCGCGCAGTAGTCGTTCAGCTTCTGGTGAATGGCCCGCTCTTGGGCGGAGTACGAGGCCAGTAGTGCTTGCAACTTGCGCTGCGCATAGAGCGGCTTACCTTCCGCATCGACCAGATCGCTCTTGAGGCGGCGGATCATCACCTGACTCAACTGCTTTTCATCGGGCAGGATGTTTCGGGCGAAACGCTGGTCGTCCAGCAACTCCAGCAGCGATGTGAAGGATTCGGTATAGCCGTTGTGTGGGGTTGCCGTCAGAAACAGGCGATGCTGGAAGTGCGGACTGATGGAACGGATGAAGCGTGTGCGTTGGCTTTCCAGCGCGTAATTCGCCCCGGCTGCGGGGGCGATGTTGTGTGCTTCGTCGACGACGAGCATGTCGAACTTACGTGGATAGCTGGTGTGCGCTGGCAGAACGTCGCGCATGGCGCGCAGCCCTTCGCCGCTCTTAACCCAGTCCATGGACGCGATCAGGCGCGGATGCGATGTCCACGGATTGGCATGGATGCCGCGATCTCGGCGCAGCTGCTTGATGTAGGCCGTGTCGACAACCCGAAAATCAAGGCCGAACTTTTCCAGCATCTCGACGCGCCACTTCTCTTGAAGCGATGCAGGACAGATGATCAAGACGGTGCGGGCACGGTGCCGCAGCAACATCTCTTGGATGACGAGACCCGCCTCAATGGTCTTGCCCAAGCCGACGTCGTCAGCGATGAGCAGATTGACGCGCGCCATATCGATGGCACGCACCAGTGGATCAAGCTGGAAGTCCTCAATGCTGACGCCACTGCGGAACGGCGCTTGCAGAAAGCCTTTATCGGCATTGGTGGCAGCACCCCAACGAACCGCATCAAGAAAGGCTTCGAGGGTGTCGGAGTCATCTTGGCCAGTAATCGAAGGGAGACCCGCACGCTCAATGATTTGCGCGCCGGGCTCAATCTCCCAGATGACCTCAAGCTCCTCACCTAGACCATCCTCGTCGATGGATGAGAGGGTCACCGCATTCTGTTGCGCAGAGGTTGACGTTAGCTGGGATGAGGCGACTTCGGCAACGACCCATTGGCGTCGCCTGACCTCGACCAACTGCCCAGGCTCTGGGCGGGCGCGGTAGGCCTGGCTATTCTGTACGTTCGAAATTTCCATGCGTCTACCGTTTTCCTGTTCTGTGGGTTTTATGCGCCCCAGCAAATAGCCGGGGCGGCATTTATCGGGTCATGGTTGTGGCGCAATCGAAGCAAGATGGGAGTTGATGCTTCGTGCGATCGCGCGACCAAGATCCACGGGAACGGCATTGCCGATGAGGCGCCCAAGTACCTTGAAGCTCACTTCACCGTCATCGGGAATGAACGCGTAGTCACGCGGGAAGCTCTGAATAATTGCTGCTTCCCTCAAGGTGATTGCGCGATCCTGGTCAGGATGTCCGAAACGACCATTTCCGAATCCATAGCACTGCGTCGTCATGGTAGGGGCTGGCTTGTCCCACTCCATGCGGCCATAGACACCGGGGTAAGTCCTTCCACTTTCTGCGCGATGACAATCGGCGACGAGATGCTCTGGCCAATCACGCCATGTACCACCAGGCTTCGAAACCTTGATGCGCTTGAGATTTTTCTCCGACAGAGTAGATGAAACGTGCAGCTTGTCTCTGGGAGCCGCCTCGCCAGCGCTCAACGCACGTAGACGGCCAATCGCCTGTCTCACGGTTTTTGGCTTTTCGAGTGTGGGTTTGATCATCGTAATCTCGCCGTGCCGAGATGCCAGGAGAACCATGCGTCGACGAGTCTGTGGCACGCCGTATTGGGAGCTATCGACGACATCAAACCAAACGTTGTAGCCGAGTCGTTTCAGCGTATCGACGAAGTCATGAAACACCTCATGCTTGGCAACGGTCGGAACGTTCTCCATCGTGATGACATCTGGTCGAGTGCCCTTGGCCAAACGAGCAAATTCGTACAAAAGACCCCATTTCCCGTCCTTGCCATCAAGCTCGTAACGTTGCGCATAAGTAGAAAAAGGCTGGCAAGGAGCGCACCCAGCAAGGATTTTTAAGTCAGCATCCCCGAACAACGCATTCAACTCGGCGGTGGAGACCTTGCTAATGTCTCTCTCAACAAACTTGGCACTGTTGTTCGCCTCATAAGGAAAGCGGCAAGCAGGGTCCATATCGATGCCAGCAACGACCGGCACGCCCTCAAGCACGAAGCCATGCGTCAGCCCGCCAGCCCCACAGAACAAATCTACGCTAGATATTTTTCTCATTTCAACATTCCTTGTTTTGTTTTGACCGCTGGATGAAGCGATAAAAACCAACCGATAGCAAGTCAAACATTTTTGACCTGCCCCTCTACTTCTGCGGCTCCTCCAGAGCGCACCCATACGTCGACTTCATCGGACTTGAACTTCCAAAGCCGTCCAATTCGGTGTGATGGCATATGCCTTTTGTTAATCCATGCATATACCGTGTCCTTGCTCACACCGAGATACTCGGCGATCTCTTCGACCGACAACCAGCGATCTGACATAACAAATGTTTCCATCAAAAGTTGGAATGTTGGTAATTTTTGAATGATTGCACACATCACCTGCCTCGTCAATCGGTTTAAGCATGATTTGGCATGATTTAGACCGCTTTCAACGGCTTTTGTTGTTGTCAATATTGAGAGGGTCCAAGTCTCATTTGAACGCCTGAAACTGCAGCTCGTACCAACGCTGCACTTCAAGCAGCATGAGGGTGGTTTGGGCGGCATCCTTGCTCAACTGAGCGCAACTCACCGATCCTGCATCTCCAGCGGCAAGAGATAGAGCGTCGGCGGAGAGGCTTGCAGCTCCTGCGGAAGCTTCGGAAACGGTGGGCACACTCCCGGCACTGGCTGTGGCGCTGTCGCACACGCCGACAGAGCCAAGGCCAAGTGAACGATTACCAAGCAGCCTTGAGTTTTTCGCGTATTCATTTAAGATTTCCTGGTTGATTTGACTTTGAGATTGCTGCAAATTAGCGGCGCGTTGCTCTTGCTTGGCAACGACCAGCGCCGTTCGCAACTTCTCGGCGCTCCATTCCCGATTGATACGGGATTCACCGATCTGAACTCCGCAGACGAAAACCATCAGCAGTACAAGTCCACCCAGCAGGTAATTCCAGTTACCCAAAATGAATTTGGTGAGCCAGTTCATCGAGCACCTCCATCCAGCGCTTGCAGCTGGTGCTGATTCATGAGCCCGATCACCTTGTTGGCGTAGCCTGGATCCGTGGCATACCCAGCCTTGGCCAGCGCTTGTGCAAATGCCTCAGCCGTCAGACATTGGAAGCATGGTTGATAGCGCGGGTTTTGCTTGAGGAAGGCTGCGTGGTCATCAATGCTCTCTTGCCAGCTGGCGTACTTGCGCCACTTGGCAGGCACCACAACCCACTGGCCACGGATGAATTCCTTGGTCTGAAGGATCAAGGTCTCCCCCCTCCAGCGGCTATCGGCCTTGATGCCAAAGAGGTTCTTCCCCACCTTAGCCAGACCAGACTCACCCCAACCGGACTCCAACGCTGCCTGCGCGATCGTGATGCTGGCGAACACACCCGTGCGCTTGGCCGTTGCCTGCGCAGAGGAGCCGATCAATGCGATGAATTCAATCGGTTTCATAGCAGCTCCTTCACATCTTTGGCCACCTCATCGATCGAATCGTCTCGTCGCTTGTCGATGAAAGCAAAGGTCCAACGAACCATCGCCCACCCCGGCAAACCGCACGCAAAGATCAAACCGCCCAAAGCACATAGCCCCATGAATGAGAACGCCCAGTGATGCAATCCGAAATGCTCAACGGTGAACGCGCCCCCGCCGATGCTCGATACCACCGTACTGATCAAGCCGACGGCCCATTCACGTTTGTTTCGCGGCGGAGTCATCAACATCACTACGACGGCGGCCAATGTGGCTCCGCTGGCAACTGCTGCCGCCGTACCGCCAAAGGCCTTGTATGCCACTGCAGCTCCTGCGACTCCACTACTTGTCGGTTCTGGCATTCATTTCTCCAAAAAAGAAACCCGCCGTGATTGCTCCTCGGCGGGTGGTTAAAAAAATCAGGTTCAGATCAGGATTGATCGGCGGTATGCACCAACGCGTTCTCGGCAACGCATGTCAGTTCGACCTGCTCAGCCCTGGGCTTGACGCTCATGACGCGCGCCAGCTGGGACCAAGACTGCCCAACACCAAAAGCAAAATGCGTTCGCTCACGGTCAGCGCTGACCTGCGGCTCAAAACCGGGCAGCGTTTTCAGGATGGCACGGGAAGGAGTTGCCCCCTGCGTGACCTCAATGGCATCGGAGACCGAGCCATCCGGCTTTCGCAGAACGAGGTAGTGAACGGCACCTAACTGCCAACTCAGCGGCTCAGAAC
>JACCDU011032013.1_pt1 | contig 20058 bp, 17 predicted proteins | sample 7446081 | NCBI WGS metagenome assembly JACCDU01 (sample SAMN15323447, study PRJNA562643) | freshwater metagenome | isolation source: river surface water | place: USA:Blue River Watershed | collected 2017-08-17
ACCATGGCCTCGGGCCTGCTGGCCTGGTGGATCACCGACTACTCGCTCACCCGAGTTGACATCTGGGGTGTGGACTGGGTGCTGGGTTTCAGCCTGGTGTCGGTCATCTTCACCGCATTTGCGGTCGGCGGTGTGGCCAACAGCATCAACATCATTGACGGCTTCAACGGCCTGGCCAGCACGGCATCCACCTTGGCTTTTATTGGCTATGCCTTGCTGGCCTGGCAAGTGGGCGATGCGCAGCTGGCCGGTGTGGCTCTAGTGCTGGCAGCCTGCGTGTGGGGCTTCTTCTGGGTCAACTGGCCTTTGGGCAAAATCTTTTTAGGCGACGGCGGTTCCTACTTTGTGGGCTTTAGCCTGGCCTGGGTGGCTGTGATGTTGATTGAGCGCAACCCCAATGTGTCGGCCTTTGCTGCCTTGCTGGTCTGTGCTCACCCCGTCACTGAAGTGCTGTTTAGCATCTACCGCCGCAAGATCAAGAAGATGAACCCTGGCCATCCTGACCGGCTGCATTTTCACAGCCTGGTCAAGCAGCGCTATGTGCGCCGCTGGTTTCCAAACGCGTCGGCAGACATCCGCAATTCCATCACCGGCGTGTTGGTGGGGTTCATGACCCTGACCGCCATTGTGCTGGCCAGTGCCACGCAAGCCAGCGTACCGAGCTCTGCGTTGGCCTTTGTGGCGCTGGGGCTGGGCTATGTGTCCCTTTACGCGCGCATGGTGCGTTTCCATTGGTGTTCGCCCATTGAGTTTTTGCTGGTTAAACCTACTTTAAATCATGATTGAAGTTACTCCCGTTATTCTCTGTGGTGGTTCAGGCACCCGACTGTGGCCATTGTCCCGTGCAGGTTTTCCCAAACAGTTTTTGTCTTTGACGGGAAAAGAAAGCTTGTTCCAGCAAGCCGCACAGCGTCTTGTGAAACTAGATGCGGACGACATACAAGTTACTAAGCCACTTATCGTTACCGGCGAAGAGCACCGCTTCTTGGCATCAGAACAGCTGCGAGAGGTTGGTATAGAGCTCGGCGCTGCGCTGCTGGAACCGGTTGGCCGAAACACAGCTCCAGCACTTACGGTAGCAGCGCTAGCTGCTCAAGCAAACGGTGTAGATCCAGTGCTGGTCGTCACTCCCGCCGACCAGACTGTTGTCAACACAGTCGCTTTCACCCAGGCAATGCAGCAAGCCATTCGCGAGGCAGAAGGCGGCAATATCGTTATTCTGGGCATCACGCCTGACCGTCCCGAAACAGGCTACGGCTATATCCAAGCCCAAGTTCAAAACGACGCCGAAGCTATAGGCGTCCAGCGCTTTGTCGAAAAGCCCAATTCCGCAACCGCGCAGCAATACCTCAAGGAGGGAGAATACTACTGGAATGCTGGCATGTTCGTGCTCAAGGCTTCGGTCTGGCTCAATGCGCTGGTTGCTTTTCGACCAGACATTGCCGAGTCCACCTCTGTTGCGTGGAATTGCAAGACGCAAGACAACACATTCGTCCGTCCGGGTAAAGCAGAATTCACTGCTATACCTAGCGAATCAATCGACTACGCTGTTATGGAACACTGCCCGGGCAGTGACTTCCCGATCAAGATGGTTCCTCTCGACGCTGGTTGGAGCGACCTTGGTGCCTGGGACGCCGTGTGGAGCGTGCTACCCAAAGACGAGCAAGGCAATGCTCATTTGGGTGATGTGCTCACCACTGACAGCCGCAACACCATGGTGCACGCCACCAGCCGACTCGTTAGTTTGGTGGGGGTTGAAAACCTGATCGTGGTGGAAACGTCCGACGCCGTGTTGGTGGCTGACAAAGCCCACAGCCAGGACGTGAAACACATCGTTACACAGCTGCAAGCTACTAAACGCGAAGAACACACCCTGCATCGCAAAGTGCACCGCCCTTGGGGCTGGTACGACAGCATTGATGAAGGCGGTCGCTTTAAGGTCAAGCGAATTCAGGTCAAGCCAAAAGCTAGCCTCAGCTTGCAAAAACACCATCACCGCGCCGAGCACTGGATCGTGGTAAGGGGTACTGCTGAGATCACCAACGGCGACAAAGTGTTACTGCTGACAGAAAACCAGTCTACTTATATTCCACTGGGTGAAGTTCATCGTTTAGCCAATCCCGGCACGATTCCATTGGAAATCATCGAGGTGCAATCCGGCAGCTACTTGGGCGAAGACGACATCGTGCGATTTGATGACAACTACGGGCGTACGAAATAATGAATCCACAGCCAAAAATTTATGTTGCCGGTCACCGAGGCATGGTCGGATCAGCGATAGTTCGAATCCTCCAGCAACAGGGGCAAACGAATATAGTCACCCGGACACATGCTGAAATGGATTTGACCGATCAAACTGCGGTTCGTGCATTTTTTAAATCTGAAAAACCCGATCAAGTTTATCTGGCTGCTGCAAAGGTTGGAGGTATCTACGCAAACAACACATACCCTGCAGAATTTATCTATGACAACTTAATGGTTCAGGCAAACGTGGTTGATGCGGCTTTTCAAAATGGCGTGAAGAAGCTGCTCTTTTTGGGTTCAAGTTGTATTTACCCCCGCAATGTGACACAACCAATGCGGGAAGATGCTCTGTTAACAGGGTCACTTGAAGCTACCAATGAGCCCTATGCTGTTGCCAAGATCGCCGGGATAAAACTCTGCGAAAGCTATAACCGACAATATGGTCTAAGTCACGGCGTTGACTATCGCAGTGTTATGCCAACTAATTTATATGGACCCGGGGATAACTATCATCCGGAAAACTCTCACGTTATTCCGGCATTGATCAGGCGATTGCATGAAGCAAAAATGAATAACGCGCCTAGCGTTGTTATATGGGGCACTGGAACTCCACGTCGTGAATTTCTGTATGTTGACGACATGGCTGCAGCTAGCGTGTTCGTTATGAATCTTGACAAAATCGTTTATGACGAGAACACCAATCTGATGCTCAGCCATATCAATGTCGGATATGGCGAGGACTTGACAATATGCAATCTCGCTGAGGCAATTGCCGAGACTGTGAATTACCACGGCGAAATCACCTTCGATACTAGCAAGCCAGATGGTACGCCGCGCAAATTGATGGACAGCTCACGCTTAAAAGCCATGGGCTGGACTCCGAAAGTGGAATTCAAGCTTGGACTTGACCTCGCATATCAAGACTTCCTAAAAAACACCATTCGTAAATGAAAGAGGTAAACATGACCACTCAAACATCAAAAGTCGCACTTATTACTGGCATCACAGGCCAAGATGGTTCTTATCTGGCAGAGTTCTTGCTGGAAAAGGGCTATATTGTCCATGGAATAAAACGCAGAGGCAGTTTGTTTAATACTCAACGAGTGGATCATATTTATCAAGATCCACACATCGACAATGCGCGCTTCAAGTTGCACTACGGCGATCTGAGTGATACTAGCAACCTCGTTCGAATTATTCAAGAAACGCAGCCCGACGAGATTTACAACTTGGGCGCTATGAGTCACGTGGCAGTAAGTTTCGAAAGTCCGGAATACACTGCTGATGTAGATGCCATTGGCACATTGCGTATTCTCGAGGCTATTCGCATCTTGGGCCTTGAAAAGAAAACCCGCTTTTATCAAGCCAGCACCAGCGAGCTTTTCGGTCTGGTGCAAGAGATCCCGCAGAGAGAAACCACTCCGTTCTACCCGCGCAGTCCCTACGCCGTAGCGAAGATGTACGCTTACTGGATTGTGGTGAACTACCGAGAGGCCTACGGCATGTACGCCTGCAACGGCATCCTGTTCAACCACGAAAGCCCGCGCCGAGGAGAAACCTTCGTCACCCGCAAGATCACCCGTGGCCTGTCCAACATTGCGCAAGGACTTGAAGACTGCCTTTACATGGGTAATCTGGATGCCCTGCGTGATTGGGGTCACGCCAAAGACTATGTGCGTATGCAATGGATGATGTTGCAGCAAGAAAAGCCACAAGACTTCGTCATCGCCACTGGCGTGCAATACAGCGTACGTGAATTCATAACCTGGACAGCTGCTGCGCTGGGCATTAAGGTGCGTTTTGAGGGGGACGGGGTCGATGAGCAAGCCGTGGTTGCAAGCATTAGCGGTGACAATGCGCCAGCCCTCAAAGTGGGGGATGTGTTGGTCAAGGTTGACCCACGTTATTTCCGACCTACGGAGGTAGAAACACTGCTTGGCGACCCATCAAAAGCCAAAAAAGAATTGGGCTGGGTGCCGGAAATCACAGCGCAAGAAATGTGTTCAGAAATGGTGGCTAACGATTTGGCCGAAGCCAAAAAACATGCGTTGCTTAAGAATCACGGTTACAAGGTCAATGTGAGTGTTGAGTGAAACGCCCGTCTTGTGCATTCAGTTATACACAAATCTCTTTCTGCTGAATTTGGCTGTGGCGTCACCACCATAGTGTCTGATGCAAATAGAGATTGCCTTAAGTAAAAATTTCCACAAGGGTTTCTAAATTCATTAATTCATACGAATTTCATGAGTCGTGTATAGCGGGATGCGTCTGACCCAAATAAAAAAAGTTCAAAGCATTAATTTTTTGTGAAATAAACAAGTGAATATACTAGAGGCACGTAAGTTCCTTAGGCTTAGAGCTTTTGACATTACTACAGAACAAGGTCGTTCTGATGAACGGTATCGGCTCGCCATGTTGTCCATGGTTGCCAATGTGATCAGTCGTGGCGTGGCAATGGTTGTCATGGTAGTTGCAGTTCGTCTCACTATCCCCTATATGGGTGCTGAGCGATTTGGTGTCTGGATGACCATTGCAAGTTTTGCGGGATTACTTAGCTTTCTTGATTTGGGTGTTGGCAATGCATTGGCTAACAGAGTAAGTCATGTGGCCGCCAATAATGATGCAGATGCTTTACGAAATGCAATCAGTGGTGGGTTAGGATTTTTGTTGTTGATTGGCTGTGCGATTGGAGGGTTGCTATTTGCAACAAGTACTTTATTGCCATGGGAAAGAATAATAAAAGTAAACGAAGTAGCGACAAGCATTGAGGCAATAAATGCAATAATTACATTCTCACTATTATTCGGTCTTTCTATATTTTCAAATGGATTGCAGCGTGTTTTCGCTGGATTGCAGCGTGCATATATTTCCCATTTGGTTGGTTTTGCCGGCTCAATTCTTTCTCTGTTTGGATTAATTCTGGCAGTCACATATGAGGCTAATATAACATATTTATTGCTGGCTACGCTGGGCGTTCAGCTTGTTTCCAATTTGTCTCTAGCGGTGATATTGAAAATACGTAATTTAATATACTTTGACCATTTGTTTGCCAATATAAAATGTGAGTCGGTGAACTTATTTCATGCTGGAGGTTTATTTTTTTTATTACAAATTGGCACCATGATTGGATGGGGTGCGGATAATCTTATTATAGCGAGCACGTTAGGTGCGGGACAAGTTGCAATATTTGCTATTGTTCAGAGGCTTTTCCAGTTTATTTCTCAGCCTCTTAGTATAATAAATAACCCTTTTTGGGGCGCGTATGCAGATGCCCACGCGAGAGGGGATAAGTTGTTTATCAAAAAAACTTTGTTTAGAAGTGTTGTACTTACAGGAATTATATCGTTGTTGGTGGGCTTGGTATTTTTGTTTTTTGGTGTCCATATAATAAAAACTTGGTCTGCTGACTCCATTATTCCTTCATTCGGATTGATTCTTGTTTTTTTTATTTGGACAAATATAGAGACAATCGGCAACGCTTTCGCCATGATGCTAAATGGGTGTGGGGTCGTTGGCATCCAAGTGGTTGCAGTATTAATTTTTATAACTCTTGTGATGCCACTGAAGTTTATGCTTGTTAATTATGGACTGCAATGGATTGTGTTCAGTACAATCGTTGCATATATCATTTCCGTCTCGATGTTTTATTTTGTATTCAAAAAAAATACAATAAAAAAATTATTCAATGAAAACTGAAAAAATCAAGCCTATTGGAGCAAAAAATGTCGGGTAAGTACTTCGAATTTCGAAACATAAGTCAAAGCACTTACGATGATTACAACCTTCCTTTGTACATCAAAGAAATATTAACCAACACTGAAGCTCGAATACTAGATTTTGGTTGCGGCTTCGGTCAGCTAATTATTGCGCTAAGGAAATCAGGTTTTTCCAAAGTGGAGGGTGCGGATATAAATACTGCTGCGATAGAAAGCTTGAATGCACGTCAAATAACTGTGCATAACCTGGCGCTAGACGCTGATTTTTACAAGAGAAATTCTGGAAAATATGATTTTATTATAATGAGTCATGTTTTGGAGCACATTCCTAAAAGCGAAATAATCGAACTACTTATTTTGGTGAGGACACTTTTGGTTCCTGGTGGCAGTCTGATTGTGATGGTGCCGAATGCGCAGTCAAACACAGGTTGCTACTGGGCTTATGAAGATTTTACGCATCATTTATTATTTACTTCAGGAAGTCTGTATTATGTGTTAAAAGCTGCAGATTTTTCTGAGATCTCTTTTCTGGATGTCGATTGTTTATCTGAAACTTTTGGAGTTAAAAAACTTTTGAAGAAGGTTCTGCTTTCGCTTTATAAATTAAACCATAATTTCTGGAATAAAGTAACTTCGAGCCATCTGCATAAGCCCAGCCCCCAAATTTTTTCTTACGAGCTTAAGGCAATTGCAAAAAAATAAATGATGATGTGTGAATTGAATAGAAATGAATCGGTTCTTCAAAAAAATCATTAGCAAGCTAATATTTGGCATTGAAAATATTTTCCTTAGTATCCCAATCTGGTATAAAAACGGTGGGGTTGCTCTAATACGCCTCGATGCCATTGGAGACTTTATTATTTGGTTGGATACCGCTAAAGAGTACCGAAGTTTTTACCCCAATCAGAAAATCACTTTAATTGCCAACCCTGCTTGGGCAGACTTGGCAAGGCAACTGCCCTACTGGGACGAAGTTTTTCCTTTAGATATTCGCCATTTGGCATTAAAGCAATTGGTCAAGCGTTGGCGCTTGGTCTTACATATTCGACAGCGCTGCTTTCATACAGCCATTCAGCCGACGGTGTCGCGCACAATCTCTGGCGACACAGTGATTCGGTCAACCGGTGCCAGCCATCGCATTGGCTCAGTGGGTGACTTAGTAAACTCTACACCGGAAGAGCGGCGAACTACTGATCGTTGGTACACAAAACTGGTGCCAGTAAGTCCTAGTCCAATGATGGAGTTGTTGCGAAATGCTGAATTCTTCAGCAGCTTTGCGGCTACTGCTTACCAACCAGCTATACCGCGCTTGCCGCACTTGTGTGTGTTGCCAGCCAATTTGCAGATAGAAGGAGCGTATTTCATTGTGTTCCCCGGCGCTTCATGGTCTGGTAGACAATGGCCGGTGGAGCAGTTTGCTGAGGTTCTCGTTTCGCTGCAGCGTCGCTACGGCTGGAAACCTGTGTTGTGCGGTGCTCCTAATGAAGTAGCTCTGTGTCAGGATATTGTCCGTGCAGCTGAAGTCAATTGCATTAATCTGGCAGGCAAAACCGATTTAGGTGAATTAGCTGAGGTGATACGTGGTGCGCGGCTTCTCATAGGGAATGAGACTTCTTCCGTGCATATTGCAACTGCAGTTGGCACACCGGCGGTATGCGTTTTGGGTGGGGGGCATTACGGGCGATTTATCCCCTATCCGGAATCCGTCTTGGGCCGGAAACCCCTTGTGGCCGACCATCCGATGCCTTGCTTTAATTGCAATTGGCGTTGTTCCATGCCGCATACCGTGGGAAAGGCAGTGCCCTGTGTGGCGGGAGTTTCGGTGGCGCAGGTTTTACATCTGGCTCACCAAGCCGTGGCGGAAACCGCTGAGATTAAAAAGTGAGAAATTAATGCAGAAAGCACTTCGTGAACATTTGGATTTATTCAAGCAACTCGGCTACTTGGAGTCTGAGCTAGTGCGAGCTGGGGAAATGTGCTCCGACGCAATCCAAGCTGGCGGCAAAGTGATGTTCGCTGGCAATGGTGGCTCGGCTGCCGACGCGCAGCATTTGGCAGCCGAGCTAGTCGGGCGCTTGGTCGGCGAAAGACGCGCTTTGCCAGGGCTGGCATTGACGACGGATTCCTCGGCGCTGACCTGTATCGGCAATGACTACGGATTCGACCAAGTTTTTTCTCGGCAAGTAGAGGGACTGGGTCAAGCAGGAGACGTGCTCATCGTCATCTCAACTTCAGGGAACTCAGGCAATTTGCTGCGAGCGGTTCAGAGTTGTCGTGCCTTAGGCATACGCACGGTGGGCTTCTTAGGGCGTGACGGCGGCAAATTGGCGCCTCTGGTGGATTTGCCAATAGTCGTTCGCCATCAGACGACGGCTCGAATTCAGGAGGCTCATATTTTCCTGGGACATCAGCTTTGTCACATGATCGAAGATTGTTTGGGGTTGCATTGAAGCCGCCACTGATGACCCTGCCGTCACCCGAGCGCGTCGCCAATTGCCGCATTCTGGTGGTAGGTGATGTGATGCTCGACCGGTATTGGCATGGCGAGGTGTCTCGCATCTCGCCCGAGGCGCCCGTGCCAGTGGTTCTCGTCAAGCGTGAGGAAAACAGGCTGGGAGGCGCTGCCAATGTCGCACTCAACGTCAAATCCTTGGGTGCACGAGTCACTCTCTTGAGTGTGGTCGGCCAAGATGATGCTGCCCGCAGTCTACGCCAGCTCTTGAGTGAGCATGACATCAACGCAGAGCTCTGGGAAGACCCCGGTACGGAAACTATCGTCAAGCTGCGCGTGATTGGGCGCTACCAACAGTTGCTTCGCATCGACTTTGAGAAAGAACCGGATCACGATGTTCTGGCCGGCATGATCAAACGCTTCGCCGTCTTTCTCGAAAGCCACGATGTCGTGCTGTTTTCTGATTACGGGAAAGGTGGCCTAGCCCAAATACCACGTATGATCCGTCTGGCCCGCGAGGCCGGCAAGCCTGTGTTAATTGATCCAAAGGGTAATGATTGGGCCCGATACAGTGGCGCCAGCATCATCACACCCAATCGTACAGAGCTGGCGCAGGTGGTGGGTCAATGGATCAGTGAACCACAGTTGCAAGATAAAGCCCTGGCACTGCGGCAGCAACTGGACCTACAAGCCCTGCTGGTTACTCGCTCTGAAGAAGGCATGACACTGTTTGAGGCTGACCGCGTCACCTCGGTTCCAGCCCACGCTCGGGAGGTGGCCGACGTGACCGGTGCCGGCGACACCGTAATCGCCACAATGGCGCTGATGGTGGCGTGCGGGCTTAGCCTCGACCAGGCCGTGGTACTTGCCAACCGCGCAGGTGGCCTCGTCGTGGCAAAGTTCGGCACAGCCTCGCTCACCTATGAAGAACTGCTCGGATGAGCCTAAAAGACAAGATCTGCCCGCCTGAAGATCTCGCCCTGCGGCTTGGCAATCTGTCGCGCCCCTTGGTCATGACCAATGGGGTTTTTGACGTGCTGCACCGGGGTCACGTCAATTACCTAGAGCATGCCGCTGAGTTGGGTGGCACGCTGCTGGTGGCCGTTAACAGCGACGGCTCAGCGCGCATGCTAGGTAAAGGTCCGGACCGTCCACTCAATGCTGCCGAAGACCGTGCCTATGTGCTTGCTGGTCTGGCCTCGGTCGACGTGGTCACTTTTTTTGACACTCGCACTCCGGTTGACTTGATCCAGTCTGTACGACCAGACATCTATGTCAAGGGTGGTGACTATGACATGGAGACGCTGGAAGAAACCCGTATTGTGCGTAACTGGGGTGGCCAGTCAGTAGCCATTCCGTTTGTGGATGGATTCTCGACAACGGCACTGGTCCAGCGCATCCGCCAGCCGCAATATGCACCTCAGGTTCTGCGTAAGGCTGCTTTCCTCGATCGTGACGGCGTCATCAATAAGGACCGCGCCTACGTGCACCGATGGGAAGATTTTGAATTTGTACCGGGAGCAGTCGAGGGAATGCGGCGCCTTCAGGATGCGGGCTACATGCTAGTCGTCATTACCAACCAGTCTGGGCTTGCACGCGGTTACTACACCGAGGCGCAGTACGAGGCCCTGACACATCATTTACGCAAGGAGCTGGCATGCCAAGGCGTGAAGCTCGCAGGCGTGTATCACTGCCCACATCATCCAAACGGTAGCGTGACGCATCTGGCGATCGATTGCGATTGCCGCAAGCCTGCCCCAGGTTTGGTGATCCAAGCTGTGAACGAACTCGGGATATCCTTGGACGAGTCAATCATGATCGGTGACAAGCCTAGTGACATTGAAGCTGCGCGCGCGGCTGGTGTGGCTCGCGCATATCAAGTCGAATCTGGCAATCTTGAATCTAGACCACAGACGAGTAAAGCTGACGGTCACTACCCCGATTTGTTGAGCTGTGTCACCCACCTATTTCTCGACCAGGAGAACCGCACGTGACGATCGTCACCGCAAGCGCAGGATACGTTGGCAGCAACAGCGTTCAGTGTCTTAATGCCCTTGGCATCACTGATAACTAGGCAAATTTTGCCAGAGCGGATATCGAAATATTTTTAGGGTAGAACATGAAACGTGCGTTGATCTGTGGAGTAGCTGGACAGGATGGCAGTTATTTGGCTAAATTATTGCTAGAAAAAGGATATGAAGTAATAGGCACATCTCGCGATGCGATGATAACTAATTTCAGGAATCTGGACAGACTCGGAATTGCCAATGATGTTCAAAAAACTTCTATGGCAATTAATGATTTCAGAAGCGTACTAAACACGTTGCAGAGCTATAAGCCCGATGAGGTATATAACTTAGCGGGGCAAACATCAGTCGCGCTATCCTTTGAACAACCAGTTGAAGCAATGGAAAGTATTGCTGCAGGCACTCTCAACCTACTAGAGGCGTTAAGATTTATCGATCGCCCAATTCGTTTTTATAACGCCGGATCAAGTGAATGCTTTGGAGAAACTAGCATTGAAGGCGCTACCGAGCAATCGCCGTTTAACCCACGTAGTCCATATGCAGCGGCAAAGGCATCGGCTTATTGGTTATTAAAGAATTACCGAGAAGCTTATAAAATACATGCATGCACAGGTATACTATTCAATCACGAGTCACCGCTGCGTCCGGAACGCTTCGTAACTCAAAAAATTGTCAGAGCAGCTGCACGAATTTCTATAGGTAATGAACGAACGTTAGAGCTTGGAAATATTAATATCTTACGTGATTGGGGGTGGGCTCCAGATTATGTTGAAGCAATGCAACTGATGCTACAGCAGGATATTGCAGATGATTTTTTGATTTCAACTGGGGAATCTCACTCACTCGAAGAATTCATCTCTTGTTCTTTCCGGTTCTTCAACCTTGATTGGCGGGATTACGTAACATTCAACAATCAATTTAATAGACCAACAGATATATATAGAAGTTCCGGAAATCCGTCCAAAGCACGAGAAAAACTCAATTGGACGGCTACAAAAAGATTTGATGAGATGATTCGCTCAATGTGTGAAGCCGCTATAGAAGATGTTTGACTGCAAACAGGGTATGACTTCCTTAAAATCACTAAACCGTGTAAATAACAGTGTGAGCACGATTAACATACGCCCTAAGATTGGTGTTGTGATTCCAACATATAAAAGAGCAAAAGAGTTGATTGATTGTATTGCCTCATTATGCAAAGGCTCGAGTAGAGAATTCGATATTGTTGTAATTAATGATGGTGGATGCGAGAGTATATCAACTTTGTTGAAAGAAAAATTCCCGAAGTGTATAGAAATTAAATCAGCCGACGATCTTTGGTGGACAAGGTCAATCAATAAAGGCTTAGATTATCTCATCACCAACTCATATGACGCGGCTATCTTGCTCAACGATGATGTGACTGTATCGGAAGGGTATATCGACAGAATTGTTAATTCTTATATTTTAAATAAAAATACCATCATTATAAGCAAAATTATCGATAGAGAAGGCAATGTATGGGCTATGGGTGGAAGAACGCAATGGCCTTTCGAGGGCCCGGTTCATCTTTTAGACAATAAAACAAAAATAGCAAAATATAGTGTTGCAACATGGTCGCCGGGAATGGGTACTCTCATTCCTATTGAAGCACTATTGGATGTGGGACTACTTGATTCAGATTCGTTCCCTCAGTATTTATCGGACACAGATTTCGGGTTGCGTGCCTCTGGAAAGGGCTGGGCCTTTCGTATTAATAATGATTGTGTTATTACAAATAATACGGATTCGACAGGAGGGCTCGGGCAAAAAGCAAAAGTTAAGCTAAGTGACATTTTCTTTCTTTTTTTTAATTTGCGGTCTCCCGACTACTTGCCTGCTAGACTTAAATTCACCTATCGGCATGCGCCATTCGGACTTAGATCGATTTCATTTTTTATCCGAATAGTTAAAGTTCTTGGGTTTTTTGTGAAAAGATGTTTTTGAATGAAAATAATATTATTTAATCCATTGAGCGGATTGCAGGTTCGTGGAATATCAAAAGTTGCAGATGAGTTGGCGATGCATTTGAGTAAAGCGGGGCATAAAGTAATTGAAATAAAGATTCGCAAATCTCTTTACCCGAATAGCAATCTACTCAAAATTTTAATTTTTATTTTGTATCAGCAGATTGTCTGTCCTATAATAGCAATTAAGCAAAAAGCAGATCTCATTATTGATCCTTATAATGGCTTTTCTGTTCTTGGATCATTGTTAATAAGGACAAAATATTTTATACATGACTACACACCATTTAAGCGAAGATTTTGGTACCTGCGACCTGGAACAATTTATCAATTATTAATGTTCAAATTCGATTCGTGGTTTTCCTTGGCTGAAATGTACCATGATTCATTAAATATCGATACTCCAAATTTTCTGAAACGCGCGAAATCTCCGAAATTTTTTCCCTGTATTGTTGACGAGCTCGAAAGAACAAACTCAACTTTTTTTGATGATATTACTCGACCTTTTAATGACGCACAAGAAGACAATGTGCTGATAATTAGCACAATCTCTGGGCCGGGCTGGAATAAAGACTTCTCTGGCCTTGTTGAGAATTTGAAGAAAATAAGTCAGAGATTCATTCTAATTGCATTCGGTTTTGGGGAAGCGAAGAACAATTGTGAAGAAGTAGTTATGAAAAATGGAGCTGTTTCGCGTGTGCTAAGAATAGGCTTCGTAGAAGAATCGTCAATATCCTCTGCTATCACCAAAAGTGATTTATTTGTTTTTCATAGTTTGAGTGAAGGATTCGGACGTCCAATACTGGAGGCACTACAGTTAAAAAAGAATATCGTATCAACAAACAACGCACCAGTTTTAAACATACTTTCTGATGAGGCAATGTCTAACATCTTTGTGTATGAGAGTTCTGATGAATTTTTAATGGCCATAGATCAAGCAATGAGCTCATCTTTTAAGCCGTTTAAACAAACCTACAAACCTGACATTGATGATAGCTTAGAAAGATTTTTAAGTTGATTAATTTATATATTAATTGAAAATGATTGACATATTTAACATCGCTAACTTCGATGGCTATGACCTGGCCCTAATAGGTCTGGTATTGATCGTGGCGATTTTAATAATAATGAAAATTTCAAGATCAATATTTGATCCTTGGTTTCCAATTGGCGTTAATCAAGCCATTTTACTGCTTATTGTAGCTTACCTATATATTGATGGTTTAATTGCAATTTCGGAATTTTTCTACTGGATGGTTGCTACGGCAGCATTAATTGTGCCATTGATGTTGCAAAATCATAGTCGCCTTTTAGTCGGTTTTTCCTCGGCCGTTTGCAGCAAACGAAATTTCACCTTTCTTCTAATTGTTGCGTATTTTTTGTGTGCATATCAGATCATATTTGATTCAATCTTCATTCTGTCGAGAGGCATTCCTGTTTTGAATGAATATGGTTCAAATCCACAAATTTATATCGGTGGATTTGGGGTTGTTAAATATATTCATGATGCTATTAGAATAGTTCTTCCACCTATTGCTACATATATTCTGCTTTCATCAAGTCGTCGAAAACTCTATGGTTTTTTTGTTTTTTGCACCCTTTATCCTGCTGTGATCTTTGAATGGAGTAAGGTTGGCTTTATAACAGTTGCGGCAAATTACTGGATTTGTTATTTATATTTTTTTGGTCGAACCGAAAGATTGGCAAAATGGACTAGATATGGATTCATTTTGGCTGTTGTATTTGTCTTGTTCATGTTCTCTCGTGTCGCAGCATCAGGTTACGGCAGTAACACATTAAATGCAATCCTAATAAGACTTGTCGAGACAGGTGATTCGGTCAATATGTACTATCTACTGGGGGCGAAAAATTATATTCCCGTAGATTATTCATTCATTCAATATGTGTTTTCTCTTGTGGCTGGTTTCTTTTCCGTGAAAATAGATACTGTTGGTCACGTTATTCAAACTGCAGCCAATATTTCGACGGAGGACGGATTTGGGACTTCGCCACCCGCTCAGATTATTGGAAGTGTCTTTTTTGGAGTATTTGGAATTTTCTATTGCCTTATAATGGGTCTTATATTATGTGGTGTTAGAAGAATCTGCTCTACACAAAAGGTGGAAATCCGTATTTTGTTTCTTATGCTTTATATTGCTTCTCCTGCATTCTCAGGTGATTTATCTCTTTTCTTTTACTATTTATTTATTCTTTTAGTTGTTGCTCCGCCAATTCTTTGCGCATGGTTAATTAGTAAGGCCGGCAGTCGACGATGGGATCGTTCAGTGTATGCGTAAAATGAAAGTCGGAATCGATGCACGCTTCGCCGTCAGGAAACCACGTCGCGGGATTGGCACTTACTCCATACATTTATTAAAAGAAATTGTACTACTGGATGTTGTTAGTGAGTTTATCTTATACATTGACTGTGACGATGTGGATGGAGATTTGCCTGTTGCACCTAATGTACGGATCCGTCGGCTGTGGCCCCCGGTATATCCACTATGGGAACAACTTTCGTTACCCCTGGCTGCCTATCATGACAAACTAGATGTACTTCATACACTGGGAAATACAGCGCCGCTTTTTCTACCATCAAGTACTCATTTAGTTCTTTCATTGATGGATGTAATGTTTCTACAATCTGGGAATTTTATTCCTAAACCTACTACACTTTATCAGCGTGCTGGACGCCTTTACAGAGCGTGGGTCGCTCCGTTAAATGCGCGTCGTTCAAATGCGGTTATCACAATATCCCATTTCTCTCGAAATGACATACTCGAATTAATCCCAGACTTGTCAATTCGAAAAGTTGTGCCGATCCACATTTCCTGCGATCCACGATTTTCAATAGTAAATCAGTCGAAGCCGAAGGTCGCTGATCGCCCTTTCCTGCTCTGTCTTGGTGCAAAAGATCCTCGTAAAAATACGTTGAAAATTGTTCAAGCATATCTTAATGCATTGAATAATCATGGACTTGAGCATGACTTAGTTATTAGTGGCTATGTTAATTGGGAAGGCAGCCCATCCCACCAATTAGTACAGAAAGCAAATGCTGAAACACGGGTCAAATTCCTAACCTTCGTTTCCGTTGAAGATTTAAATATTCTTTACAGCCAAGCAACAGCTTTGCTTTATCTCTCGCTTTATGAGGGCTTCGGTATTCCAATACTAGAAGCATTTGTAAGCGGTTGTCCCGTGATTGCATCGAACACTACTTCGATTCCAGAAGTAGGAGGTGATGCGGCAATTTACGTTGACCCAGCGAACCCATTGGAGATAGAAGAAGCAGTCGTGCGGTTGTGTAATAACAAACATCTGCAATCTCAACTAAAAATCAAAGGCCAGATGCGTGCGAAGCAATTCAATTGGACGAAGACCGCAAGCGAAACGCTCACGATTTATAGGCGGGTATATGCTCTTAATGAAGGAACTCGAGAGTGAAAATTCTTTCAATCTGCCCTGCGGTTCCTGCTATAAACGCAAAAGGGTATCAAGTCCAAGCCTTTTATCGGATCCTTCATCTTTCTAAAAGTAATCATGTTACTGTTGTTTGCTACGGCCAAGGTGAATTGGATGAGCTGAGAAAATCTGCATTGGTAGATTTGGGCGTTGATGTGCGTATGATTCCTTGGCGTAAAAGTATAGGTTTTTATCAACTTTTCAAGTTTATCTTAGATCGTCATATGCCTTTGCAGTGCGCTCTATTTTTATCGGCTGATTTTCGATCATTGGTGAATGAACTCATACGATTTACCGTTCCAGATCTAATACATTGCACAACGATTCGAGTGCTGCCGAATTTGACTAATATTTTTCAACCATTGGTATTAGATTTGGTCGATTCAATGGCTCTGAATTTTCGACGAAGAGTTGAACAAGCGCCTTGGTGGTCTAGACCCTTGTGGATGTTCGAGTTGGCCCGAGTGGCTCCCTACGAAAGACTGGCCGTTAATAAATCCATCGCAAGTTTTGTTGTTTCATCGGTTGATAGAAGTGAGATAGGAAATAATAGCATTAAAGTATTGCCACTAGGTATTGATGTAGATAATTACTCCAAGGGTGTTGCTGCAACTGATCCAGTTGTAGTTCTGACAGGTAATATGTCTTACCAACCCAATATCGATGCCGCTTTATGGTTTGCAAATCGGTGTTGGCCTGCCATTAGTTCTGCAAACCCTAATGCTTTGTTTGTCGTCGCCGGTAATCGTCCTTCGGCCGCAGTTCGAGATCTTGCGGTTAATCCGACTATTCGAGTAACGGGTAATGTTCCTTTTATCGCGGATGTAATAAGATCTGCGCAGATTGCTGTAGCTCCGATGCAATCTGGCTCTGGAATGCAATTTAAGATCTTGGAGGCAATGGCTTGTGGTATTCCTGTTGTGACCACCCATTTAGGTCTCGGCGATATTCGCGCAAAGCCGAATTCAGAAATAGTTATTGCGGATACACCTACGGAATTTATTGAAGCAATCACCAAGTTGCTGGCCTCGAGTGAATTGCGGTCTCGCGTTGGTGATTCTGGACAACAGTTTGTCTCCAAGCACCATACTTGGGATTCAATTAACTCTGCTTTTGAGCAGATAGTGTATGATGCGTTGCATGCTGATGCATCTCCGTCATTAAATAACTTAATGGATGTTAAATGATGCATTCGATCGATGTTATAGGTGGTAGTGGTTTTATTGGTACATGTTTGGTGCGGAGGTTAAAAGATCAGAAAGGAATTAATCTTCGGATTTTTGATAAAGCTCCCAGTAAGACATTTTCCGATATCGCAATTTTAGGTGACGTTCGATCACTGAATGATCTTCGTGCAAAATTGACAGAACGTTCGGTTATTGTTAATTTGGCAGCCGAGCATCGAGATGATGTTCGACCACTTAGCCTTTATGATGAGGTTAATGTGGGTGGGGCCCGTAATATTTGCACCGTTGCAGGAGAAAAGAACGTTAAGACGATTATATTTACTAGCAGCGTAGCTGTTTATGGTTTCGCTCCGATTGGTACGGATGAATCAGGGAAGATCGACCCTTTTAATGATTATGGGCGAACAAAGTATGAGGCTGAGCAGATCTTTAAAGCATGGCAGGCCGAGGAACCAGAAAAACGTGTTCTGGTAATCATTCGTCCAACCGTTGTTTTCGGTGAGCAAAACCGAGGAAATGTCTACAATCTACTGCGCCAGATTGCGTCTGGAAATTTTGTCATGATAGGGCATGGTGAAAATCGCAAGTCAATGGCCTACGTTGAGAACATAGCGGCGTTCATTGAGTACAGCATGAGTTTCAAGCCAGGCGTACATATCTACAACTTCATCGATAAGCCAGATTTCACGATGAATAATCTGGTTGCTAACGTAAACCGAATACTTGGACGATCGGAGAAAGTTGGTTTCAGACTGCCCTTTACTGTGGGTTACTTAATCGGCAAAGGCTTCGATGTGGTTGCGGCCATTTCAGGTAAACGATTTGCAATTAGTTCAATTCGAATAAAGAAATTTTGTGCAAACTCTGTCTACAACACGGCCATTGACAAGACGGGATTTGTTCCGCCAGTGCCTCTTGAGCAAGCGCTTGCGCAGACTGTGCGACATGAGTTTATAGAGAAGCATGATGACGAACCACTTTATTTCACTGAATAACGGCTAATGATTCGTATATTTTTAGGTTTGTTGAGTTGCAACGCGCGGGACGGAATGCCGGGTGAATTCATTGAATAAGTGCCTGAATGACTGGGTTACCTCCTCTGGTGTGAAATTTGGAACCAGTGGTGCCCGGGGGCTGGTTTCGGCCATGACAACAGATGTTTGTTACGCTTACACGCAGGCGTTTCTTCGCGCTGTTGGGGTAGATGTTGCCGAAGTGGTTATTGGCCATGATTTGCGACCCAGCAGTCCGGATTTGGCTGCATCGTGTATCCAAGCAGTTATCGATGCCGGGCTGAAGGCGGTTTTCGTTGGTGCCTTGCCTACACCGGCAGTTGCCTATTTCGCTTCTACCCGAAGGGCTCTGGCCATCATTGTCACTGGTAGCCACATCCCGTTTGACCGCAATGGCATCAAGTTTTATCGGGCAAATGGCGAGATCAGCAAGGCCGACGAACAAGCAATGTTGGCGTCGGTTGTTGCTGTGCCCTCCGCTTTGCAACCACAGCTGTTACCCGTTATTGATCCCGAAGCATGGATAGCCTATGTGCAGCGATACGTTTCGTTTTTTGGGAAAGGTGCGCTTAGTGGCTTGCGGGTAGGTGTTTACGAACATTCCAGCGTGGCACGTGATCTTTTACGCGAGGTATTAGAAGCGTTAGGGGCAGACGTTCTTTCATTCGGCCGTGCTGATACCTTCGTGCCCATCGATACCGAGGCGGTGCGGCCTGAAGATGTCGCACAGGGACGCCAGTGGGCCAGTGAGTACAGTTTTGATGCCATTCTGTCCACGGATGGCGATGCCGACCGTCCGCTGATTGGCGACGAAGCCGGCAACTGGCTGCGTGGAGATGTTGTGGGCATTCTTTGTGCGCAGTTCCTGCGGGCTGATGCCGTAGTGACGCCGGTGAGCAGCAATACGGCGGTCGAGGAATGTGGCGCTTTCAAGCAGATCCTACGCACGCGTATTGGCTCGCCGTATGTGATCGGTGGTATGGAGTCGGCAGCCAACCTGGATTCTCGCCAGCAAGGGAATGAAAGTCCTCTAGTGGTGGGCTATGAAGCCAACGGCGGCTTCCTGCTAGGCAGCGATGTAGTACACAACGGGGTTGTCATGACGGCATTGCCTACCCGCGATGCGGTGTTACCCATGTTGGCCCTACTTACCATGGCGAAAACTCGGAGATGCAAGCTTTCAGAGCTCACCTTAGGCCTGCCAAGCCGATTTACGGTCAGTGACCGGCTGCAGGACTTTCCGACGCAGGAGAGCCGGGCATTGGTCGAACGTCTGCTCGCTGAACCGTCTGTTGCATCAGAAATGCTCGCCCCGCAATCTGGTGAGGTAGTCGCGATCAACACCATGGACGGCCTGCGAATGACCTTCGCTAATGGCGATATCGTTCACCTTCGGCCTTCCGGTAATGCCCCAGAACTTCGCTGTTACGCAGAATCAGAATCGGTCGAACGCGCCACGGAACTTTGCAGAGGCTGCCTAGGGAAGATTCGGTCGTAGGCCCTGGCCTGCTTCGTCACGTTTTGCATCAAGTCTCAACGTAGTGATGAACTGTCCCAAGGTCGGTTGTGAACGTCGAACAGACTTTTCGCCCTCACTCCTGATCAGCCGGTTCAGCATGGTCCGCTTTGACAATGTGCTGGGTTCTTCGGGCTCGGTGGTGCCGCTGTTTCGCCAGCAAATTCAGCAAGGCGGCCCCATCACCCTGACCGATGCGCGAATCACTCGCTATTTCATGACCATTCCCGAGGCGGCGCAGCTTTTCATCCAGGCTGGCGCAATGGCCAGTGGCGGCGATGTGTGTTTGTGCTGGACATGGGCGAGAGCGTCAAGATCATGGATCTGGCCCGCCGCATGATCGAGCTGTCTGGCCTCACCGTGCAGGACGAGGTCAACCCCGAGGGTGACATCGCCATCGAAGTGACTGGCTTGCGCACCGGCGAGAAGCTCTACGAAGAGCTGCTGATTGGCGAC
>JACCDU011191720.1_pt1 | contig 20033 bp, 25 predicted proteins | sample 7446081 | NCBI WGS metagenome assembly JACCDU01 (sample SAMN15323447, study PRJNA562643) | freshwater metagenome | isolation source: river surface water | place: USA:Blue River Watershed | collected 2017-08-17
CACAGTTTACAAATACTGGAACTTCTTTACGGCTATTATACTTTTTTAGATAGCCTTGAAGTAATATGTGACATGGGCTGTGGTGCTGGCCTTGATACAGAATGGTGGGCCACACTAGAAACCAGAGACGATCCTCCGCAACCACGTAACTATACAGTCTACGCAGTTGATCAAAATGTTTCCCAAATCGAACAACACGTTAAAGATTTACCCAATGTAACTGTACTAGAAGGCGATTTTGAAAAACGTATCTTGCCTAGAAAAATTGATTTGATGTGGGCACACGATACATTTCAGTATGCAATAAACCCAATGGAAACATTACGTAATTGGAGTTTAGAACTTAATACCAATGGTATGCTGGTCATGAGCTTGCCTCAGTCAATGACCTATATGTATAATCGTTTGAACTTTAGAACAACGCATTACAATTATTTTAATTATAACATTTGTAATCTGATTTACATGCTGGCTGTCAATGGGTTTGACTGCAACGATGCATACTTCTACAAAAACGTAAACAACAATTGGATTCATTTAGCAGTATACAAGAGCTTTGAGCCAATGGACCCAAAAACAACTAATCTATATCACTTGGCAGACAAAGGATTACTACATCCTAGTGTAGTGACAAGTTTGAATAGATATGGTTATGTTAGACAAGAGGATATTATATATCCTTGGTTAGACAAAGATTTTTATTTGGTAAGAACATGAAGATAGTAGTTATCACTGGCGGGTTCGATCCTGTACACAGCGGGCACATTGCCTATATCAAAGAAGCGGCAAAACTAGGAGACCAGTTAGTAGTAGGTCTAAACAGCGACGAGTGGTTGCAACGCAAAAAAGGTGCGGCCTTTATGCCTTGGCAAGAACGTGCGGCTGTGCTTAGTGCTATTTCAGAAGTCAGCAGAGTTGAACACTTTAATGACAGTGATGGTAGTGCCTGCGATCTATTGGAAATATTAAAACGCCAGTACTCGTATGCAGAAATCATATTTGCCAACGGCGGAGATCGCACAGATCAGAATATCCCAGAGATGCGTGTCAAAGGTGTTAAGTTTGTGTTTGGTGTAGGTGGATTTAATAAAGCCAATTCTAGTTCTTGGATATTAGCCGAGTGGAAAGCACCCAAGACTGAACGCACCTGGGGATATTATCGTGTGCTACACGAACACCCTGGTACAAAAGTAAAAGAGCTTACTATTGAGCCCGGGCAACAAATTAGTCTCCAGAGACATCAGAAACGCAGTGAATTGTGGCATGTAAGTGAGGGTAAATGCTATGTTCAAGGCTTTATGGACAACGGTTATGCTCTGCCCGCTAAAGAGCTTGATAAACACGATTTTTATTTTGTACCAGTGGGCGAGTGGCATCAAATTAAGAATCCGTTTGACGTACCCTGCAAAATTGTAGAAATACAGTACGGCTCCAGCTGTGTGGAAGAAGATATCGAGCGTAGATAAATACTCATATGCGTAATTTAATTGATATTGTTTCCCTAACAGAAGCCCCACTTGACAACACCAACAGTCGAGAACTAGAAGCTTTTAAAACCACCATTGCTAGTCGTATCAAGCAATTACCGTCTGATGATACAACTGTAAAAGCTCTTAAAGAAATTGAGGACTTGTTAAAGCACGTTCACGCTGGTGGTAAAATGGGTATTATCAATGGTGAGTTACAACGCATTGAAGATCCTACTGTTACAGCCGCACAAAAACTGTTAGCACGTTATATCATGAGTTTGGATATGACTCCTGAACAGCGTGACGAATTGTTTACACTATGGCGTACAGACAAGTTAGTTAATCGTAAAAAGTTACTAACTCCGGGTAAACATTCTTTCCCAGACATTATTACCAAGTATAACGAAAATCCAGTTATCAAGGAATTAGTTGACGAACTAATGCACATGGCAACATTAGGCCAAGGTAAGGGCGAGTTTGGATTAAGCGTATTAAGTAAGAACATTAACAAGCCAGAAGGTAAGGGCGACTTGTTAATTGATGGTAAAAAGATTGAAGCTAAAACCACAGATGGTGGAGCAGGTCGTTTTACAGACCAAGAAGTTCGCCCAGGTGAGGGTTTTGAAGTTGCGGCCCGTGCCTTAAATGCATTTGTGCAATCACAGGGTTTCAGCGTTCCTAAGAGTGGTTTAAGTTTGGCCATGGCCGCCGAACTAACTGCACAAATGGAAAAGAAAGAACAAAGCCAGTATTTCAAGTTAGTTGAAAAAGTTATTAAGATTATTTTCAACAGCACACAACCAACTACAGCAATTATGCAGGCCATTAAAAATGGCGACGGTGGTGCGGCTCTACAAGAATATGCCAAAGCCAACTTTGACTACTACATGAGCATGAAGGACGATGAAGGCGTTCTTTATATCAGTTTAGTTAAAGATCCTATTGTAACAATTTTCTTCCGTAACGCAGATGAACTTGCTAAGAGCAGTTTGCGTTTCCATGCTGGTACAGTTTACATTACAAGTATTGCTGATGTACGCTTACCATATCCACAAATTGAAATTGTGGACACTACATTCGGTGCCAATGCTCGTGCCAAAGCAGAAAAGACTGCGGCCAAGTTGGCCAAGCAAGCCGAAAAATCTCAAATCAAAGCTCCAACAGCACCAGTCAAGGGCATACGTCCAAAAGGTGTTGCAACAGCTAGTCCTGCTAAATCTACCAAAGGTATAGGTAGAGAACGCAGGTAACACTTGACACATAATTCTCTTTAATATACAATAACATCATTGGGCCTATAGCTTAATGGTAAAGCAGTCGACTCATAATCGATTGAGTCTAGGTTCAATTCCTAGTGGGCCCACCAAATTCCTGGCGTTAGTATAATGGATAATACATAGAGCTTCTACCTCTAGAATATGGGTTCGATTCCTGTACGCCGGGCCAAATAACAAAGGTTGACATTAAATTTGTTTAATGTTAAACTTACCATAAATAAACATGTAAGGGGATAGACCCCGAGCACACAAACTATACAAAGGATTTTTGTATGCCAAAGAAGTATAACACTCTGGTCCTTATTGGACGCTTTCAACCATTTCACAATGCTCACTTAGAGATTGTTCGCCGTGCAACAGCATTGGCAGATCAACTAGTAATTATCACTGGTTCTGCAAATCAACCACGCACTTATAAAAACCCATTTACCAGTCAGGAACGTCGTGACATGATCAACGATGCTACTCGTGGTATGTTGGGTGCAATCAGTATCAATATCGAATCTAATCCTGATACAATTTACAATGACCAAGCCTGGGCGGTTAGGGTCCAAGCTCTAGTGGCCAAACACACCAAGCCCGGTGACAAGATCGCAGTTATTGGTCACAAGAAAGATGACAGCTCATTCTATCTTGACATGTTCCCACAATGGGGTTACGAGAACGTTGAAGAAATTGAGCCTTTGAGTGCAGTTAATATCCGTGACTTGTACTTCAAGTGGAACTTCAACAGCAACTTTATCAAGAACGTTGTACCACAAACAACTTACGACTTTCTTATGCAGTTCCGCCAAACAGAGGAATTTGCACAAATCATTCGCGAACGTGAATTCGTGGAAACTTACAAGAAGCAATATGCTTCGTTACCTTATCCTCCTATCTTTAGCACTGCTGACGCGGTGGTTATCCAATCCGGCCACGTGCTAATGATTCGTCGTCGTGCCGAGCCAGGTCGAGGGTTGTGGGCACTACCAGGCGGGTATGTTAATGCCAACACCGACAAGTCAGTCGAGGATGCGGCTATCCGCGAACTTCGTGAAGAAACCGGCATCAAAGTACCTGCTCCTGTGTTGCGTGGTAACATCAAGCGTAGTAAGGTATTTGACGCTATTGATCGTAGCCCGCGTGGTCGTATCATCACCCACGCATTCCACATCGAATTACCCGACGGCGAGTTACCAAAGGTAAAAGGACAGGACGATGCTGACAAAGCACGTTGGGTTCCCATTGCAGAAGTTCGTAGAGAAGAATGTTTTGAAGACCACTACGAAATCATTCAACACTTTTTAGGAGCATAACATGTTGAAACATACCAAAGGTAATTTACTTGATCTAGCAGAAGCATTTGAGTTTGACATTATAGTGCAAGGCTGTAATTGTTTCAATACTATGGGCGGTGGCATTGCACGAGAGATTGCTGAAAAGTACCCCTCTGCCGCTAGAGTAGATCGAAGCACACAATATGGCGACTATAACAAGTTGGGCAATTGGACAGAAGTTGATACAGGTAGATTCAAAATTATCAATGCATATACTCAATTCAATATGAGTACAGGCGAGGATGTATTCGAATATGTTGCTTTTGAGTTGATTCTACTCAAACTGCTACACGCATACGGAGATAAAAGAATTGGTTTTCCATATATTGGTATGGGATTAGCCGGCGGCGATAAAGTAGCTATCATGGAAATGATAGAGGCTTTTGCCTACGCAGTAACAGCCAAGGGTGGCTCAGTAACATTGGTGGAGTTTAAATAATGAGTGATATTTTAGAAGAAGCAGACCGCTATACAGAATTGTTGATTCAGGAAGGTTTAGCCAAGCGAACCAAAGTGCCTGAAAAGACTGGGTTCTGCTTGGCGTGTGAATACCCCACAGAAGGTACATTTTGCTCAGCAGAGTGCAGAGAAGATTACGAAAAGATATCCCGTTTAAATACCATCAATGGTAAGAAATAGTCGACATTAAAATAGGTTAATGTTATACTATAAACAAGTCCTAGAGATAGACTCTAGGCAACGTAACAACTGATAAGGAGTTTATCATGAAATTAGCAAAAAACATTATTCTCAATACAGACTCATACAAAGTGAGTATGTTCAAACAATACCCAGCAGGTACTACAGGTGTATATTCTTACATTGAATCACGAGGGGGACGATATGATCGTACAGTATTCTTCGGACTACAAGCGTTCATTAAAGAGTACTTACTCGAGCCAATCACACAGTCAGACATTGACGTGGCTGATGAAATCCTTACCGCACACGGTGAGCCTTTCAACCGAGCAGGATGGCAGTACATTCTTGACAAGCACAATGGATTCCTCCCAGTTGTCATTCGGGCCGTCCCTGAAGGCACACTTGTACCTGTCAAAAACGTACTCGCTACTATTGAAAATACCGACCCAGAATGCTTCTGGTTAACTACATGGTTGGAAACAGCCATCCTTCGTGCCATTTGGTATCCTACCACGGTAGCTACTCAATCCTACACAATCAAGCAAGTGATTGCTGACTACTTGGAGAAAACAGGTGACCCTAGCCTTATTGATTTTAAGTTGCACGATTTCGGTGCTCGTGGTGTTTCTAGCTTGGAGTCAGCGGCTATTGGAGGCGCGGCACACCTGGTTAACTTCATGGGCAGTGATACTGTTTCTGGTGTTCTGTATGCTCGCGAATACTATGATGCTGGGATTGCAGGTTTTTCTATCCCTGCCGCTGAGCACTCAACAATTACTAGCTGGGGCCGTGATGGTGAAGTAGATGCTTACAGAAATATGCTCAATCAATTCGCTAAACCTGGTTCCATTGTTGCTGTTGTTAGCGACAGCTATGATGTTTATAATGCCGCTTCCAAACTTTGGGGCGAAGCACTTCGCCAACAAGTTATTGATTCTGGTGCAACTGTTGTTATTCGCCCTGACAGCGGCGATCCTGACATTGTGTGCCGTAAGCTAGTCCAAATCTTGGGTGAGAAGTTCGGCTACACAACTAACGACAAAGGATATAAAGTCCTTAACAACGTTCGACTGATTCAAGGTGACGGGGTCAACGAACACACTATCCGTATGATCCTTGGTGGATTCCAAGCATATGGTTGGAGTGCTGATAACATTGCGTTTGGTATGGGAGGCGCTCTGCTTCAGCAGTTGGATCGTGATACCCAAAAGTTTGCTATGAAATGTAGCTCTGCTCAAATTAACGGCGAATGGGTAGATGTCCAAAAGGATCCTATCACTGATAGTGGTAAGAAGTCCAAAGCAGGTCGTGTGACACTTTGGACAAACAGTGGTGGTGAGTTTGCTTCCGGTGTAACTGCTCCTACTGGTTGGACTGACAAAGGTATCGGTGGATGGACTCCTGCATTGGCCGAAGTCTATCGCAATGGTAAACTTGTAAGCGAAATTACTTTCGACCAAGTTCGGGCAAACGCTCGCAAATAAATTGTATGTGAGGTAGACATAAACAGCTATCTCATATATAATACTCACATGCGTTGGAACTCATTAGGTATGAGAGGAGACTCTAAAACTCTGTGTAGCGGGTTCGATTCCCGTCCAACGCACCAATTTTAATCAACTCATCTAAGGCTGTATGCAATGACTTATTTTCTGAAAAACGGTAACACATATCAAGTTAGCTCAAAGGAAGCTCTGGATCTTCACGAGCATCTACCAGCTGGCAATTATGTGATCAAGAAAAACGAAATGACCGGAACTCTGTTTCTTGAAGAAATTGACCGTTTTGAAATCCGTGGCAAAATCTACGGCGATACTACAAAACGTGCTGAACGTATTCTGCACACTTTCAATGATCGTCCTGCCGCTACTGGTGTTATGCTTAACGGAGAAAAAGGTTCAGGCAAGACCCTGCTGGCCAAGATGCTGAGTGTTAAAGGCTACGAACAAGATATTCCCACTATTGTTATTAACCAACCTTGGTGCGGTGACAAGTTTAACGCATTTATTCAAAGCATTGAGCAACCTGTGATTGTTGTGTTTGATGAGTTTGAAAAGGTTTATGACGAGCAAGAGCAAGAAGCCATGCTGACTCTGCTTGATGGGGTATACCCAAGCAAGAAACTGTTTGTGCTTACTTGTAACGACAAGTGGCGTGTGAACAGCCACATGCGTAATCGCCCAGGTCGTGTATTCTACAATCTGGAATACAAGGGCCTTGATGCAGACTTTATTCGTGAGTACTGCCAAGACAACCTTAAGGCTAAGGAACACATTGAAAAGATTGTGGGTATTGCTGGCACGTTTGATCAGTTTAACTTTGACATGCTTAAGGCAGTGGTTGAGGAAATGAACCGATTTGGTGAAACTCCGCAAGAGGCAATGACCATGCTGAACGCTAAACCAGAATACAGCTCAAGCTCACGCTACAAGGTTAAACTTGTAGTCGACGGTGAAGAAATCAAAGAAACCACACTTGAAGAAAAAGAGTGGGAAGGCAACCCGCTGAACAAGCATGTGAGCCTTAGCTACAAGGTCATTGAAAATGCTGGCACCGATGACGAGGCATGGGACTGGGAAACTATTCGCTTCACCCCAAGCGATCTTAAAAAGATCGAAGCCAACGGCGGAAAGTTTGTGTTTTCAAATGCCGCAGGCGAAAGCGTTATCCTTACTAAAGTCAAGGAACAAGGATACAAGTACTGGGACGCTTTTTAAACAATGGGACTACGGTCCCATTTTAAATGACTATGTCTAATAGCCTTAAACTAATTAAAAACGCCAGTGACCGTATGGTCCAAAGATTCAAGGACGATCCTGAATATGCTCGAGCATTTATACGATCGGTTATGGGGCCGCCTAAGCGTAAGCTAGAAGGCACCGAGTACAAACAAGTTTGGCTCATGTTGCAGTTAGTGGACCCGGTTAGAGAAACCAACAATCAACATAGCTGGTGTGTAGAATACAATGTTGGTGGCAAAATGTATGATGTTATATTCTTTCCAAACGAAGAGCCAATTATTGAGGAATACCTAGATGACGCTTGAAGATCTTTACAAACTTAGAGACAGTCTCAAAGAACTAATTGCTGACCCAGAGATTGATTTTGGACCTGCTTACGAAATGACTAAGATTCGTAAGTCTGAAGCAATTAAAATTGTTAATCGAGAAATCAAACGTATTAAAAACGAAGATAAAAAGTATGTACAAAGCCAACTTGGGTATAGTCGCATTGGAAGAAATAACGTATGAGACTGATGTTAGGTTTTGATAACAAGCCATCATTGCTTGTCAATGTCGGGCAAGAATATTCACCTACTCACTTTGACTTTTGGGTAGTCAACGGTGCATGGGACGGTACATTCTACAACGGATATGTTACTGTGCATCATCCCTGGGAACCCTACTCCAGTTTAGACAAGGTTGAAATACTGTGCGACAATCAAGACAGGTTGCGTAGTAGTGACTGGTCTGGTGGCTATCAAGAAGTATTCAATAACTTCCATGATGAAACTTATATGGCACCCAAACCTAAGCCAGTTGAATATCCAAATTCTTGGGACGACGATATTCCGTTCTAATAAATAAAATTGTAGCATGGGGCTACAACCAACTGTCTTTAAGAATACTATGCGTTTAGACAGTACGCAGTAAAAGGAAAGAAAATGATGTATAATCAAAAGCTCGTGGCGAGCATAAAAGCCAATCGCAAAATCTTACGCGAATTTAAAGACACAGTCTACATTCCGTTTGCCTCAGAATATTCTATTCTACTTAAAAATCTAAATACACAGCGAGCAGTAGTTCACGTCTACATCGACGGTGAAGACCAAACTCCTAGCGGACTTGTGCTCAATGCCGGACAAGAAATTGACTTTGAACGCAGTCTTAAAACTGGTAGCCTGACAGAAGGTAACAAGTTCAAGTTCATTGAACGCACAGGTGCAGTAGAACAGCATCGTGGCATCAAGTTGGAAGATGGCATTGTTCGTATTGAGTATCAATTTGAACTTCCTACATTAAGCGTTAATACTATGCCTGGGTATCAGTGGAACAGCGTATTACGCGGTATCCAGGATGGTAGCATCACTGCCAGCGGATCAACTGGGTTTCCTACTTCTGCTACCTACAGTTCTACTAATGCTACAGTTAATGCTATGAATGTATCAGCACAGTCATATAACGATGCAGGTATTACAGTAGCCGGTAGCAAGTCGACACAGTCGTTTAGTACCACTTATGTTGGTGCACTGGAAAGCAACAAGCATACTATTGTGCTCAAACTTCTGGGCGAAACTGCTGATAACAAGGTTGTTGAGAAAGCTGTAACAGTCAAGCACAAACCAAAATGTACCACATGCGGTAAACAAAACAAAGTACATGCTAAATTTTGTTCAGAATGCGGTACAGCACTTGAAATTTTCGCATAAGTAACTTATAATACAAGTGGGGTGCAAGTCCCCACATAACATAAAGGAAACTAAAATGAAATAGATTGAATACGCATGTCGGGACGTAGTGTTCCATTTTAACAAAAAACACTTAGAAGATGAGACCGTGCCTATGTGGGTCTTAAAAACAGCAGGCGAAACTTTTTATGTCAACCATGTGAGTTGTGAGATACCTTGGACAACCAAGGAAACACCTAACAATACACATACCAAGGGCAGTATCAAAGTCAAAGATGCACTAATGCGTATTGATGAAGATAACAACGCCACACTTAGCAAACTAACCATTTACGACAAGATCAGACTTCGTAATCAGAAATTGGGCATCACACGCATCATTTTTCCATACGGAAATGCTATGCACAATGCTTTAAAGCAAAATGAATTTAAACACAGTCCGTTTAAAAACATCACTGGTGCTTGTAGCAGTAGTTTTGTGGTATGCGATTTGTTAGACAAAACCGAAGTTACATTTGCTAGTTTAAAATATGACTTCCGTATTTTGGCTCCAAACGAGGGTTACTATCAAGCATACGATAATGTCAAAGGCACAGAAATAGATGTCAATTACGAGGACGAAGATACGCCCTACGAATACAGCTAATTTGTCCAAAAGAGTTGACTAAACCATTATGTATGTATATAATTGGTAACTATAGAGCATAAGTAAAAGTATAGATGCTCTACAAAATGCTCTATCAATTAAAGGATGATATGTCAAGTTGTTTTACTTGTTTAAATTGTGGTCGTGTTAATCCAGTTAAAGGACACAGCTATACCAACAAATATTGTAACAACAGTTGCCAACAGCAACATCGTAGTCGTAGTTTGGTTAGCGAATGGAAACAAAACGCACAACCTACAGCCTGGCGCACCGTACCAGAGTGGGCTAGAAAATATTTGATTGAACAGCGTGGCCATAAGTGCGAAGTATGCGGCAACACAGAACATGCAAAACGACCCATACCTTTAGTTGTAGACTATGTTGATGGAGACAGCTATAACAATAGCGAAGCTAACTTACAATTGATCTGTCCAAATTGCAGATCACAAAAATAATTTCATATTAACGTAAAAGGAAAATAACATGAAAACAATCGGCGACAAAATTACCCCATTCGCAGTTACAGGCGTTAAGCCAGGCGCACTTACACCAGATGGTGCGTTTGAAACAATTACAGAAAAGTCATTTGAAGGCAAGTGGAAAGTAATCGTTTACTATCCCAAGGACTTTACATTTGTTTGCCCAACAGAAATTGTTGCTTACGACAAACTAAATGGCGACTTTGCCGACCGTGATGCAGTATTACTAATCGGTTCAACAGACAATGAGTTCTGTAAGTTAGCATGGCGCAACGCACACGAAGATTTGAAGAAGACCAACTCATGGTCATTTGCTGACGTAGCACGTGATGAAAACTCATTGGCCGAACAGCTAGGCATTTTCTATGGTCCAGCAGGCGCCGCACTTCGTGCAACATTCATCGTTGACCCAGAGAACGTTATCCAACACGTTACAGTTAACAACTTGGACGTTGGTCGTAACCCAGACGAAGCATTGCGTGTATTAGATGCCCTACAAACTGGCGAATTGTGCCCATGCTCACGTCCAATTGGCGGAGAAACATTGTAATGACCGCATGGGTAGACGCATTAAAAGAGTCTAGTATTCCTGACTATGCTAAGGATACTAAGCTAAACATTGACGCAGTAATTAAGCGTAGTACACTTCCTGTAGAAGAAGCAGAAGCGGTAGCACTAGCAGCCGCTTTTGCAACAGGCAACAGTAAGTTGTGGACTTGGATGGAAAGTCAAATTGCCAACAAGACTGAAACCAATGCCGCACTAACAGCAGGTGCATTGATGGCACAAAACAACATTTGGTATCCGTTTGTTGAGATGGCCGACGATGAAAACTTAAAAGGTTTACCTGCACAGTTACGCATGAACGCTATTGCTAGTCACGGTGGCACAACAGCAGAGCGTTTTGAAGCATACAGTCTTGCCGCGAGTATTGTGGGCAAATGTCATTTCTGTGTAAAAGCACACTATGAAGGACTGAAGAAGATGGGCTACACAGTAGAACAACTTCGTGACATTGGACGTATTGCCGCAGTAATTACTAGTGTTGCTCGAGTAGTTGCAAACTAAAGTACTAGGTTGACAAATAAAAGCGACTAATGTACACTAGATACATAGTCGCTTTTTGTTTACCAATTTCATCATTGATAAATAAATTGCTTGTTCAAAAGTAGTTGACAACAAATTCAATTAATCATACAATAGAGACTGTTAAAAATTTGCGACTGTGGTGAAATAGGTAGACACAAGGGACTTAAAATCCCTCGGCGAAAGCCATGCCAGTTCGATTCTGGCCAGTCGCACCAAATTTAAATTATGACTGACAAGGTACAAGAAATCTTAGACATCTTACAAGAAGAATGTGGCGAACTAGTTGTTGCCGCAAGTAAGGTTCGCAGGTTTGGTATTGACAACAGTTATAAAGAAGGTGGAACACAACGTCAGCACTTGACACAAGAGGCAGGCGATGTTATGTTAATGATTCGACTTCTAGTAGAGCACGGTGTGTTTACTGAGCAAGAGCTAGAAGAGGCAATGCAACGTAAACGAGATAAGTTGGCTGTGTGGTCAACTATTTTTACAAAAGGATAAATAAATTTGTCTGGACCGGTTGACAGGAAAAGATAAATAAAATACAATAGGACTTATGATGACAAACATACATAAACATTTCGTACAGAAACAGCTGACACTAGGCACAGTAGCCTATTGGTCTGCGATCTCTGCACCGATGTTTAATAATGATAGTCGCTCAGAGATTACAGATAGGGTCCAGGAGGATCGTGTAGAGTAAACACATACACTACATAAACTTCAAGGACCCTAGGATTAAAAACCCTAGGGTTTTTTGTTTTAAGGAAAATGAAAATGTTACAAACTGATAACAAAAAAGTTTTGCCTAGTCAGTATGTATTGACATCGGAGCAACGTGTTGCTCTAATAGAGGCAAAGCTACAAAGAGCCGAAGCTAACGCAAAAGCTCTACTAGAGGTTGCAAAGAAATTAGCAAAACGCTAAACTAGGCAACCTCTAAAGTGTAAGAAGGTGGAAACGAGATCCACGCTACGCACTATAAACAGTGGCAAATGGGCGGACAGTAGGATGAAGTCAGTGGCGAGAACGCTGGTGGTAAAATTACTGGGTAGGGTATAACCCTATCTACAGAGTGGAAACACTCTGTATCTTAAAACACATTGCCAAGCAGTCAAGTTGAGCAGTCAGATGAGTAGTGTGTTTTAAGATACATTTGGATGTGTAGGAAAATTGGTAACCCCAGTGGACTGTAAATCCGCCGCCCCTGGCACTGCTGGTTCGACTCCAGCCGCATCCACCATTTTTAAAAGGAGAACGACATGAAACGTGCTAAACGTTAGTGTCACTCTAGATCCCAGTATGGTCTAGGGTTGGCACGTAAAATCAATTTACATACTAACCCTAACTGGCGTAATGGTAACGTACAGGACTCTTAATCCTCGAGTTGAAGGTTCGAATCCTTCGTTAGGGACCATATTGGGGGTATAACTTAACGGCTAAAGTAGCTGGCTTTTAACCAGTTAATCAGAGTTCGATTCTCTGTGCCCCTACCATATGCAAACACATTACCCTTGACAGCGGCGTACCCGTGGAGTCAACGGGAGTCTTGCAAGCTAGTGTGTTTACATATGGTAATGTAGGACAATGGTAGTCTACCACCCTCATAAGGTGTTTGTTGCTGGTTCAAGTCCAGCCATTACCACCAAGCTATATCCTGTTAGATTATCGGTTAGATCAACAGCCTTTCAAGTTGTAGAGACGGGTTCGATTCCCGTACAGGATGCCAAACAATACCGTAGAGTTCAACTGGGGTTGATATCTCACTGTCTATGAGACTGCGGCGGGTTCGATTCCCGTCTACGGTGCCAGAAATTCTGGCCAAGAAGAAAACACTGCGACCTTAGCCTGGCCGGGCGGTATGTCAGTTACAAAACAGTTGGGTACAAGTCCCTATGGCTAGGCACAAATCTATTCCGCAGAATCCAAGCAAGGTGCAAGGACTTGACTGTTAATCAATGATTAGCTGGGTTCGATCCCCAGATGCGGAGCCAAAATTTAATGCCGCTTTAGCTGATGTGGTCATAGCACCGGTTTGAAGCACCGAGGAACTAGGTTCGATCCCTAGGGGCGGCACCAACAATCTGATCCGGTGTGGTGTAATTGGCAACACAACAGACTTTGACTCTGTCGTCCTAGGTTCGATCCCTAGCACCGGTGCCAAAAATTTGGGGGCAGTAGTGGGCTACGGTCTTCCCTTGCAAGGAAGATGTCTAGAAGGATTCGATTTCCTCGGTCTCCACCAAATTTCGAGATAGACGTTAGGATCGAGTCCCTTGTACGCTAGTGCCCTATTTCTTGAGCATGACACACCAGTAGCAGTACAAGGTAGTATAAACTCTCCTGTACGAGACAAGCCAGTGAGTCCTTGAGAAAGATAGCTGGTCTCTCGAAAACCTTTTTGCTCTTTTAGTATAATGGCTATTATGACGGTTTTGTAGTCCGTAGATGGGTGTTCGATTCACTCAAGGAGCACCAAAAATACTTGACAAGTATTTTGTATATAAGTAAAATACGCAGTAACAAATTTAAACGGAGTGTAGCACAGCCTGGTAGTGCACCTGGTTTGGGACCAGGGGGTCGTAGGTTCGAATCCTACTACTCCGACCAATTTGCATCGTTAGCTCAGTGGTAGAGCAGGGCCCTTACAAGGCCAAGGTCGGGAGTTCAACCCTCTCACGATGCACCATATTACAAGGGAGCCTTGCAGAATCACAGACCCCCTGCTCAGGCTTAAACAACAAAGTATTGTGTCCCTTATCGTCTTTTATTAATTTCTTTGATAACAGTAGACCTGACTAAACTGTCTGCTGACATTAGACTAGAAAGAAGTCCTGTAAGATAACCTCGTTCCCACGCAAGACGTTCTTGTGCGGTATTGAATTTTTTACTTTGTTTTACCTTTAGTAAAAATTCTATTAATTCTTGGTTCTTATTGGACATACAATTATTTATAGCCTCCGTAGCTCAGTGGTAGAGCACCGTCTTGATAAGGCGGGGGTCCTTGGATCGTTCCCAAGCGGTGGCACCAAGTTTTGTTGTGGTGTTAGCAAGAGAAAGACACGCTAGCTAGGCTTCTTCGAAGGGCTGAACTAGTAGAAGGTGGCGGGTTCGATGCCCGACGGATCGGAAGATCCGGGTACAAGGTGGCGTACTATCTGGTCCGGTATCCCAAGTAACGTACCGAGTCCTGCCCGGGCTAGTTAATCCAGGTGAATGGTGTCAATAACGATGGTGACACTACTGCAACAAATTAAATACTATACATGACAACGTGCATATCATCTATTGGGTTCGCATTGGACCCAAATAATCGTCCTACCTTTTTGCTTGACTGGGAACTAACCAAATTATGTAATTTGGATTGTAGTTACTGTGGCACAAGCATTGAATTTGGTGGGCACAATAATACTACAAAACACCCGCCACTAGACGAGTGTCTGCGTAGCGTTGACTTTATGTACGAATACGTCAGCATGTACATGGCACACAAAAAGCCTACTCAACGCACAGTTGTTTTAAATGTATATGGCGGCGAAAGTCTATTTCATCCTGACATAGTAGAGATTTTACAAGCCTGCAGAGACCGGCATGCCAAGTATGCAGACTTGTGGAATTTAACCATCACCTGTACTACCAATGGTGTAGTCGGTGCCAATCAATGGCGCCGTATAGTTCCGTTGATAGACGAGTTCACACTTAGCTATCACACTGAAAGTTTGCCTAAACAAAAAGAACAGTACAAAAATAATGTACTGTATCTCAAAGAACACAACCGATTATTTAGATGTGTTGTGATGATGCACAATGACCAAGATCTTTGGTTAGACAGTATGGCAATGGTTGATTGGTGTAAACAACAGCAGGTAAGATATACTGCTAAACCTTTTGACAACACTTATCAGGAAATGAGTTATAGCAAGGAACAGTTTAACAATCTAAAAACTATTTGGATTAAAAGTGTTCCGGACAGTCAGCGTGAAGCCTATGCTAAATCTTTAGAACACACTGGTAATCAAGAACGTGTTAACAGTATTAACGAAGGTCGTGCTTGTTGTGGCGGCCGTAAGCTAAGTCTGAATAAAGACTTAAAATCCAATGTTGCCTTTGTGCCTAAGCAGGGCTTTGAAGGTTGGTACTGTAGTGTTAATTGGTTCTTTTTATATGTACAACAATGCACAGGCTATGTCTATATCAATAGAGATTGTAGAACCAGTACAACTACAAATCAAGTAATGCCATTGGGGCATTTGGACTATCCAGAAAACATGTTGCGTGATTTACGTAATCAATTTGAAACCAAGTCAATGCCAGTAATACAATGTGTCAAGCCCACATGTCTTTGCGGATTTTGTGCTCCTAAGGCAGAAACTAGACAGGACTTTGATGATCTAATGCAACGACACACAACAGGTATTGATGTATTTGCTAGACATGAATAAACTTAAACCTTACCACGTAATTGATTGCAATTACATTGACACAATCAAGCAACAAGTAGTTAGTTGGTGTAAGTCCAACACAGATTTTTTTGATAAGACTAGTCCTAGATTTGATAGGTTTGTAGACTACAAACATCTTGTGAAATCCTGCCCGGCACTGGGCAAGTTTATCATGGATTTAAAAATCCCGGTAAAAGAAATACAGTTTGGGGTAATGACAGAAAACAGACGCATGTTGACTCCGTTGCCTTTGCATGTTGGCGAATGGCCACAGGATATTAAAATTAACCTACCAATCTGTAATACCAATAACAGCGTAACAGAGTGGTTCGATGTACCAGAAGAAGTGATACTTAGTAAGCCTTTGTACAGACGTGAGTTTTATACAGAAGCAGAACATGCTATGCCAGACTTGAGAGAACTAGATCCTGTGGTACAGGACTTGTATCCTAAGATTGGCGAGTACTACATGAACAATGAAGCTATAGTATTCAATGCTTACTATCCACACAGAGTTAGATTTTTTGACATTGACAGTATTGTATTGCCTAGAATAATAATGTCTATTATTCCAGTTAAAGAAGATTTATTGGTGCCGTTGTTGCGTTAACTAACAGTTTTGATGCCGCCATTGGTATTGACCGAATCTGCATAACTTACTTGTATGTCAATGTAATTGGTTTGAATAAATTTATCGATTACAGCAAAGTCGGACTTTAGTGCATGTAGTACAAAATCATTGTTTTTAATTTCTACAGCATAGTTAACAACACCTGTTTGCTTTTCCAACAACTGTTTAAAAGACCATACTGTAGATAAATTTCCGTGTATACGAATAGCAGGATAGTTTCTTCCGTGGAACACTAGTCCTGAATCAGTTTTATTAGCACGATCTGTAGTTAGAAATTGTTGACCGTCGGGACGAATAATTAATATATTATCAAGTTTATCAACATCGTATGAATATGCGGTGTTCACCCAATGGAATTCTTTTTCAATATCTTCAACAGTCTGTACATCTCGTACGGCAAGTGGAGGCAAGCACTCTGTTAATCCATATATATCAAACAGGTGCTGGTAACTACAGTTACGTTTAATGTGCTCTAAAAACACAGGCTTTAACATATCACCGCCTGTGGTAATTACTCTAACCTGTGTGGGCAATGGATACAGGTCTTTCATGGTATAAAAATATTGTATGTGACTAGCGGACAATATTTCTTCGTTCCATGTATCTGTTTCTGCAAGGCTAACAACTCGTGCAGTAAATATTCCGGGCAGTATAGCAGTAGTATGTACACCCTGGTGACTCATACCGTGTAAAAATACACAATAGTCATCTTCAACAAAGAATAATTCTTGTGCGTGTTTGATGCTATGTGCTTCAACATCAGCAGTCATGCTGGTAAGTTTCGGATCGCCTGTTGTGCCGCTGGTATAAGCATAGACTGTTTGATTGGAACTAAACGGTATAACTAATTCTTCCCGGCCAGTCCATTGGGCACAGTGCCAGGCATGATGCCAACTGTCGGTTCTAGTATAACTTTGCGGTATATTTACAAAGTGTTCAATATCGTCAGTGTTACCAACAACAAACACATGACTGAGTTTGAGATTGTTTTGAGTATCGTGCGTTAATCGTCTACTATGTACACCCAAGTGACAGTAGTCTCTACCGCTTTTATACAAGGCCAGTATAAGTGCAACAGCACTAAAACTAAGTCCGGCATAAGCAACACCAATCATTGTAGTTTCTTCGATTGCACGGATTCTGTTTAGCCAATAGCTAACAGCCTGGCTTAAATTGTCGGTAGTATAGTTTTGCCCACGATAACGTAGGATAAAGTCATTTCTTATTTTGAATTGCATATCTTATTCGTGCCAGCCGTGCAAGAGCCATAACTTTTCGTTCACTGTAACCTACCAGTAGGTCGGGCATAACCGCGTGTACAATACTAGCCATGCCGGCTAACAACAGTACAATGCCTGCGCCAAATGCAAATCGAAAATGTGTTGCGTAGTTTTGATTTCTACTGCTTAGATGTTGGCTCACAAGGTATTTATTAGTCGCGGGCTTTGGTGAAATGGATATCATGCTTGTCTTCGAAACAAGCGGTGTGGGTTCGATTCCTGCAAGCCCGGCCAAAGATTTGCCCCTGTAGTATAATGGATAATACACTGGTCTACGAAGCCGGGAATTGTGGTTCGATTCCATACGGGGGCACCAAATTGACATAAAATGGTAAAAAATATATAATTGAATTTTGAGGAGATAGCAATGAGTGTTTTCAGCAACTTAGTGGGAAAGCGTATCAATGGTATTTTCTTGGCGAACGATGCGTGGACTGTGGTATTTCGTACTACCGAAGGCAAGTACCTGTGCTATAATACAGAAAATGATTGTTGCAACAGCGTGTGGTTCAACCATATAACTGGTGCGGACATTCTAGGCAAAGGCAACAGCTTTGATCTGTTGCGTGGAGCCTTAGTGTTAAGCACAGAAGATAAAGGTTGGGGCGAAAATCGCCATGATGAAGAGTATGACGTCGTCCAGGATGGTTTTTGGACCATCAAGACAGACCGTGGATACATAGACATTGAAGTGCGTAACAGCCACAATGGCTACTACGGCGGCAATGTGTCTGAGGGCGAAGTAACAGATAACGTGTTGCAGGAAATGCAACATATAACAGAAGATTTTTAAGGAGGCTATCATGCCCTGGATTCAAAACGTAGCACTAGCAGATATTCCCAAGCGTCATCACATTGAGGCTGGGGAGAATAGTATGCTGATACAAATTGTAGATCCAGCAATGGAGTTTCCTGTTCCCAAGCATCAATTTAAAGAAGTACACCAATTTGAGTTTTTGGACCTTGAGCGTGATGACGCTTGGGGAGAAGAGTTCAAGATCACAGACGAACAAGCTCAACAGCTCGTGACGCTGTTGAAAGACGCCCTTGCTCGAAGCATGAATGTGGTAGTCCACTGTGTTGCTGGTGTATGTCGTAGTGGTGCGGTATGCGAAGTTGGTGTTATGATGGGCTTCAAGGATACTGAAGCGTTTCGTAGTCCTAACTTAATGGTCAAGCACAAAATGATGCAAGTGCTGGGCTGGACCTATGACAAAGACGAACCTCACACTATCAACGGTGTGAAGTTCGAATACGACGAGCTGGGTAACAAAAAAATTTGGGTACCCCCAATACGAGAAGGCGATATATAAACACCGGAGGGTTATCAGGGCTGGGCCCTGCACTGTCTTGAAAACAGATGGACTGCGAGAGCGGTTGGAGTTCGATTCTACCATCCCTCCTCCAAATAATAGTGAGTTGCATGAGCTGGTTTAAATGGCCTCCCTGCTAAGGAGTGCGTCCGAAAGGGCACGAGGGTTCGAACCCCTCACTCACTGCCAAACAATGGTGTTGCTAGTTCAGTGGTAGAATAACTGTCTGTGAAACAGTAGACCAGGGTTCGATTCCCGGCTTCACCCCATATCGCCTCTGTAGCTTAATTGGTTAAAGAACCCAGCTTATACCTGGGCATAGCACCGTCTAGATAAGGCGGAGTGTGGGGGTTCGAGTCCCTCCAGAGGCACCACAATGCCCCCATGGACAAATTGGTAAAGTCGGCTCTCTCAAAAGGAGCAGTTCTCTCCGTTCGAATCGGAGTGGGGGTACCATGCTCTTGTAGTTAAGTGGTATAACGCATCCATGGTAAGGATGAATTACAAGTTCGATTCTTGTCTGGAGCACCAAAAACATTTGACATATAAAATAATTTAATATATAATACATGTATTGCACCGTTAGATCAGTTGGTTAGATCGTCTGCCTGTCACGCAGAAGGCCAGGGGTTCGAGTCCCCTACGGTGCGCCAGAATTTAGCATAAGTAAGTATATGCAGGATTAATTCAGTGGTAGAATGTCTCGTTGCCAACGAGAATGTCATCGGTTCGAACCCGATATCCTGCTCCAGTTATGCACCGTTCGTCTAGAGGCCTAGGACACCGCCCTTTCACGGCGGGTACACGAGTTCGAATCTCGTACGGTGTACCAAAATTTGCGGGGTTCGTATAGTGGTAATACCTCAGCCTTCCAAGCTGATGCGGAGAGTTCGATTCTCTTACCCCGCTCCAAATTCTTATGCTACCAGTTATTGAAGAAAACGATCTAGTTCGTAAATTTAATTTTAGTTCGCTAATCAACAAGCAGGACGATATTGAAGCCTGCGAAATTGTTAAAAAAATAATAGCAGACGGTAA
>JACCDU010830708.1_pt1 | contig 20032 bp, 14 predicted proteins | sample 7446081 | NCBI WGS metagenome assembly JACCDU01 (sample SAMN15323447, study PRJNA562643) | freshwater metagenome | isolation source: river surface water | place: USA:Blue River Watershed | collected 2017-08-17
CTCAGTCGCCTCAGTCGCCTCAGTCTTCCTGCAGTGAGCCCACTTCGCAAACGATCTGCATGCTGGCCTCGCCCAGCGTGCCGGGCGACACCGGCTCCCAGCCGCCGTCCACGCTCTCCGAGAACACCACCTGCCCCTGCGTCATGTGCCTGGTGTGGCCCGACAGGTGGGTGATGCGGTACATGTGGGTCATGCAGTCGTATTCGGTGCGCGAGCGGAGCGAAATCACGCCTGCGCGATCGGGATGCTCGTTGTCGTCCACCTCCCACACGCGCACCCGGCGTCCTTCGCGGCTGACGCTGTCGAGGTCGAGGTAGCGTTCGTAACCTTCGCCGCCGTCCACATAGGTCCAGTCCGCGCTGGCGGGCAGGCTCAGCAATAGCAGCGGTGCAATCCAAAGCCAGTTCTTGTTCACGATTTCCCCCCTCCACGCCGAGAATCAGGGTCGGCACATTGCAAAGTTAGCAATGCTGATTCTGGGCAAGTATGAGGAATGTCAATGGACGGTTTGTTGGCTCGCAAATCGGCCGCCTGTGCGTGCTGAATAGCAAAATGTTTCCCCAGAGGAAAATGACCTTGAAATTTATAAGTGTTACCATCCAGCAAGAACTCCGCTGAACATCGTCTTCGATGCCGGCTGCGGCCGCAGTTGGCGGACAGCCGGAAGTACACAAGGGCGATGGATAACAGGCACATCTGGCTGGCGATCCGACCACGACGGGACGAAGCGATGAAGCAGGGCAGCAAGCGATTCCGACCATCACGACTGAGCAGCCTGCTGGCAATGGCAGGCTGGCTCGCTGCATTTCCTTCTCTGGCGGCGAACACCGGCGACCTGACCGAGTTGTCGTTGGAAGACTTGCTGCAGGTCGAAGTGACCACGGCTTCCAAGTACAAGCAGGATTCGCGTGAAACCCCGTCCCAGGTGCAGGTGATCACGGCCGACGAAATTCGCCAGTACGGCTGGCGCACGTTGGGCGAGGCGCTCGGCAACCTGCCCGGCTTCTATACTTCTGACGATGGCGTGTACCAGTATCTGGGCGCGCGCGGATTCCTGACGCCCGGCGACTACAGCACGCGTTTCCAGTTGCTGCTAAACGGCCAGCGGCTCAATGACAACGTCTACGAGCAGGCACAATTTGGCAATCCCTTCCCGCTCGACATGGCGCTGGTCGAGCGCATCGAAGTCATCTCCGGTCCCGGTTCGGCCATCTATGGGTCGAACGCGTTGTTCGGCGTCATCAATGTCATCGCACGCGATCCTTCAGCCATGCAGGGCTCGACCGGCAGCGTCGGCGTGACCACGAAGGGCTTGCGCGAATTGCGCGCGGCCACATCGACGCGCCTGGGCGAGGACGGACCGAGCCTGCTCGCTTCGTTCAGCTACGCCGAACAGAGCCGTCAAGATCTCACGATTACTTCGGCGCGCGGCACGGCGACCCTGGCCGATGGCACGACATCGACCGATGGCGTGGCGCGCGGTCTGGGCAATGGCTCGGTCGCCCGTGCCTACCTCGCCTTGCAGGACAAATCGGGACTTCGCGCCAGTGCGTGGGCCATGCAGCGCGATGTCGTTCCCTCGCTGGCCTTGTATGGCTCGGTCTTCAACGATCGCCGCAACACGGTGTATGACGGCAGTTACGGCGTCGCGGCATCGATCGATCGCTCGCTCGACGATGGCCTGCAGTTCACTGGCCGCATCGCCTATCAGGAGCAAATTTTCAGTGGAAACTTCCTGTACGCCGATCCGCCACTGACGCTGTCGCGCGTCGATACGACCGGTGGCTGGTTGTCGGGCGAGTCACGCTTCGTGTATTCGGGATTCGCGTCGCACAAGCTCGTCTTCGGCGCCGATGTGCAGCGCGACATGCGACTGTCCATCCGCAATATCGACGCCACGACCGGCGCTACCATGCTGAACGTGCGCGACAAGACCTGGCGCACCGGCATCTTCGTACAGGATGAATGGTCGATCGCGCCGCGCTGGCGCCTGAGTGCAGGGGCTCGCTATGACCGCTATTCCATCGACCTCGCACACACCAGCCCGCGCCTGGGCCTGGTGCATACGCTGACCGATGCGACAACCATCAAGCTGCTGGCGGGAGAAGCCTACCGGGTGCCGAATGCCTTCGAGCGCCAGTATGAAGACAGCGTCTATCTGGCCAACCCTACGCTCAAGCCCGAGGTCATTCGTACTGTCGAAGGCATTGTCGAGCAGCGGATCAGCGGTGACCAGATGCTGGGCGCATCGTTGTACAGCTACAGCTTCCGCAACCAGATCGACCAGACTGCCATTGGCAGCAATCTCCGTTACGAAAATCTCGACCGCACCACCGTTCGAGGCGCCGAGATGTACTGGCGCGCGCCGCGCATCGGCCGCGGCTCGCTGTTTGCCAGCGTCGGCCTCAACCATGCGCATGGGGAATCAATGCCCGAGGTGCCGAACAGCCCCGCCTGGCTGGCGAAGCTGCGCGCCACACATCCGCTGGGCAGCCCGCAATGGCAGGGCGCGATCGAGTTGCAAGCCATCGGCCCCCGTCATGTCGAGTCCGACAGCGGCATCTTCAAGCTGTCGCGCCAGTGGTGGATGAACGCGGTCGTCAACTCGACGGCACTCGGCCACGGTACGCACCTGCAACTGCGCATCGTGAACGTGTTCGACCGGCAGGTCCAGATCCCGGTGGCTGAAGCGGCAGCGCCGCTGATGCCGATGACTCGCCGCGCCTTGCAAGCGATGCTGACGCATGACTTCTGATCGCCGTCCCCGCAGCCGCCACAGCGGCTTCAAGCGAGCGCTCCCCGTGCTCGTGCGCGCCTTGCTGGCGGCGCTCTGCGCGTGGACCCTGCCGTTGGCGCACGCAGAAACCGCGCCGGACGCAAAGCGCCTGCCGGTTGCCGGCGATGCGGCCACGCTGAAAGCCGCCTTCCTGTACAACTTTGCGCTCTACACGACCTGGCCGCCGCCGCCACCGAATGCATTCACCCTGTGCGCCATCGGCCATGACGAACTCGGCACGGCCTTTGATGCCCTCGCCAACAAGCAAGTCGATGGCAAGCCGGTGCATGTGCGGCGTATCGACAGTGCAGCCGAGGCGCGTGGCTGCCATGTGCTGTACGTCCCCGAATCCAGCGCCGGCAACTTGCCCGCATTGTCACGCGGGCTGGCGTCGCAGCCTGTGCTGATCGTCAGCGATGCGGGCAACCTCGATGCCTCGATGATCCTGATCGAGGCCGAAGGCAACCGCCTCGCGTTCTCGGTCAACCTGGCGCGCTTGCGCCAAGCCGGGATGGATGTCAGTTCCAAATTGCTGCGCCTGGCGCGCGTGGTGAAGTGAGGTCGCGATGACAAGCTTCACCCATGACAACCAAAGCCTGCAGCACAAGCTGGGCATGCTCAACATCGTCGGGCTTGCCGTTTCGGGCGTGCTGGTCTGTGTGCTGCTCGGTACCTGGTCCTGGTTCACGCAGCGTGCCGACCTGGTGCGCACCACCGAATCGGTGGCCCGCGTGCTGGCCGAGAACGCTGCGCCAGCGATCCAGTTCAACGACCCGATGGGCGCAGCGGAGATTTTGCGCGCCTTGTCCAGTCATCCCGAGATCATGGCTGCAGAGCTGTCGGCAACGCGCGGCGAGACTTTCGCGCGCTACCAGTGGCCGCGCCGCGCGCCGGTGGGGCCCATGGAAGGGCTGGAGCGCTTGCTGCCCTTTGGCGAGCGCAGCGTCGAGGTGATGGTGCCAGTCGAAGCGCAGGGCGCGCCCGTGGGCCATCTGACGCTGACGGTTGATCTCTCGCCTACCTATGCGCGCGTGTATGCGGCGCTGACCGCGATCCTGGCCATCGTGGGCGCCGTATTCGGCGTGGTGCTGGTAATGCAGTCGCGCGTGCTGGCCCGCATGCTGGCGCCGGTGCGGGAGCTGGTCGACAGCATGCGCCGCGTCAGCGAGACGGCAGACTACAGCCAGCGCGCCAGCGTGACCTCGCGTGACGAAATTGGTGAACTGGGCGAGACCTTCAACGCGATGATGGGCCTGATCCAGGAACGCGACGAGGCGATGGAGCACCTCGCGCTGCACGACACCCTGACCGGGCTGCACAACCGGCATTACCTGCGCATACGCGCGCGCCGGCCCGTGATCGAGTCGGGCGACCGCTGTGCGCTGTTCTACATCGACATCGACAACTTCAAGCAGATCAACGACAACCTCGACCACAACGTCGGCGACCGCGTGCTGATGACCGTCGCCAGCCGGCTGAGCCTGCTGGCAGGCGATGAAGGGCTGCTGGTCCGTTTCGGCGGCGATGAATTCGTGTACTGCGCCTATAACCTGGGCGCGGACGACGATCCCAACGTCATCGCCGAGCGCCTGCGGAACGCCGTCGCCGAGCCCTTGTTCGTCAGCGGCCGCGAATTGACCGCACGTGCCTCGGTCGGCATTGCGCTGGCGCCGGAGCATGGGCAGTCCATCGACGAGTTGCTGCAGAAGGCCGATGCCGCCATGCACGTGGCCAAGGAAAACGGACGCGATCAGGTGCAGCTGTGGAATTCGGCGATCTCGCAACGCGCCAACCATCGCTTCGAGCTCGAGGCCGACCTGCGGCAGGCGATTGCTGCGCACCAGCTGGCCGTTGCCTACCAGCCGATCATTGACTTGAAAGACGGCCGTGTGATCGGCATGGAAGCGCTGGCACGCTGGAACCATCCGCGCCGCGGCTGGGTGTCGCCCGCCGAGTTCATCCCGGTGGCCGAGGACACGGGCCTGATCCTTCAGATCGGCGCCTGGGTGATGGAACAGGCCTGCCAGCAGGTGCGGCAGTGGCACGCGCAGTTCGGCCCCTTGTTCGTGGCCGTGAATGTGTCGGCACGACAGTTCCGCGATCCTGAGCTGGTGCGCAAGGTCAGCGAGATCTGCCTGCGCACGCATTTCCCGTTCGAGCTGATGCATCTCGAGATTACCGAGAGCACCCTGGTCAACGATGCCGACGCGGCGGTGGACATCATGCGCGGGCTGGTCGGCCTGGGCTTCCGCTTGTCGCTGGATGATTTTGGCACCGGTTATTCGTCGCTGTCTTACTTGAAGCGCTTCCCGGTGCACAAACTGAAAATCGACCAGAGTTTCGTGAAGGACCTGCCGCGCAATGCCGATGATGGCGCGATCGTGAAAGCCATCGTCACCCTGGGCCGTGCGCTCGACATCAAGGTGCTGGCCGAGGGCATAGAAACCGATCGCCAGCATGGCGTGTTGTCGGCGATGGGCTGCGACCAGGGGCAGGGCTATTTCTACAGCCAGCCGCTGTGGGCGCGCGATTTCGAGACTTTCGTTTTCACCCGCCATCAATCGCTGGTGGCCGCGTCCGGCAGTCACGCCATGCCCAAAGACTGATACTCCGCAGCGGTCGCCCTCAGCGCGATGCTGCTGCGCCCGCCATGGCCGCAAATGAAAAAAGCCCGATCGTCTGATCGGGCTTTTTGTCTGTATCCGGTGGGGTGGCCGATGGGACTCGAACCCACGACGACCAGAATCACAATCTGGGACTCTACCAACTGAGCTACGGCCACCACTGAAACAAGCCTGCCATTATACAAAATTTCTTCGCACTTGGCACCCCCGACTGACAAGCGGCCCGGAAATTCGGGAAAAGCGTCGAATCAGAGGCTTGGGCGCGCCTTACTGGCCAGCGACTGCCGTGGCGACTTCCTCAACTGGCGGCGCCAGGTCCAATAGCTGGCGAAACGCCGTTTGGAGTGCGCTGCGGCTACCTGTGGTGTAGGCCGACAGAGCGCCTGCCCGACCTGTTTGCGGGTTCAGCAGCCCGGCCTGCGACAGCAGGCGCTGCAGCTGTCGGGCCACCGGCTCACCGGTGTCGACCAGCGTCACATCCTTGCCGGCGGCGTCGCGCACCAGATGCTCGACGAACGGGTAGTGCGTGCAACCCAGCACCAGCGTGTCGGCCTGCTGAGCGACCAGCGGCGCGACATAGCGCTGCACCATCAGCGCGGTAGCGCGTGAATGGGTCTCGCCTTTCTCGATCTGGTCGGCCAGGCCATTGCAGGCCTGCAGCAGGAAGCGTGTGCCACTGGCATCCGCGACCTGCTGCTGCAGCTTCTGGAATTTGTCCGAGGCCAGCGTGCCCTCGGTGGCCAGCACGCCGACCGTGCCGGTGCGCGTGAGCGCGGCTGCCGGTTTGAGTCCCGGCTCGACACCCACGACTTGCAGATGCGGATAGCGCGCACGCAGCGCCGCAATGGCGGCCGCCGTTGCGGTATTGCACGCAACGACGATGGCCTTGACCTTGAAGCGCAACAGGAAGGCCGCGATCGCGAGCGCTCGCTCGACGATCACGGCTTCGGGCTTTTCGCCATAAGGTGCAAAGCCAGAGTCTGCGAAGTACAGTAGTTCTTCATCCGGCAGCAGCGCATGCACATGGCGCAGCACCGACAGCCCGCCGATGCCCGAATCGAAAATGCCGATCGGGGCAAGGGCGGCATGGCGGGTGCCGGGGGCAGCGGCCAGGTCAGGCTCGCTCATCGGTGGGGATCAGGGCAGGTGCGCGGATGAAGCAGGGACAGGGCCTCAGGCCACCGTGACCGGGATCTTCCCGATCGAGGTGGCAATCTTTTCCTGCCATTCTTTCGGGCCCGTGTTGTGCACCGAGGTGCCGGTCGAATCGACGGCTACCGTCACCGGCATGTCGACCACGTCGAACTCGTAGATCGCTTCCATGCCCAGGTCTTCGAAGCCAACGACTTTCGCGCCCTTGATCGCCTTCGACACCAGATAAGCGGCGCCGCCGACAGCCATCAGATAGGCCGACTTGTGGTTCCTGATCGATTCGATTGCCACCGGGCCGCGCTCGGCCTTGCCCACCATCGCGATCAGGCCGGTCTTCTCCAGCATCATGTCGGTGAACTTGTCCATGCGGGTAGCGGTGGTCGGGCCGGCCGGGCCGACGACTTCGTCGCGCACCGGATCGACCGGGCCGACGTAGTAGATCACGCGGTTCTTGAAGTCCACCGGCAGCTGCTCGCCTTTGGCCAGCATGTCCTGAATGCGCTTGTGCGCAGCGTCACGCCCGGTCAGCATCTTGCCGTTCAGGAGCAGGGTCTGGCCCGGCTGCCACGACGCGACTTCTTCGGCGGTCAGCGTGTTCAGGTCGACGCGCTTGGATTTTTGCGTATCCGGCGTCCAGTGCACTTCCGGCCATTCGGACAGCGACGGCGGCTCGCAGAAGGCCGGGCCCGAACCGTCGAGCGTGAAGTGCGCATGGCGGGTGGCGGCGCAGTTCGGGATCATTGCAACCGGCTTCGATGCGGCGTGCGTCGGGTGCATGTTGATCTTCACGTCCAGCACGGTGGTCAGGCCACCGAGGCCTTGTGCGCCGATGCCCAGCGCATTCACTTTTTCGTACAGCTCGATGCGCAGTTCTTCGGTCTTGTTCTGCGGGCCGCGCTGCAGCAGCTCGTACATGTCGATGTCATCCATCAGCGATTGCTTGGCCATCAGCATCGCGTGTTCGGCCGTGCCGCCGATGCCGATGCCCAGCATGCCCGGCGGGCACCAGCCGGCGCCCATGGTCGGCACGGTCTTCATCACCCAGTCCACCAGCGAGTCGGACGGGTTCAGCATCACGAACTTGGTCTTGTTTTCCGAGCCGCCGCCCTTGGCCGCGACTTGCACGTCAACGGTATCGCCCGGCACCAGTTCCATGTGCACCACGGCCGGGGTGTTGTCCTTGGTGTTCTTGCGCTCGAACTGCGGGTCGGCGACGACGGACGCGCGCAGCTTGTTGTCCGGGTTGTTGTAACCGCGGCGCACGCCTTCATTGATGGCATCCGTGATCGAGCCGCTGAAGCCTTCGAAGCGCACGTTCATGCCGATCTTCAGGAAGACGTTGACGATACCGGTGTCCTGGCACAGCGGGCGCTTGCCTTCGGCGCACATGCGCGAGTTGGTCAGGATCTGCGCGATCGCATCCTTGGCCGCCGGGCTTTGCTCGCGCTCATAGGCACGTGCCAGATGGCGGATGTAGTCGACCGGATGGTAATAGCTGATGAACTGCAATGCAGCGGCGATCGACTCGATCAGGTCGTCTTGCTTGATGATGGTGGTCATGACGGGCAGGCTCTAAAGGTCGGAGGGTTCGAATGAAGCTGGTGGTGCGAATGGTGCAGATGAAAAAACCGGTTTGGCGGCTCAGTGCTCTTCCTGCATCGCATGCAAGCTGGCGGCCATGATGCGGTCGGTCCATGCAATCGACAATGCCGACACCAGGAACACGACGTGGATGCCCGATTGCGCGAGCAGGGTCTTGGCGTCATAGGCACCGGCATTGATGAACGTCTTGAGCAGGTGTATCGACGAGATGCCAATGATGGCCGTGCCCAGCTTGACCTTCAGCACCGAGGCATTCACATGCGACAGCCATTCCGGCTGGTCGGGGTGGCTTTCGAGATGCATGCGGGAGACGAAGGTTTCGTAACCGCCGACGATCACCATGATGAGCAGGTTGGAAATCATCACTACGTCGATCAGTCCAAGCACCACCAGCATGATTGTGGTCTCGGTCAGCTTGGTGGGAGGCGGCAGGCCCTCGACGGTGGTCGCCTTCAGGATGTGTTCGAGCGCCGTATTGTTGCCCATCAGCGCGCCCAGCAGGTCGACCAATTCGACCCAGAAATGCCAGACGTAGATGGCCTGGGCCAGGATCAGCCCGAGGTAGAGCGGCAGCTGCAGCCACCGGGTCATGAATATGAAATTGGCAAGAGCCGGAATCGGCGGTGCGGGTTTTTTCTCGGTAATCATCGGCTGGCTGGCTTCTTTGCTGTGCAGCAAATTGTGCAGCCCGACATTTTACACGCCGTATCGGCGCAGACTGACCGGTTTGCACCGGGAAAATCCAGTCTGGGTAGTTATGTAAGCGAGGTGCCAATCGTGCAAACCCGCGTACGTCGGTGGCTCGGTAACTCGCGCCCCGGCCTTGAATTAGCCGGCTCCCCCGTCGCACAGCTGCGCTGGCTCGGCATGAAACGCGTTTTTTTCAGGGCCTTCGTAAGCCTTGAGTAAGTGAGACCCCTTATCGTGCCCTGAAAATTACTATCAATCTGGAGACGACATGTCAGAGATCGAGCATCTGATGCACGAGCATCGGGTTTTCAACCCTTCCGAGGAATTTGTAAAAAATGCAGCGGTTTCCGGCATGGACGCCTACAAGGCCCTGTGCGCCGAAGCCGAGCGTGATTACGAAGGCTTCTGGGGCCGCCTGGCCAAGGAGAACCTCGAATGGCACAAGCCTTTCACCAAGGTGCTCGACGAATCCCAGGCGCCGTTCTACAAGTGGTTCGAAGACGGTCACCTGAACGTCTCCTACAACTGCCTCGACCGCAACCTCACGAATGGCAACGCGGACAAGACCGCGATCATCTTCGAGGCTGACGGCGGCGAAGTCACCAAGCTGACCTACAAGGAGCTGCACGCCAAGGTGTGCAAGCTGGCCAACGGCCTGAAGTCGCTTGGTATCAAGAAGGGCGACCGCGTCATCATCTACATGCCGATGTCGGTCGAAGGCGTGTGCGCGATGCAGGCCTGCGCCCGTATCGGCGCAACCCACTCGGTGGTGTTCGGCGGCTTCTCCGCCAAGTCGCTGCAGGAGCGCATCATCGATGCCGGCGCTGTAGCCGTCATCACCGCTGACGAACAAGTCCGCGGCGGCAAGCAGCTGCCGCTGAAGTCCATCGTCGACGAAGCGATGGACATGGGCGGCTGCGACGCCGTGAAGAACGTCATCATCTACCAGCGCACCAAGGGCAACATCAAGGTCGTCGCCGGTCGTGACCTGTGGCTGCACGAGGTAATGGACAAGCAGTCCGACCAGTGCGAGCCGGAGTGGGTCAGCGCCGAGCATCCGCTGTTCATCCTCTACACCTCCGGTTCTACCGGCAAGCCGAAAGGCGTGCAGCATTCGTCCGGCGGCTACCTGCTGTGGACCATGCTGACGATGAAGTGGACCTTCGACATCAAGCCGTCCGATGTCTTCTGGTGCACCGCCGATATCGGCTGGGTCACCGGCCACAGCTACATTGCTTATGGCCCGCTGGCCGTGGGCGCAACGCAGATCGTCTTCGAAGGCGTGCCGACCTACCCGAACGCCGGCCGTTTCTGGGACATGATCCAGCGCCACAAGACCACCATCTTCTACACTGCGCCGACCGCGATCCGCTCGCTGATCAAGGCCTCGGACGCAGACATGAAAGTCCATCCGCAGCACTTCGACCTGTCGAGCCTGCGCCTGCTGGGTTCGGTCGGCGAGCCGATCAATCCGGAAGCCTGGATGTGGTACTACAAGAATGTTGGCGACAACAAGTGCCCGATCGTCGATACCTTCTGGCAGACCGAGACTGGCGGCCACATGATTTCGCCGCTGCCGGGCGCAACGCCGATGGTGCCGGGTTCGTGCACGCTGCCGCTGCCGGGCATCATGGCCGCGATCGTCGATGAAGCCGGTAACGAATTGCCGAACGGCCATGGCGGTATCCTGGTCGTCAAGCGTCCGTGGCCGTCGATGATCCGCACGATCTGGAATGATCCGGAGCGCTTCAAGACCTCGTACTTCCCGGCCGAGCTGGGCGGCACGCTCTACCTCGCCGGCGACGGTGCGGTGCGCGACGAGCACACGGCCAACTTCACCATCACCGGTCGTATCGATGACGTGCTGAACGTGTCGGGTCACCGCATGGGCACGATGGAAATCGAGTCGGCGCTGGTCGCCAACCACCTGGTGGCCGAGGCGGCCGTGGTTGGCAAGCCCGACCCGACGACCGGCGAGTCGATTTGCGCCTTCGTCGTGCTGAAGGGCGCCCGCCCGAACGGCGACGACGCGGCAAAAATTGCCAAAGAGCTTCGTGACTGGGTCGGCAAGGAAATTGGTCCCATCGCCAAGCCAAAAGAGATCCGTTTCGGTGATAACCTTCCGAAAACCCGCTCCGGTAAAATCATGCGCCGCCTGCTGCGCGTGCTGGCCAAGGGCGAAGAGATCACCCAGGACGTGTCCACGCTGGAAAACCCGGCGATCCTGGATCAGCTCAAGCAAGCGAGCTGAGGAAGCATGTAGCGCCGGCAGTGGCTATCGGCTGCCGGCGCAGCAAGGTTGAGAAGTAACGCTTGAAGTAGTACGAGTTTGTGGGGGAAGGTCGTAGGGCTGACTCCGATAGCCCTATTACCGGATTGCCGCTTCACCGAAAGGTGAAGCGGCTTTTTTTTGTCACTTTCTTCCAACGTGCGCTGATCTTTGACTTTCGGCATGCCCGCTAGGAGCCTACTCTTGTTGTTGGGAGGCGGGACCAAGAAAAGACAGCAAAGAGACATCGACCACGCGCTGGCATTGTGGGGCGATTACAAGAGGCGGAAGCTGCAAGTATTGAGAGGGAAGTAAGCATGGCGCTGACCAGAGATTTCAGGGAGACCGTCGCGTCCCGAGTGCAGGAAGATCCCAAATTTGCGCGGGCATTGCTTGACGAGGCTATTGTCTTGTTTATCAATGGCGAGCCAGACACGGCAAGGCTGGTGCTGCGTGATCTGGTGAATGCAACTGTGGGTTTCGAGAATCTTGCCCACGAAGTCCACAAGCCTGCCAAGAGCTTGCATCGCATGCTCTCGGCCACAGGCAATCCGACGATGAGCAATATTTCGGCAATTTTCGCAGCCATCAAGAAGATGATGCATGTCGAAATCAGGACGCGCGTGGTGACCGCCTGACTTGGCAAATGGCCTTATCCGATGCCATATCTACAAGTCCTGGATCATAGTCTCGTGTGGCGTTGGAAAGGTTTGCTATAATTGCAGGCTTCGTCCGGAAACACGCGTCCGGCACGAATTCCGGAGAGGTGGATGAGTGGTTTAAGTCGCACGCCTGGAAAGCGTGTATAGGTTCATAGCCTATCGGGGGTTCGAATCCCCCCCTCTCCGCCACATTGAAAACGCCCCGCAAGGGGCGTTTTGTTTTTGCGGGCAGGAGAAAAGTCCGTGAGGACTTCTCGCGGGGGTGAGGGCTGCCTCAGTCCGCCTAACTAGGCTACTCTTGCTGACTTCAAATCCACATAACGGGAAAAGGGAGGCGGACCATGCGCAAGTTCTTATATGGCGTTGCAGCGATCGCATTGCTGACGGCGGGCGTTGTGGCGGCTCAGCAGGCTGGCTTCGTTCGCGTGCCGCTTCAGACGCAGGACCTTTCCACGCCCGGCAAGATCGCCGTACAAGTCCGCGGTGAATTCGACCCGGGTTTTGGCACGGGCCGGCACACGCATCCCGGGGAGGAACTGACGTATATCCTCGAGGGAGAGATTGAAGTGCGCGTCGATGGTCAGCCGCCGCGCGTTATCAAGGCCGGAGAAACTTTCTTCCTCCCTGCCGGTGTCGTGCACGAAGGCGTCAATACGAGCAATGCCAAGGTAAAGGTCCTGGCGACCTATATCGTCGAAAAGGGAAAGCCTCTCGCGCAGCCCACCAAATGACAAAGGCCATCGCCAGACACAAAAAAGCCCGCTCGAAAGCGGGCTTTTGTCATTCAGGCGAGGCTTGATCAGGCGTCCGGATCGCCGGCCTTCACTTTCTCCAGCCAGTCGCCAATGCCGATCACGCCCAGTTCACGGGCTCGCGCGGCATCTTTCTCCGAGATTACATCCTGCACCAGGTCGGTCTGCTTCCAAGCAGCCAGTGGGGTCTCGCAGCCTGCGCGCGGTACGTAACGCGATGCCGATTCCTTGACTTGGCGATGGATGTAGCGCGGGCAGTTCTGCCAAAGGTCGGTCAGCTTCACGCGCACGATCAGCTCGGCTTCCTTGAACTCGGACAGCAGCGGATCATCACGATGCACGGTTGCGGTACCGTGCACGCGAATACGGTGCGGCTTGTCGAAGGCGATGAACAGCATGCCCACCTTGCTCTGCTCGGCGATATTACCCATCGACATATACATGCCGTTGCCGTCATAGCTGGGGAAGACCAGCGTGTTCTGGTCGATGATTTTCACGAAGCCCGGATCGCCGCCTTTGTACGACACGGTAGGGCGGCCGGTGTGGTCGATCGTGGACAGGAAGAACATGTCGCGCGATTCGATGAAGCCTTTCGTCTCTTCATCGAACTCGTTTTTGACAATGACTTCCTCTAGGCGATTCGCCAATGCCCGCGAGTCGAACGCGTCTTGCAAGTCCCTGTGGGCATTCCCGTAAATACTGCTCATACACTCTGTCTCCGATTTTGTTTGTCATGGCCTGACCAGAAAAGCATGACGCTTTTGGCTTCATGCTTTTTGTCTGGCAAGGATGGGGTTTTGCGCTGATTAAGCGCGGGCAGTGTCATTGACTGCCGCGACAATCTATCACGGCAACAGGTATGGCGGGTAACTGAACGGGATGAATCACTCCGGTGGATCATTAACTCGATCCAGCTGCCTGTCCTTGCTCTGACCGACAGCTGCGAAGTCATCAGAAGTGGCGACGGCCAGCCAAATCATCCATGCCGTCTGATCTCGGCATGCGCCTTTTTGAACGGAAGGCGGAGGCTGCGCTAGCTCAGCGCTCTGTAACGCGGCAGCTGTGCAGGCGGCACTGGCCGGCTGTACCGGAAACCTTGCGCTTCGGCACAGCCTTCTATCTTCAGGAAGTCTGCCTGCTCGCGTGTCTCGACGCCTTCGGCGATGACTTCCAGTCCAAGGTTGTGAGCCAGTGAGATGATGGCGCGAACGATGGCCTCGTCATTGGCATTCTTCGGCAGGTCGCGCACGAAGGAATAGTCGATCTTGAGCCGGGTCAGCGGCAGCCGCTTCAGATGGGCCAGCGAAGAATATCCGGTGCCGAAATCGTCGATGGCGACATGAATCCCCTTGGCGCGGAAGTCGTTGAGGATGGCGATCGATCGCAAGGGGTCGCGCATCACCGCCGATTCCGTGATCTCGAACTCGACACGGTACGGATCAATGCCGGCGTCTTTCAGCAGCGCGCTCACCTCGGCCAGCAGGTTGCCCCGGTCGAACTGCTGGACCGACAAGTTGAGCGCGATGCGCGGCAGCACAAAGCCGGCTTCGTCCCACTTCCTGATTTGCGCGAAGACTTCGGCCATGACCCACAGGCCGACCTCGCTGATCAGCCCCAGGTCTTCCAGCAGCGGGACGAATTCCGTCGGCCGCACCAGTCCGCGCTGCGGATGGCGCCAGCGGATCAGCGCTTCGGCGCCGCGCAACTGGCCGGCCGTCAGGTAGACCTGCGGCTGGTACCAGACCTCGAACTGTCCCTGCTTGAGCGCGCCGCGCAGGTCGGTCTCGAGGCGCAGCCGGTCCAGCGCGCCCTGGTTCATGTTCGGTTCGAAGAAGCAGATGGTATTGCGGCCGAGTTCCTTGGCCCGCGACATCGCGACATCCGCACGTCCGATGAGGAGGTCGGCGTCACTGCCATCCTGCGGGTACATGCTGACGCCTATGCTCGCAGAGACGTAGTAGTTGGTGCCATCGACCGTAAAGGGGCGCCTGAACGTATCTTGCAGCCGGCGTGCCGTTGCCAGCGCTGACTGCGGGTCGCCGATATCCTCGGCCAGCAGCACGAACTCATCGCTGCCCAGCCGGGCCAGCGTATTGCCCTCGCCAATCTCCGGCGCCAGCCTGTCGGTCACGGCCAGCAGTAGTACGTCGCCGGCGGCATGGCCGAGGTTGTCATTGAGTTTCTTGAAGCGGTCGAGGTCCATGTAGTACAGCGCAAGCGACTGCTGGTGCAGGCGCGCATATTCGAGGCTGTGTTCCAGCCGCAAGCGGAACAGGCTGCGGTTAGGCAGCCGGGTCAGCGCATCGTGATGGGCAAGGAATTCGAGGTTTTGCTGGAACTCCTTCGATGCTGACATGTCGGCAAACACGCCAACATAGTTTTCGATGCGCGCATCAGGACCACGCACGGCGCTGATGGTGAGGAATTCGGGATAGATCTCGCCGCTCTTCTTGCGGTTCCATATCTCGCCGCGCCACTGATCCGCCGCCTTCAGGTTGGCCCACATGGTCTGGAAGAACAGGGTGTCATGGCGCCCCGAGCGCAGCACGGCGGGCGTTTTCCCCATCACTTCCTCAGCACTCCAGCCGGTGATCTTGCTGAACGCTTCGTTGACCGCAAGGATGCGCTGCTCTGCATCCGTGATCATCACCCCTTCGGCCGAACTGTCGAAGACGCGCGCGGCAAGCCGCTGCTGTTCTTCGGCTTGCCGGCGTCGCTCTATGTCTTCGGTCACGACAATGAAATAGTCCGGGGCGCCTTGCTCATCGCGCACCAGGGCGACAGTAAGGCTGACCCACAGCGGCTTGCCGTCCTTTTTCAGATAGCGCAGTTCGGTATGGTAATTCGCGATCTCACCGTCGAGCACGCGCTTGATCAGATGCAGATCGGCATCGAGGTCATCCGGGTGCGTGAGCTCGCGAAAGCTCGTCGCCAGCAATTCGTCGCGGGTGTAGCCAAGGATGTCGCACAGGCGCTGGTTGACACGCAGCCAGTGTCCCTCCGGGCTCAGGTGGGCGATGCCGACCGCAGCCTGTTCGAAGGTGGCACGGAATCGCTCGTCCGATGCTCGCAGTTTCTTGCGGCTGCGCCCGCGATCGGCCAGCATGCCGCCGACGCGCGCCAGCAGTTCAGCCACCGACACCGGCTTGTCGAGGTAATCCTGCACGCCGTGGCGCAACAGGCCTACCCTGAGTACGTCATCCGTCTTGGCAGACAGCATGATGATCGGCACTTCTTCCAGTTCGCGGCGCGCGCGCAATTCGGCCACCATCTGGTCGCCGGTCTTCACCGGCATCATGATGTCGGACAGGATCAGGTCCGGCGGTTCTTCCAGCGCCAGTTCCAGCCCTTGTTGCCCGTTCCGCGCCGACCGTACGCGGTAGTGCGGCGCCAGCGTGGACACAAGGAAGTCATTCATGTCCGGGTTGTCTTCCACGACCAGCACGCTGGGCGCGGCGGAGTGTGGCGTAGATCTCGCGCCGCTGGACATGGGCGGCGCATGTTCGAATTCCTGTAGCGCCAGCATCGCGGGGTCGGCAGAACAGATGGCATGCGCCGTCGCTGCCTCATGTTGCATGTCACTTGGCGCAGGCGGCGGCGTGATGATGGTGCCGGGCGGCGCTTTCAACGGCAGTTCGACCTCGAATAGTGCGCCGCCACCCGGCGCTGTGTTCACGTCCGCCTTGCCGCCATGCATGGCGGCAAACTCACGCACGATGGCCAGCCCCAGGCCGGTGCCGCCATGCTGGCGCGACGCATCGTCCTGCGCCTGCCGGAAGCGCTCGAAGATGAGCTCGCGCTGCGCCTGCGGCACGCCCGGCCCGTTGTCCTGAACGGTGAGGATGGCCCGGTCATTGCGCGCCTTCAGGCGTACGACGATGATGCCGTCTTCGGGAGTGAACTTGAATGCATTCGACAACAGGTTGATCAGGATGCGCTCGAACTTTTCATCATCCACCTGTGCAGGCATCGTCGCCGGTGCGTCCACATCAAAGCGCACATGGCGGTCGTCGGCCAGGGTCTCGAAATGCGACGCGGTCAAACGGGTGAGCACCGCAAGGTCGACCGATGCATACCTGACCTGCATGCGGCCGGCTTCCAGCTTGGCGATATCCAGCAGGTCGTTCACATGGCGCAGCAGCAGGCGGGCATTGCGCTGCGCGACCAGCAGTTCTCGCTTGCCGTCATAGTCAAGCCTGCGCGACTTTATCAGCTTCTCTACCGGCCCCATGATCAGCGCAAGAGGAGTGCGCAGTTCGTGGCTGACGTTGGCGAAGAATCGCGTCTTCAGTTCGTCCAGCTCGCGTGTCTTTTCATACAGCCGCGCCAGTTCTTCATTGGCGGTCTTCAGCTGGGCGCTGGCATCGGCCACTTCGCGCCCGCGGACAAATACCTCGGCTTCCATCCGCATCGCCTTTTCCTGCAGCGAGGCTGCCAATTGGTGGCTCTCGGCGCCGGCCTCCTTGAGCCGGACGAATTCGGTGACGTCTTCGACACGGTGGATGATCCAGGCGACATTGCCCTCGCTGTCGAGCACGGGGGTATTCAGCGGGCTCCAGTAGCGCACCTCGAAACCGCCGCCTTCTTCTTCCGGACGGCGAATGTCGTATTTCTGGACCGCCATCGCATCCGGGCGGCGTGTGAGAAAGACACGCGACAGTGAGGCTTTCAGGTTCCGCACGCCCTCGGTGGCGGGATCGTCGGGATTGTCGGGAAAGACATCAAACAGGTGCTTGCCGACCACATCCTCGCGTCGCGTCATGGTTGCGCGCGCATAGGCATCATTGACGGCGACGATGGTCAGCTGGGAATCGAGGACAAGGTACAGCCCTGGCGCCGCTTCGAACAGCGCTCGGAAATCGGGAAGAGCGGGCTTCCCTGTGCGGACCGTGTCCATGCCGGCTGCTCCACGATCATCCGGAGAAAAGTCCCCCGGCAGTGCTGGCCTCAAGTGGCATTGCGCGCAATGGTGCACACGAGGTCAAGTATATGCCCATTGCCAAACATCAGACGTGTCTTTGTGGCGACCGTTCAATGCACCAGAGCCTGAGTCCCGAAAAAATCTCCAGCCTCTCCACGCGCAGGACCAAGGGAAAGCAGGCCCGATGCCCGGCAAATTGGCCGTCGATTGGCTGTCCTGCTACATTCCCTGGTTTGGCGACCTTCACTCAGACCCTGTTGGCAAATATGATCCAGTCCGGCTACATCCTGACCCTGTCCTGTCCCGACCAGCGTGGCATCGTGCACAAAGTGTCGGAATTCCTTTCTACCAAGGGCTGCAACATCCTCGATTCTTCGCAATACGGCGACAAGTCTTCCGGGCAGTTCTTCATGCGGGTGCACTTCGCGCAGGAGGACGGCTCGGTGCCGACGGAGCAACTGGCGGCCGGCTTCAAGCCTGTGGCCGATGCGCTGAAGATGGCATGGCAGTTGCACGATGTCAGCAAGAAGCCCAAGGTCCTGATCCTGGTCTCGAAGATCGGGCACTGCCTGAATGACCTGCTGTTCCGCTACCGCAGCGGTCTGCTGCCGGTCGAGATCGTGGCGATTGTGTCCAACCACCAGGACTTCTACCAGCTGGCCGCCAGCTACAACATCCCCTTCCATCACTTCCCGCTGCCGACCGGCGCGGCATTCGAGGAAAAGCGCAGGCAGGAAGACCAGATCATTGCGCTGGCCGATCGTTACCAGGTCGACCTCGTGATCCTCGCGCGTTACATGCAGATCCTGTCGGAAGACATGTGCCATGCGCTCAAGGGCCGCGCGATCAATATCCACCATTCCTTCCTGCCCAGCTTCAAGGGCGCGCGCCCGTATTACCAGGCGCATGAGCGTGGTGTGAAGATCATCGGCGCGACCGCGCACTTCGTGACGGCAGACCTGGATGAAGGCCCCATCATCGAGCAGGACGTGCAGCGCGTCACGCACTCGCTGTCGCCTGAAGAGCTGACCGCCATTGGCCGCGATGTGGAGTGCGTGGTGCTCGCGCGTGCGGTGAAATACTTCATCGAGCGCCGCATCCTGCTGAATGGCACCCGCACTGTCATCTTCTGACGCGGGCCGAACTGGCCGAGTGCCGGCTATCACACCGGGATTGAGGCCGGAATTGACGCGGGGGCTTCACGCCCCGCCTCATGCAGGGGCTTATGCGACGACCGGCACCGCCAGGTCGTCGAGCATCATGTCGATCAGGTCGCGTGCAAAGCTCGGCAACTGTTCATGGTTCCTTACGCAGATCGACAGCTTGCGCAATGACCATGCATCCGACAGCCGTGCGTGGCGTATGCGCATCGATTTCTCGTAACGGCGTGCCGATGATTCGGGCACGATGCCGATGGCCACATTGGCTTCGATGATGCGGCACGCGGCCTCGAAATTGCCGACGCGGATGCGCGTTCTTTGCGCGCGGTGCTGATCGACGGCGACCTGCTCGAGGAAGGTACTGATCGCGCTGCCTTCCTGCAGGCAGACCTGGTCGTACTTCAGGGTGCTCAGGAAGTCGACTTCATCGAGCGACGCCAGTTCATGGTCGGGCGAGGTCACCACGACCAGCCTGTCATCGCGATAGGGAATCACTTCCAGTCCGTCGGCTTTCACATCGCCGGCAACGATGCCTATGTCAGCCAGGCCATCGCTGACGGCGCGCACGATCTCGGGGCTCAGGCGCTCACGCAAATCCACGTCGACATCCGGGTGCGTTGCGAGGAAGGCCGGCAGAATGGCCGGGATGAAGTCGATGGTCGCAATCGTATTGGCCTGCAGCCTGAGCGTGCCCTTGATGCCTCGCAAGAACTGCTGCAGCTCGCCGCACATCTTCTCGAGGTTCTGGCTGACGTCGCGTGAATGGCGCAGCACCACTTCGCCAGCCGGGGTCAGGGTCAGGCCCTGCGCGGTGCGATTGAAGAGTTTGAGCCCGAGGTTTTCCTCGAAGCGCTTGAGCCGCGAGCTGGCGGCTGGCAGCGACAGGCAGGAGCGCTCGGCGCCGGCCGTCAGGCTATGCAATTCAGCGATATGCGTCAGCAGCCTCAGGTCGGCAAAATCGAAATGCATGTTCATCGACGCGTCTCCCAGTCGAATTTTTATATCGTTTTTTATCGACTATAGAGAGGTGGGCCGCTGCTGGCAAATGGAGCGCGTTTGCGATTGCCAAAGCGACCATTGCGCCCATTGCGATCATTGCGATCATTGCACCCGGGGCGATCGGCGCGGTATCGCTGACGATATTGATGACTACTGTGTCAGTAGTCGCGCCGGAAGTCAGCGTTGGTCGAGGCCGCGCGCCACGCGCAGCCCGACGAATTCATAGCGGCTGGTGGTGTTGTAGCGGAAGCGGTAAGCCGGCCGCAGGAAGCGCGGCCAGTTGACCCATGAGCCGCCGCGCACGACGCGAAAATCGCAGTCGCCGTCCAGCCTTGCAGCGCCATTGACGGGCGCTTCTTCGTAATGCGGCGTCCAGCAATCCTCGGTGCGTTCCCACACATTGCCCAGCATGTCGTACAGCCCGA
>JACCDU010601758.1_pt1 | contig 19993 bp, 20 predicted proteins | sample 7446081 | NCBI WGS metagenome assembly JACCDU01 (sample SAMN15323447, study PRJNA562643) | freshwater metagenome | isolation source: river surface water | place: USA:Blue River Watershed | collected 2017-08-17
AGATATCGGTCGATGGCGGCAGCTGGCAGAGAGCATGCCGTTGCCCGCAGATCTGCGGCGACAACTGGCCGAAACCGCACCAGCGGGCACGATTGAAAAGCTCAAATTTCAAGGTGTCATGACGGGATCCGAGTTGCGCCAGTTTGATGCACAGGGCAATGTCCGTGATCTTGCGTTGCGATCTGCTGATCGTAGCCGCTATGTTCAGGGGGTGTCGGCAAAATTCGATATCAGCCAGAGCGCCGGTAAGGTCACCTTGAATACTGGGAAAAGTATCCTGGCATCGCCGAATATCCTACCGGTGAACGAGGTCCCTCTCGAACAGCTGACCGGCCAGATTAACTGGACGAAAACCGATGATGTACTCGCTGTCAAAGTGAAAGGTCTGCAGTTACGCAATGCTGACCTGGTAGCCGAAGTTAACGGTGGCTGGTCAGGTAGTCTGTCGCCGTCGGCCTCCGACGAGGAAAAAGCCGGCACGGTGGATATGAAGATCGTTTTTGATGAGGCGAAGACGGAGAGCGGTTGGAAATATATTCCGCTGAGTGCTTCACCCGATATTTCCAAGTGGGTTAGAGGCGCTATTTCGGGTGGCACGATGTCGGACTTCCGTATCGAAATGTCCGGTCGGGTCTGGGATATGCCTTATGGCACCCCGGAACCCGGTGCCGCGCCGGAATCGTCCGAAGCCAGGGGTGCGCCTGGCAGGTTCTATCTGGGTTTCAAGACCCAGGACGTGAACGTGAAATACGCCGAGGGTTACCCGGTGCTTGAGAAATTATCAGCCACCTTCGACATGAATCAGAACCAGATCCAGGTTGCTGCCAACAAAGGGCAGATCAATGGCATGCGCTTTTCCAACATTCGGGCCACGATGGCTGACGTGAGCGCCTTCGAAAATCATCTGGTGGTGTCCGGTCAGGCAGAAGGACCGACGGCCAGTACCGTGAGTTTTCTGAAAGACACGCCCCTCGCGGATCACATCCACCATTTTGCCGATGATATGTCGGCCGATGGGTTAGGCAAGCTGGATATGAGCGTTGATCTGAATCTGGCTAAGTCGTCGGATGTAAGGGTGAAAGGGCAATACAGCTTCCTGAACAATCGTTTGACCGTGTTGCCCAATACCCCGCCGGTGACCACCGTGAACGGCACGCTCCAGTTTAGCGAAAGCAGCATCGAGAGTCGTGATCTGCAGGGGCAGTGGTCTGGTGAGCCATTAGCGATCCGAATCAGTACGGATGCCCAGGGTGCCAGCATTCAGGCGACGGGACGGGCGAGCATTGCGGAGTTGCGTCATTACTATGACCTACCGGTGTTCGAGCAACTGTCCGGTCGTGCCAACTGGCAGGCCAACGTCATGATGCGTAACGGCCGTGTGGATTTGAATCTGTCTTCCGATTTGCGCGGTATTACCTCGGCATTGCCCGAACCTTTTAACAAGGGGGCTGCCGCCGCAATGCCGTTGATGTTGTCACGGCAAAATGTTGCGGGCAATGGGCGCAAGCCACAGGGTGCGGTGGATCAGGTCTGGCGATGGACATTGGGAAGCGCAGCGGCGGGCGTGCTGGGGATGAATGCACGGGGGCAGCTGGTCCGCGGTAAAGTGATGATCGGGTCCGGTCAGACGCTGGCTGCACTGGATCAACCCGGGTTACAGGTGGAGTCGCTGAAACCGGTAGATCTGGATTTCTGGTTACGTGCGACGGGGCTCGGTGCCGGCCGTTCACGTACGGGTGCCAGTGCGAGTGGTAATAACCGAGCCATGCCGCCGCTGGCCGTGTCTCTGAAAGCACCGGTCGTCAAAGCGTTCGGCCGTAGATTCCAGGATTTCAGAGCGTCGGTGCAAACGGCGGCGGATCGGACATCGATCCAGATGGCCAGCCGTGAACTGCAGGGAGATCTGGAATGGCTGCCCCCTGGCGTCGGTGATGCAGGGGAGCGAGGCCTGTTGCAGGGCCGATTGAATCGCCTGGATTTAACGGCGGCTACGGATACGCAACCGGGTAATGCTGCCAGTAGTGGTCAGGAGATCGATGCGTTGCCTGATCTGTCATTTCGCGTTGACGAGCTGCTTTGGCAAGGCCAGCCCTGGGGCCGCTTGAGCTTCAAGGCCAGAAATCAGAAGACCGGTCAGGGTCAGTCCTGGCGTGTGGATCCCTTTTTGCTGGACGGCCCTGATTTACGTTTCAGCGGACGGTTGAACTGGGTAACCCGCAATCAGGGTGCTGCTGCTTCCCAAACCCATCTCTCTTCGATGGATTTCAAATTGAATAGTCCACAAGTGGGCAATTTGCTGACCAAGCTGGGTTATCCGGGCACGGTCAAACGCGGCACGGCGGCGATGGAAGGGCAAGTCAGCTGGCCTGGCTCTCCCTTTGGTTTTGATCCGGCGCGGTTGTCCGGCAATTTCAAAATGACTGCGAAGAATGGCCAATTCTCCAAAATGGATCCGGGTGTTGGCCGTCTGCTGGGTTTGCTATCCCTACAGTCCTTGCCGCAGCGTCTGACGCTGGATTTTCGAGATATTTTCAGTGATGGCCTGGCCTTTGAAGCCATCGATGGCCGTTTCGATATTCGCGATGGTTTGATGAAGACCTCGGATCTGCAAATGGATGCACCTGCGGCCAAAGTGCTGATGCGTGGTGAAACCAATCTGGCGACGCAAACGCAGGATGTGGTGGTGACCGTTCGTCCGGCCTTAAGCAATAGTGTTGCACTGGGCGTGACCGTGCTTAATCCGATTGTCGGTGCCGCCACCTTTGTGGCGCAGAAGGTGCTGGATGATCCACTGAGCAAGGTTTTCTCTTATCAATATCACATTACCGGCACCTGGTCGGATCCGTTGGTCGATAAACAATCCATCGCCACGGACACCGTCAAGGCCGGCAAGGCGGTAGTGGATTTGCCGGGTAACGTCGTTTCTGCGGTGGGTGATGCTCTGTCGCCGACGCCATCGCCATCGCCATCGAATGCGACTGGCGATTCGGCCACGTCGTCAGCCTCGGCCCGAAAGCCTGGAGGCGGTGCCCAATGACGCAGCGTATGCGGGTGGCGGCGATCCAGATGGTGTCTTCGCCGCGTGTGCTTGATAACGTGGCCGCGGTTGATCGTTTGGTCCGGGGCGCAGCGGCTGATGGCGCCCGATTGATTGCACTGCCTGAATTCTTTCCGATGATCGGGGCGACGGATGAGGCACGGTTAGCGATTCGTGAAAGCGAAGAAGGCGGTCCCTTGCAGGGCATGCTGTCCGGATTGGCGCGGGAACTGGGGGTCTGGTTGATTGGCGGTTCGATTCCGATGGCTGGGACGGACCCGCAGCGTGCTCTGAATAGCACCTTGGTTTACGCTCCGGATGGGCAGCAGATCAGTCGTTATGACAAGATGCATCTCTTTGGGTTCAAGGCGGGTGCCGAAGCCTATGACGAATCGTTGAGCATTGAGGCCGGCACACATCCGGTGGCTTTTGAAACACCGTTTGCCCGCATCGGGCTGTCGATCTGTTATGACCTGCGATTTCCGGAATACTTCCGGGCGTTGGGGCCGGTGGATGTGCTGGTGTTACCGGCGGCGTTTACCGCTACGACGGGCGAAGCTCACTGGGAGGTTCTGTTGCGTGCTCGTGCGATCGAGAACCAGTGCTATGTGATTGCCAGCGCCCAGGGGGGGCGCCATGAGACAGGTCGTAAAACCTGGGGCCACAGCATGATTGTGGATCCCTGGGGCGATATTTTGAGCGTGCTGCCCAGCGGGGAAGGCTGGGTATGTGCAGACTTCAACAGACAGAGGCTTGAGACGGTCCGGCATCGGTTGCCAGCACTCAAACATCGTAGGATTTCAACATGAACTCACATAATGCTTGCAATACACCGGAGGCGGCGCTGACGGTTGCCGAAAACCTGCTCCTGGATCATCAGGGTCTGGCTGGGCATCAAGTCGCGGCCATTCTGGATGGCGTGATGCAATCCGGTATTGATGATGCCGATATCTATTTTCAGGCAACGCGCTCCGAAGGCTGGAGTCTCGAAGAGGGCATCGTTAAAGCTGGCAGTTTCAGCATTGACCAGGGCGTCGGTGTGCGTGCCATCAGTGGTGAGAAAACGGCGTTTGCCTACTCGGACGACGTTTCGCTGCCATCGCTTAAAGCCGCCAGCAGTGCCGTTCGGGAAATCGGTGCAACGGGTAATGATCAGAGCGTTGATCTCTCATCCGCCAGGTCGTCGTTACAGCCGGCGGGTTCGGAGGTCCGTTATTTGCCGCTGAATCCCATTGCTTCGCTGGAGGCACCGGCCAAGGTTGCCCTATTGGAAAAGCTCGAGCATCTGGCCCGTGCGCTGGATCCGCGGGTGAAGCAGGTGATGGCGTCGCTCTCGGCCGAGTACGATGTGGTGATGGTGCAGCGGGCCGATGGCCAGCGCATTGCCGATATCCGTCCGCTCGTGCGGGTCGGAGTTACCGTCATTGTCGAACAGCAGGGACGGCGGGAGCAAGGTTATGCCGGTGGCGGTGGCCGCACGGATTATGCGTATTTCACCGATGAGGTATTGCGTCGTTACGCACAGGACGCCGTACACCAGGCGGTGGTGAATCTGGATGCCCGTCCGGCACCGGCCGGGCAAATGAGTGTCGTCCTTGGCCCGGGTTGGCCGGGCATTCTGCTGCATGAGGCGATTGGTCACGGGCTGGAAGGTGACTTCAATCGTAAGGGAAGTTCGGCCTTTGCCAACCGGATCGGAGAGCGTGTCGCGGCACCCGGCGTCACGGTCGTGGATGATGGCACGTTAACGGGGCGTCGTGGTTCACTGAATGTCGATGATGAGGGAACGCCGGCACAACAGACCGTGCTCATTGAGGATGGTATTCTGAAAGCCTATATCCAGGATACGCATAACGCCCGTTTGATGGGGGTGAGCCCAACGGGTAATGGACGCCGCGAGTCCTATGCGCATTTGCCGCTGCCCCGCATGACGAATACCTACATGATGGCCGGCCAGCAGGACCCTGCAGAAATTCTGGCTTCGATTGATCGTGGTATCTATGCCGTTAACTTTGGCGGTGGTCAGGTCGATATCACCAACGGCAAATTTGTCTTCTCGATGTCCGAAGCCTATTGGGTCGAGAACGGCAAAATTCAGTATCCGATTAAAGGCGCCACATTGATCGGTAATGGCCCGGATGCCCTGACGCGTGTCAGTATGATCGGAAACGATCTGGCGCTGGATTCGGGTGTTGGTACTTGCGGCAAGGAGGGGCAAAGCGTCCCTGTGGGGGTTGGGCAGCCGACTCTACGCATTGACGGGTTAACGGTCGGCGGTACGGGCGCCGCCTGATCCGGTTAGTCTTGTTGGGCCGTTTTTTTGCTTTTCCGTTTGAGCGCCGGATTGGTCAATGATGGTCGCGTTTCACGGCAGAACAGGAGCACACAGATAAAGTAAATGCCGGCCAGTGTCAGTTCGATCATCGCGAGAATCTGACTGGTGCCGGTGTCGCTGCTGGCACGAACCAGGCCTTCTGTCAGATACGCCAGAATGAGCAGTGACGACCACTGATAGGTATAGCGTTTCCCATGCATTAGGCCGCGCAGCGGCAAAAGTAGCGGGACTGCCTTCAGCATCAGCCAGGAACCACCCGGTCTGATCGGTGCCAGCCAGCGCTCCCAGAGCAGCGAAAGCACAATGAGTCCGAGTAGCGACAGCACGGCCGTCCAGCGTAAACGGTTCAGGGATGTATTCATTGGAGTTGTAGGCTGGTTCATGATACGGCGTGAGCAGGGTTCAGTTTCAGCGTTGTCTCGGCGAGACGTTTGCCCAGTGCTTTGGCCAGAATGATTTCTTCCGGATTCAATATAGGGCTACCTTGGCTACCCGCGATATGACTCGGGCCGTAGGGCGTACCACCGCTTGTGGTTTCGGAGAGCTCGGGCAGGCTGTAGGGCAAACCCATCAAGAGCATGCCGTGATGAAACAGTGGCAGCATCATGCTCAACAACGTGGTTTCATTGCCGCCATGCATACTGCCGGACGATGTAAACACGGCCGCCGGTTTGCCGGCCAGCTCACCCGAAAGCCATGTGGTGATCGTGCTATCCCAGAAGTGCTTCATCGACGCAGCCATATTGCCAAAGCGTACCGGGCTGCCTAACGCCAGACCGTCACAGCTTTCAAGATCCGTGAGGGTGGCGTAGGGGGCGCCGGTATCAGGGATCTCTGGCGCAGTTGCTTCGCACACCGTGCTGACGCGCGGTACCGTTCTTAGGATGGCTTCTGCACCCGGCGTACTGTCAATGCCATGGGCAATGGCCCGGGCCAGCGCTTCAACGGACCCTTTCTGGCTGTAGTACAAAACAAGAATTTTTCGCATGCCGTATCATACCTGCCAGATATCCCGTGATGTGATGCGCCTGCCGCTGCCCTATGTTCTCTAACCGATTCTCTCTGATGTCGATGATGCGATTGCTGCGCATGAAACTACAGCCATGCTTTGCATTGCTGGTGCGCATTCGTGCAGATGAACTGGATGTCGTGGCAGCATGGCTGGCCTATACGACCCTGTTGTCGCTGGTGCCTCTGGTTGCCCTGGTGCTGGTGATCGCTTCCTGGGTGCCAGGGTTTGCCGAGGTGCACGCCGCTTTTGATCAGTTGCTGGTGACTTATCTGTTGCCTGAAAAGGCCGGCAAGCTGATTGCCAATTACACGCTGACCTTTTCCGCGAATGCGACCCGCTTTACCGTGGTCGGTCTTGGGTTTTTACTGGTGGTGGTCTGGGCGATGTTCTGGGCGATTGAGCAGGCCTTCAACCGGATCTGGCGGCTTACGCCGGACCGCCGTTTTCTTTATCGGCTGGGGCATTACCTCCTCTTGTTATGTATTGTGCCGGTGGTGCTGGGCATGGGGTTCGCCGGAGTGATGTGGGCTATTTCATTGTCCATGGGCTTTTTCAACGAGCCACAATGGTTGCGTCGGTTGGCATCCGGTTTGGTTGGAACAGCGACGTTGACGGCGTTTCTGGCCTGGTTGAATTACGTCTTACCCAACTGCCGCGTCCCGATACGCTATGCCCTGGTGGGGGGATTGGCGGCGGCGGCAGGCATTGCGCTCCTGCAGTGGGGGTTTGCTCAGTATCTCCAGAAATTTTCTTCGTTGACGGCGATCTACGGTGCGTTTTCCATTGTGCCGGTGTTTCTGCTCTGGTTGTATCTGTGCTGGCTGATGGTGCTGTTGGGGTGTGTGGTGACCGCCGAACTCTCGGATTCGCCCGGGCGGCAACATGGTTTTCAGCGCTATTTGTCCTGAAGCGTGATCGCTGTCTGTCATAATGCGCATCGTTGTAACCTGATTGCCTGGAGTTCCTGATGACTGCTCTGAATACGACCGACCTGCGCTCGCAGATTGCTGTTCCCCGAAATGAACGTTTGATTGTGGCACTGGATGTGGCTGATGCCGCAGAGGCCCGGGCGCTGGTGGAGCAGCTGGGTGATAGCGTTCAGTTCTATAAGGTGGGTATGGAGTTGTTCATGGCCGGCGGCTATTTCGAGCTGATCGACTGGCTGGGTGAGCGCGGTAAAAAGGTTTTCGTGGATCCGAAGTTTTTTGATGTGCCGGAAACCGTGCGTTCGGCGATTCGAGCGCTGGCGAAAAGAAATGTGGCGTTTGCGACCATTCATGGTAATCAGGCCATCATGGAGGCGGCCGGAAAAGAAAAGGGCAGCCTGAAAGTGCTGGCTGTGACGGCACTGACCAGCCTGGATCGTGGAGACCTGGATGATCTGGGGTTCCAGTGCGATGTCGCTCAACTGGTGCTTTCGCGTGCACGACGTGCTCTGGAGGCTGGTTGCGACGGCATTATTTCGTCGGGTCTCGAGGCGCCCGTGATTCGGCAGGAGCTTGGCCCGCGGATTATGGTGGTGACGCCGGGTATTCGTCCTGTGGAAAACCGCGGGGGCGACGATCAGAAGCGCACGGTCGATGTCGAACAGGCTTTCCGCAATGGCGCAGACTATATCGTGATGGGGCGCCCGATCCGGGGTGCTGCGGACCCGAAGGCGGCTGCGGAGGCTGTTCAGGCCAGTATCGCCAACGTCTTTCCGGAATAAACAGACAAAAGGCTGGCGTTCCGGCCAATCTTTCTGTACAATCCGCGGTTTTTCTCTGTCCGGAATCATCCGTATGGTCGTTATCCGTCTTTCCCGTGGTGGCGCTAAAAAGCGTCCTTTCTACACTCTGGTCGTTGCTGACTCGCGTACGCGCCGTGATGGCCGTTTCGTCGAGCGTCTTGGCTTCTATAACCCGGTAGCTTCGGGTGCAGAAGAGCCGCTGCGCATCGATATGGAACGTATGGCTTACTGGAAGAGCGTTGGTGCTCAGGTATCGCCGCGCGTTGCCCAGCTGGCCAAGGGCTACGCTGCCAAACTTGCAGCCTAAGTCTGTTGTCAAAGAAGGCGCAACGCAGCAGCGTTGTGTCGTTCTTGGCCGCGTCGGTGCGGCTTACGGCATCAAAGGATGGTTTCATCTGCATCCTTTTGCCGATGATCCGGAAGGTTGGCTGAACATGCCAACCTGGTGGATTTCCGATAAAGAACCTGATGTCGAGGGTCAGGCAATGTGGCGCGCGGTCTCTCCGGAGTCGATGCGGATGCACGGTGATGGCCTAGTCGTTAAGCTCGAGCATGTTTCTGACCGAAATAGTTCCGAGGCCTTGCGTGGCTTCTGGATCGGTGCGCCTTTGGAGTCTCTGCCGGCGCTTGCGAACAACGAATACTACTGGGCAGATCTGATTGGTCTCAACGTGGTCAATGCCCAGAATGAACTCCTGGGCAAGGTTGACCGCTTGATTGAGACCGGTGCGAATGCGGTGCTCATTGTTGTTGACGACAGCCAGGAAAAGAAACGTGAACGCCTAATCCCGTTTGTCAGCGACATCGTGCTTCAGGTGGACAAGGCCGCAGGCCTGATTCATGTGGCATGGGCGGCTGACTGGTAATACCGGTGGGTGCTTCCTTGCGTCTGGCTGCTATTACCCTGTTTCCCGAAATGTTCGAGGCCGTCACGCGCTTCGGTGTTTCAAGGCGTGCTTTTGAAACGGGGATCTGTTCGCTGACGACGCATAATCCGCGTGATTTTGCGACAGACCGTTACAAGACGATTGATGACCGACCGTTTGGCGGTGGGCCGGGTATGGTGATGATTCCCGGACCGCTGGAGCAGGCGATTGATTCAGGCGTTGCTGCCGTCAGGGATGAGGCGTCGTTGGTCATCTATCTGTCACCGCAAGGGGTTCCTCTGAATGATCGCCTGGTACGCGAGCTGGCGCCCCGTCAATCGCTGGTGCTGGTGTGTGGGCGTTACGAGGGCATTGATGAGCGGGTGATCGAGCGTAAGGTCGATCTCGAAGTGTCCGTGGGGGATTTTGTGGTGTCTGGTGGCGAATTGCCCGCGATGATGCTGATGGATGCCGTGTTGCGCTATCAGCCGGGGGTACTGAACGACAGCCAGTCGGCGGAAGAAGATTCGTTTGCCACCGGTTTGCTGGACTGTCCGCACTACACCCGACCGGAGGTTTATGAAGGTTGTGGTGTGCCGGACGTGCTTTTATCCGGAAATCATGAGAAAATACGCGTTTGGCGTTTGGCCGAGTCCTTGAAACGGACCCGGACCCGGCGTCCGGACTTGTTGAAGGATCGAGCTTTCAGCAAGGAAGAAATGCAACTACTCAAGAAGCTCGAGCAATCGGATGAGTAGCTCTGCGGTCGTCACAACAAGGAGATTAACGACATGAATCTGATTCAACAACTCGAACAAGAAGAAATTTCGCGCCTGACCGAAGGCAAGACCATTCCCGAATTCGCACCGGGTGACACCGTTGTGGTTCAGGTGAAGGTTAAGGAAGGCTCGCGCGAGCGTCTGCAGGCTTACGAAGGCGTTGTGATTGCCAAGCGTAACCGTGGCCTCAACTCGAATTTCATTGTCCGTAAGATTTCGTCGGGCGAAGGCGTTGAGCGTACGTTCCAGACCTACTCGCCGCTGGTGGCTTCGATTGAACTGAAGCGTCGTGGTGATGTGCGCCGTGCCAAGCTGTACTACCTGCGTGAGCGTTCGGGTAAGTCGGCTCGTATTAAGGAAAAGCTGGAGCGCAAGGCCTAATCAGGTTTGCTCTCAAGCAACAAAAATGCCACCCGAGGGTGGCATTTTTGTTGGGTCTTGCAAAAGGTCATACGTTCGGGCGTTGCCACTCGATTAATGCATAGGCCGAATGGTTGTGAATCGATTCGAAGTTTTCTGATTCTACGCAGTAGGCATCCAGGCGGGTGTCTTCGTTGAGACGTGCTGCGACATCGCGCACCATGTCTTCCACGAATTTTGGATTGTCATAGGCGCGTTCAGTGACATACTTCTCGTCAGGGCGCTTGAGAAGGCCGTAGACCTCGCAGGAGGCTTCCTTCTCGACCAGAGCGACGACTTCTTCAATCCAGATGTGCGCTTTGGAGGTGACCGTGACCGTGACGTGCGAGCGTTGGTTATGTGCGCCACGCTCGGAAATTTCTTTTGAACAAGGGCACAGGCTGGTCACGGGTACCACGACCTTGAGCGCGACACGAATATCATCACCACTAATGTCGCCAATCAGCGTGACATCATAATCCATCAGACTTTCGACGCCAGAGACCGGAGCGGCTTTGTTGATGAAGTAGGGAAAGTTCATCTCGATATGGCCGGTTTCGGCCTCAAGGCGCTTCACCATATCCTGCAGCATCGCCGGAAAATTTTCTACCGAGATTTCGCGGGACTGGGTATTCAGAATGTCGACAAAGCGCGACATGTGCGTCCCTTTGAAGTTGTGCGGCAGTCCAACGTACATATTGAAGTTGGCAATCGTGTGCTGCACACCTACCGCCTTGTCGGCGACGACAATCGGATGGCGAATGGATTTAATCCCCACTTTGTTAATGGCGATACGTCGGCTGTCGACCGATGATTGAACATCCGGCATGCTTGGAACTTTGGTCTTCTCTTGGGTCATGATGCTTGTTATTGTTGGTCAGTATGTGAGTTTGACATGAAATCGGCGATTCGGTGCTGCAGTGTGTCAGTGTCCAGACCGGCTGATCGGTACAAATTAGCCATGTCACCGTGCTCGATAAACTGATCCGGCAAGCCGATCCGCAAACAGGGACGGTGCAGATTGAGCGATTGCAGCGCTCGTTCTACTTCGCTGCCAGCGCCACCGGCGACGGCATTTTCTTCGAAGGTCACCAGAAGCTCGTGTGTTTCGGCCAGCTGGCGAATCAGATCGAGATCAAGTGGTTTGGCAAAGCGCATGTTGGCAACAGAGGCGTCGAACCCGTCTGCCAGTCGTTCGGCAACGGAAAGTAGGCCGCCAAATGCCAGAAAAGCGATGCGCTTACCTTCGCGGACACGAATACCTTTGCCGATGGGGAGTGTTGCCAGGTCGGTTGATGGCACGCTGCCCGTACCTGCACCACGCGGGTAACGGATGATCGCCGGTCCCGGATACTCATAGCAGGTGCTCAGCAATTGCCGGCATTCGGATTCAGATGCCGGTGTCGCGATGACTATATTGGGAATGCAGAGTGCGTACGAGAGGTCAAAAGCCCCGTGGTGTGTCGGGCCATCAGCGCCCACCAGGCCGGCACGATCAACGGCAAAGGTGACATCCAGATTCTGCAAGGCGACGTCGTGCACGAGTTGGTCGTAGCCACGTTGCAGAAAAGTCGAGTAGATGGCAACGACCGGTTTGAGGCCTTCACAGGCCATGCCGGCCGCCAGGGTGACGGCATGCTGCTCGGCGATGGCGACATCATGGTAACGGTCTGGGAATCGTTCGGCATAGGTCACCATACCCGAGCCCTCGCGCATGGCGGGCGTAATGGCAATCAGTTTGGGGTCGGCGGTTGCCATATCGCATAGCCAGTCGCCAAAAACCTGGGTGTAGGTGAGTGCGGCACCGCCCTTGGTTTTTCCGCCATTCAAGCCCTCGGCTGTTTCGAACTTGGTGACGCCGTGATAGAGAATCGGGTCTTCCTCAGCCAGTTTATAGCCCTGGCCTTTGCGCGTGACGATATGTAGGAAGCGTGGCCCCGACAGCTGCTTGAGGTTCTGCAGTGTGGGAATCAGTGCATCAAGATCGTGACCATCGATCGGACCGTAGTAATGAAAACCGAACTCTTCGAACAGGGTGCCTGGGTTAATCATGCCCTTAACGTGCTCTTCCGCACGTTTGGCAAAATCGAGCAAGCTCTGTGACACGCCCAGAACTTTCTCCGCCCCTTTTTTGGCCGCGTTATAAAGCTTGCCGGAGGTGAGACGGGTGAGGTAGTTGTACAGAGCGCCGACTGGCGGTGAAATCGACATTTCATTGTCGTTCAGAATCACCAGCAGGTTGGCATTGGCAACGCCGGCATTGTTGAGCGCTTCAAAGGCCTGGCCGGCACTCATGGCGCCATCGCCAATAATGGCAACCACCTGGCGTTGTTCGCCCTTGTGTTTGGCGGCCAGCGCCATACCCAGGGCTGCCGAAATCGATGTCGACGAATGCCCGACACCGAATGTGTCGTAGGGGCTTTCGGAGCGCTTCGGAAAGCCGGCGATGCCGTTGAACTGGCGCAGCGTCGACATGCGCTCGCGGCGCCCTGTCAGAATCTTGTGCGGATATGTCTGATGACCGACATCCCATACCAATCGGTCTTCCGGGGTGTCGAAGACGGTGTGCAAAGCAACGGTCAATTCGACTGTGCCAAGGTTGGAGGAGAGGTGGCCACCCGTCTGGGAAACGGAATTCAGCAGATACTGGCGTAATTCCGCAGCTACCTGGGCCAGCTGTTCTCGGTTGAGCTGACGGAGATCGGCTGGTGTCTTGATCTGTTCGAGAAGCGATGCGGACATGGTGTCTGTTACCAATCAGTGGGTGCGCTGAACTATTTCCAGCGCGATATCTTTGAGGCGTTGTCCGGAAGAACCGATGTGAGCAATCTGTTCACGGGCCTCATTCAGCAGGTCGTCCGCGAAATTGCGGGCAGCCGAAAGACCCATCAGGCTGACGTAAGTCGGCTTGTCGGCGGCAGCATCCTTGCCGGCTGTCTTGCCGAGCTCTTCCGTGGTGCCAGTGCAGTCCAGAATGTCATCAACGACCTGAAATAGGAGGCCGAGTATTTTTCCGAAGTGATCCAGTCGATCCAGTGTTGTCGTATCCAGTGATTCACCGGCCAGTGCGCCCATACGGATGGCTGCGCGAATCAGTGCACCGGTCTTCATGATGTGCATTTGTTCGAGCTGGGCCTCGTTGAGGGCCGTGCCCACGGCAGCGAGGTCAATCGCCTGGCCCCCAGCCATGCCTGCGCTACCGGAAGCTGTGGCAAGGGTGCTGACGAGTGTCTTGGTTGTCTCGGCGGTTACGGGCGCCTGGAGCAGGGTCGTGAAGGCCTGGGTCTGAAGGGCATCACCCACGAGCAGAGCGGTCGCTTCATCGTACTGAATGTGGCATGTGGGCTGGCCGCGCCTGAGCATGTCATCATCCATGCAGGGCATGTCGTCGTGCACCAGGGAATAGACGTGGATCATCTCGATTGCGGCCGCACAGCAGTCCAGTGATGCTTCAGAGGCGCCCGAAATTTCGCCGGCAGCATGAACGAGAATGGGGCGCAGACGTTTGCCACCATTCAGGCAGGCATAGCGCATGGCCTCATGCAGGCGTTTCGGGTTGTGGCTGGCGATGGGCAGAAAATGATTGAGAGCGGCTTCTGTGCGTTGCCGGGTTGACTGCATCCATGCATCAAGTTTCATGGACGATCCACCAGCGTGATGTCGGTCAGTGATTGCCCGTCAAACTGCTGTAGCCGCTGTTCGGCATCGCGCAGGAGTGTACTGCAGCGGCCGATGAGTTGCTGGCCACGTTGATACGCATTGAGTGTTTCCTCGAGGGGAAGCCGGTTGCTTTCCACTGACTGGATCAGCGTTTCCAGTTCGGCGATGGCCGATTCGAAGCTCAATCCATCGGTGGGTGGCTGCGTTTGACCGGGCAGAGATTCCGTGGGTTTTCGAGGTGACATGATGTTTCGCAGCGTTCAGGTCGCCACAGGCAATGTGGCGAGGCACTAAAACCTTGAAAGTTAACCGATTCAGGGCTTTCGGTCAATTTAAGGGCGGGGTACAATGCTCGGCTTTGCTAAACCCACTTGTTTGCGGAGGGTAAGGGGATGTCAGCCTTTGACTCGCCCAAATCACTGGTATCTGCGCAGTCGCAATTGCCGGTTTCCTGGTATTTCGATGATGCATTGCTGGCGCTGGAGAAACAGGTCTTTTTTGACCAGGGTCCAGGCTATGTTGGACATGCGCTGATGGCGCCTCACGAAGGTGCCTACCGTACTCTGGAAATGAAGGACCACGGCGCCATGTTGGTCAACCGTGGCGGCGAGTTTGACCTCATGTCAAACGTCTGTCGGCACCGGCAGGCCATTATGCTGGATGGTGCCGGAACGCTGGATAGTCACATTGTCTGCCCCTTGCACCGTTGGACGTATGACCGCCTGGGTAGCCTGGTGGGAGCGCCGCATTTTCCGGATAACCCCTGTCTCAACCTGGGTCGCACCGCCTTACAAAACTGGAATGGCCTGCTTTTCGAGGGGCGGCGTGATATTCAGAAAGATCTGGCGGGCATGCAGTTGGCTTCGACGTTTGATTTTTCTGGCTACAAGCTGGACAAAGTCGTAACGCATGAATGTAACTACAACTGGAAAACTTTTATTGAGGTGTACCTCGAGGATTACCACGTGGCGCCTTTTCACCCGGGCCTCGGTGGTTTCGTCAATTGTGATGAGTTGACCTGGCAATTCAGCGATTGGTATTCGATTCAGCGCGTGGGGATTACCTCGCTCGCGAAATCTGGGTCGGAAACCTACCGCCGCTGGCAGGATCAGGTGCTGGGGCAGTATGCGCATCTGAATCTGAGACCTGAGCATGGCGCCGTCTGGCTGACCTATTACCCGAATATCATGGTTGAGTGGTATCCGCATGTGCTCGTGGTTTCCACGCTCCATCCGCAAGCCGTTGATAAAACCCTCAATATCGTCGAATTCTATTATCCGGAAGAGATCGTGGAATTTGAGCGGGAGTTCATTGAGGCAGAGCAAGCTGCCTATATGGAAACCGCAGTTGAGGATGATGAAATCGGAGAGCGCATGGATCGTGGTCGTCGGGCGCTGATGCTGGCTGGTCGGAGTGAAGTTGGCCCTTACCAGTCCCCGATGGAAGACGGCATGCTGCATTTCCACGAGTTTTATCGCCGGATGCTGGGCCAGAAGCTTCAGCCGTTCGGGGGCTGACCACGACGCTAATGGCAGATTCCGCACTTCGACCGGGAGGGCAATCCTTGTGGATGGTGGTTGCCAGTTTCCTGTTCGGATGCATGGGGGTGTGCGTCAAGCTGGCTGCCGTCAATAATGACTCCGGTGAGATCGTGCTCTGGCGCTGTACGGTTGCGCTGTTAATCGTCTCCGGGTTCATGCTGTTGCGGCGTCGGCAGCCGCGAACTGTGCATCTGCGTAGCCATAGCTTCCGTTCCCTGTCGGGCTTCTCGGCGTTATTTCTCTATTTTTATGCGATCACCGAGTTGCCATTGGCGACCGCAGTGACTTTGAATTACACCTCGCCTATTTTTTTCGTGCTGTGGCAATTTTTGCTACGGGGTTTGAAACCCTCGCGTTTCGCCTGGCTGGCCTTACTGCTGGGGTTTGTGGGCGTGGTGCTGTTGTTGCGGCCTGCGGTTGATGATGATCATTTGTTGGGCGCGCTACTGGGTTTGGTGTCGGGTGGGTTGGCCGGTCTGGCGTATTTTCATATTCGCGAACTCGGTGCGTTGGGGGAACCCGAGTGGCGGACCGTATTTTATTTTTCGTTGTTTTCAACGATCGGTGCGCTGATCTGGGTCGGGTGGCGAGGCTTTCATTGGCCGGCCATGGAAGATATGGTCTGGCTCGTTGGTGCAGGTGTCTTTGCGACAGGTGCCCAGCTTGCGCTAACGCGGGCCTATAAAAGTGGTAAAACTTTGCTCACTAACGCCCTAGCCTACACCACGGTGGTTTTTGCCAGCCTGTTTGGCGGCCTGTTTTTTGGTGAGCGTATCGATGGGCTGGGTTGGCTGGCCATTGGCCTGATCATGGCGAGTGGCGTCATGGCGTCTAAAGTGCGCTTCACCAAAACAAAAGCACCCTGACGGGTGCTTTTGAGAGTTCGATGGTGCCGGTTGTCGGGATTGAACTGACGACCTACCGCTTACAAGGCGGTTGCTCTACCACTGAGCTAAACCGGCGAACCGGCACGCATTATAAATACACTTCTCCTGTAAGTACAGTTGCGATCAGAATTAAAACCTTTGATCCAGATCAAATTCCGGGCCGTGCACGCTGCTGCCATCGGCGTAGACTCGAAAATTTAAGCAACGTCGAGTGCAACCATGGTTCAAAAAAAATTGCAGCCAAAGCCTTACCCACTAAAAGAAAATCGAGAGCAAAGGTAGCGCGTGTCCGTCCCGTCAGCGCTGGAGACGTTCCGCCCGGTATGAGCGAGCCGGCGCTATCAGAGTTTATGGTGCAGCGTGGTTTGGAGGCTGCCGATGCGCGTCATGTCGGCGCGCTCAAAGATGTGCTCTCCGGTTACATTCCGGGCAATGCACACGAGCTTGCCGAGACACTGGCAGCTATGCTGGAGGGGGCGGCGCCGGACGAGGCCAAGGTATTGCGTGATGCACTGTCGGGCAAGGACGTGGCCTCTGAGAAATCAACGGTCTCGCCGGATGATGCCCTGTCAGACGATTGGCGTACCGGTGGCTACCCGTACAAGAATCTTATGCTGCGTAAGAATTACGAAGCCGCCAAGTATCAGTTGCAGGTCGAATTGCTTAAGCTGCAGGCTTGGGTGAAGGAAACCGGGCAAAAAGTCGTGATTATTTTTGAAGGGCGGGATGCGGCGGGCAAGGGGGGCGCCATCAAACGGTTTATGGAGCATCTGAATCCACGTGGTGCGCGTGTGGTGGCTCTGGAGAAACCCTCGGAAACCGAACGTGGTCAGTGGTACTTCCAGCGTTACATCCAGCATTTACCGACAGCAGGCGAAATCGTCCTCTTTGACCGCTCATGGTACAACCGGTCGGGGGTGGAACGGGTGATGGGTTTCTGCTCACCCTCCGAATACGATGATTTCATGCGGCAGGTGCCGGAATTCGAGAGAAACCTCGTGCGCAGTGGTATCCATCTTTTCAAGTTCTGGTTTTCCGTGAGCCGCAAAGAACAGCGACGTCGTTTCAAAGAGCGCGAGAAGCATCCGCTGAAGCAATGGAAGCTATCGCCTATCGACAAGGCTTCTCTGGATAAGTGGGATGACTACACGCATGCCAAGGAAGCAATGTTCTTTTCGACCGATACCGCCGATGCCCCATGGATCGTGATCAAGTCCGACTGTAAGAAGCGCGCACGGCTCAATGCCATGCGATATGTGCTGCATCGCCTGGCCTATGCGCAGAAAGATGGCACTCGGATCGGGCCAGTAGATCCCCTGTTAGTGGGGCGGGCGAATGTGGTTTACGAGATCGGTGAGGGCGAAGACAAACCCCTGCTCTAAGTTTTGCAGTACATGTTCAACGATGTCGTTCGGTATACTTGAACGACATCGTTGCTGGAATCGTTTATGACTGCAAAAGCCCTTGGACATCGTGTTGCCACAGAAGCGAAAAAGGCGCTCCATCTAACGCTCTATTTCTGGCTCTGGTTCAGTGCCATCAGCTTACTGACGCATGCCATTCTCCGTGAGCATGGATTACCGATTGGTTCGTGGGGTTTGGCCATCGTCAAAGCTGCCATCTGCGCTAAATTTGTGCTGATTGGTCAGGCGATTTATCCCATGCAACATGCGCGCGGCAAGGATCTGTGGGGAATTGTATTGCCCAGATCGCTGGTCTATCTTATCGTGGTGGTGGTGCTGAGCATGCTTGAAGCAGGCATCGAGGGGGCGTGGCACGGCCGGTCATTCCAATCGGGTCTGGCCGGGTTCGCGAATGGCGACCCGATTTATGCGTTTGCCCTGGCTTGGGTGTATTGGCTGATCCTCATGCCCTATCTCGTACTCGGTGCACTCGACCATTTGTGGTCGCGTGAGCGCAATTAGGGTGCGGCACCAACGCTGCCGTGACCAAGCAATTCTGACAGGCGTTGTGCGGCTGCTTTGACTTTTTGAGCTTCGGCACTGTGACAATCGGCATCAAACTGTCCGGCGGTGCCAACGGCCGTAATGGCCGCCACCATCTGACCGGTGTAGTCAAATACGGGGGCGCTGAGACCATTGATGCCTGGTGTATGGCTACCGCCAGCGCGGGCAATGCCTTCGCGCTGTGCTTCGGCCACGACAGTGCGCTGTTCTGCATCGAGTGCCAGGCGCTGTGTTTTGTCTTTGCCGGCCACGGTGTCGAGCTCGGCAGTCAGTGCCGGTTGAGTGACTGAGGGATTGAAAAAAGCGCTAAAGCAACGACCGGTGGCGGAATCATGTAACCCCAGTACGCGACCCACGCGTAAACACACAGAGATGGCGTCGCCGGTATCAATGTAGCGAACAATCGTGGCGCCGCTACTGCCCCAGACCGCCAGGCCGACACCCATACCGATGTCGTCACAGAGCTCATCCAGAATTGGCGTGGCAAGACGTAACGGATCAAGCGTCGCCAGGGCGGATAGCCCCAGTGTCAGGGCAAATGGTCCAAGGTGGTAACGGGCCGAAGCCAGATCCTGATTCACCAGCCCCATGCGCTGAAAGCTGACAAGATACCGGTGCGCTTTGGCGGGGGGCATGCCGCTCATCCGTGCAATATCCTTGAGCATGGTCGGGCGACCCGAGGTGATGAGCGCTCTGAGAATGGCGCCACCGATCTCGATGGATTGAATGCCTTGTTGCTTGCTGGAGACGTGTTTTGTTTCGGGGCCGTTCATGTTGATTCTCTAGTAATGCTGACAACGATAAAGAAACTTATAATCTAACAGTCTAAACAAAAGCGGTGCCGCTGGGGCGCTCGTGCTCAATTAAAGGGTAAAAAATGACGGCTGTCATGGTGTGCAATCCCAAGGGGGGATGTGGCAAAACAACACTCGCAACCAATATTGCCGGGTGGGCGGCTAGTCAGGGCAAGCGTGTCACGCTCTGTGATCTGGATCGCCAGCAATCATCGTTGCGCTGGATGTCGTTTCGTGACGAAACCCTGCCGCCGGTCGATGGCTTCTATGGCGGTGGCCAATTGATGGCGTCTTTGCCCAAGGAGGCTGACCTGACGGTGATTGATGCGCCAGCAGGATTGCAGGGCTATAAATTAAGTGACTACGTCCGGCTTGTGGATCGGGTCATTATTCCGGTGGTGCCCTCAATCTTTGATATGGCAGCGACAGAAGATTTTTTGAATAGTCTGCGTGGCGACATGCGTGGGCAGCGGGAAAAGATCGGGATTGTTGCCATGCGCGTCGATCCGAGAACGCGTGCGGCCAGCATGCTGGAAGAGTTTCTGCAGCATTTCGATCTACCGATCCTGGCGTATATCCGTCCGACTTCAAACTATGTGAACGCCGCTGCCGCAGGGCGTACGATCTTTGATCCGCCCAAGTCCCGCCACAAGGCCGATCTGGCGCAATGGGCCCCGATGATCTCTTGGCTCGAAAAATAAATAGCGCAGGGGGTTGACAGGGGGCGCGTACTTCCACATAATGCGCACCTTCTCGGACGCGGGGTGGAGCAGTCTGGCAGCTCGTCGGGCTCATAACCCGAAGGTCACAGGTTCAAATCCTGTCCCCGCAACCAACAACTTGTTGTTGGGTTCGTGAAGAAAAGTGTTGACAGAGTGATTTCAAGTTGCTATAGTCTCGCTTCTCTGCTGACGGCGACGTTGAGTTGAAGTTAGTAGAACTGATCTTTAACAAATTAGACAACCGATAGGTGTGGGTGTTTACTTG
>JACCDU010427804.1_pt1 | contig 19992 bp, 18 predicted proteins | sample 7446081 | NCBI WGS metagenome assembly JACCDU01 (sample SAMN15323447, study PRJNA562643) | freshwater metagenome | isolation source: river surface water | place: USA:Blue River Watershed | collected 2017-08-17
ATTTAGCACGTTATCAATGCCGATGCAATCGTGAGCAACAAAAAAGCCACTGACTTCAAAAATCAGTGGCATTCAAAGTGGTGGGCCCACCAGGACTTGAACCTGGGACCAAAGGATTATGAGCAGCATCAATAAAAAATAACCTTTATAAATCATCAGGTTACAAGTCATCTGCAGAGGTGTGGAAGCAAATGCGGAAGCACAGATTCACGCCGAAGGATCCTCAAATTCGCTCAAGTTTCAATGCGACTCTTCGTACCACCCAGTGCATTAACTTCGTATGCGAGCAACAAAGCACAAGCCCCGCCATAGCGACCAAATGGCGTGCCAATTGCTTCACAAGTAAATGCTGACTTGGCCTATACCACCTCAGCTTTCAAGTTGAATGTTGGACTGCTTTGCAATTGCACGCCAAGCTTTTAAATCATCCAAAACAAAGCGCTCAAAATGCGCTCCCAACAACACAGCAGGTTCAAATCCTTTGGTTTTCATACTCTCCAAAAATCGAGGATCCGCCAAAGACTGCGAAATATTTTTGAGCAATGTCGCTTTGATTTCAGCCGGCAAGTGCGCAGGACCAGAAATACCCCACCAATTAAGTACCATGAGTTTAGGAAAGTTGAGCTCGGCCGTAGATGGCACGTCAGGTAGCAATGAACTTCTTTGTTTGTCAAAAACGGCCAGCACTTTGACTGAGCCCTGCTTCACAAATGTATCAATGGTGGCTGGGCTCACTATAGAAGCATCAATATGTCCCGCGCGCAAATCATTTAAAACTGGTGCCATGCCTTTGTAGGGAATGATGTTCAGGTCCAATCCAAGTTGAGATTGCAAAAGAGATGCGCCCATAAAGTCCAACGATCCTATCCCTGTTGAACCAATTCTGAGTGCGCCTGGTTTTGCTTTTGCAAGACGAACAAATTCTGAAAAATTAGCCACAGGCACCTGTGAATTGATGGCAAGCGCAAAAGGACTACTGGCAATTCGTGCAAAAAAGGTAAAGTCTTTGTCGACAGCGTAGCTCATGGTTTTTCGAATTGCAGGCAAAACACCCATGCTTGCTGTTGCACAGAGCAGCAATGTGGTGCCATCAGGTTTTGATTTTGCAACAAAGTCCGCGCCTAACAAAGAGCCTGCACCAGCCTTATTTTCAACAATCCACGGCTTTCCACTCGTGCGAGCAATGGTTTCAGCAAACATGCGAGCCAGCAAGTCATTCGAAGCGCCCGCAGTAAATGGAACAATCAAACGTGTGACAGTGTCGGACTGAGCAAATGCAGACTGCGCAAATGAATGAAGCACAACTGCTGCGCCTCCAAGAAATTTGCGACGAGTCGCATCTGTCGATGACGTTAGAAATTGATCGGACATAGGTGCATCCATGGATGTTATTTAATGAAATGGCACTTCAGTTACGTGCTGGCATGTAAAAACTGAAGTACTTGTCTGTTGAATTCAATTGGGCGCTCCCAGTTAAGCGAATGCCCGCCATCTTTAATGATTGAAAAAGAAGCTGCCGGTAAATTTTTTGCCCAAAATTGCATCAGCGCCGGCGGCGCTAGAAGATCAGCCCCACCAGAAAGAATCAAAGTTCGTGTTTGAATTTTTGAAATCTTCTGAAACGTGTTCGGTGTTCGCATAGACTGCGCAACGGCGTTCGCTTTCTTAGCCGAATGCGCCATTTCAACAAATGATGCAAACCCTGCGGGATTTTCAGATCGGTAGGAAACACCTACTTCCAGAAATGCACGCAAACTTGGATTTCCAGTCAGACCAGGAATGGCAATTTGCTGATAAAGATCCAACATATCTTGATCGATAAATTGGCCATTGCTTGCGGCAACAACCAAACGCAGAAGTCGCTCCGGTCGCCAAGCCGCATAGTCAAGCGCAACAAAACCGCCACCTGCAATGCCTAGCAGGTGAAATGCGGGTAGCCTTAAATAGTCCACCAATGCATCAAGATCTTCGGCAACAGAACCAGGCTGAATTCCTGTATGCGGTTCAGCATAACTTTGGCCCCAACCGCGTCGATCAAACGCAATGACACGGAATCCGGCGGCCGTAAATGCTGTCATTTGATGCGCCCAAGATGCCACGGTGCCTGTATTGGCGTGTAAAAGAACCAAAGGTACGCCAGAACCACCACTGTCAGTAAACCAAAGCTGACCCCCCGGCAATTTGACGTAATTTCCCTTCAGTTCAGAATGTAAGGATGAAGAGGCACTGGTCATGACATTGAGCCCAAAAGAATATTGCTTATATAAATTCTAGAGTCCAGCTGCAATGCAAGCGTTGCTGATATGCGCATGTCAGCCATGTTCTCAAAACACTGATGGGACAAGAGTCAGCATTGCAAAGGCTATGCGCCAATGGAACAGCAGCTATGCACTTCACACATAGATTACTCCGCACAGAATTTCATATCATTTCAGTGAACAAAATCAGAATCTCACACGATTGACGGCATATGAAATACATTCAACTTAAAAAGTTTCGCTTAGCTCTTGCATGGGCCGTGCTGAGTATGACAATTACTTGGGCAAGTGCAGAAAATGTCACGCTCAATTGTGAAACGCTTAAAAGTTTCAAAGATTCAAATACATCGATTCAATCAATCTCGCAAGTCAAATCAAATGAGATTCGAAGTGACGGTTTTGCAATGCCCGAGCACTGCGTTATTCAAGGTGAAATGTTCCCCCGAATTGGGCAAGACAATGTTCGTTACAGCATTGGTTTTGAATTGCGAGTGCCACTCATGTGGAATCGTCGATTTGTATTTCAAGGCGGAGGAGGGGTCGATGGCATCTTGCGGCCAGCTTTGGGTACATTGAGGCCAGGCGTCATACCGGCACTGTCCCAAGGCGCTGCGGTTGTTAGCAGTGATATGGGCCATCAGGGAACCAACAATCGCGACGCAAGATTCGGTTTAGATTCGCAAGCAAGAATCGACTGGGGTTACAACGCGCTAGACAAAGTCACTTTAATTTCTAAAGCGATCATTCAACATTTTTATGGAGAGTTGCCGCAATACGCCTACTTCATAGGGGCATCAGGCGGTGGAAGACAAGGCATGATTTTGGCGCAGCGATTTCCAAAACATTTTGATGGCATCGTCACGGGGGCTCCAATTTTGGAGCAGCATCTTGCGCAAGTTGGATCGATGCAGATGCTACAAGAATTTACAGCCATATCACCCAAGAACGAAAAGGGGGAACGTCTGCTGTCCAAGTCATTTTCTGACAGTGATTTGAAATTGATAGCGACTGGCGTATTAAAGCAATGCGATCAATTAGATGGCATCGTCGATGGTCTGATTGAAAATTATGCGGCCTGTGCATACAGCGTAAAAGAACTGCAATGCACACATGAAAAGAACGATGCATGTTTGTCAGCCGAGCAAGTGCATGCATTTGACAAAGTGATGGCTGGACCACGCAGTAGCAATGGCACTTTGCTTTATCCACCCATTCCGTGGGATTCCATCATTGGAGATAGGTCATGGAGAACCACCATGATTGGTAGCTCTTCTACTGGCGTATCAAACGCAAGCAAATCAACTAACCAGTCTATCAAATATGTTTTTATGACGCCGCCTGATCCGAATTTTGATTATCTCAAGTTTGATTTAGACAAGGACGGTGAGAAATTATTGGCATCAGCCAAATTCAGTGCATCCAACTCTGTTGACTATGCAGGATTTAAGGACAGAAATGGCAAACACCTTGTCTATGTAGGCATGGGAGACCCGCTCATCAATCCGGCAGGTGTCATCCGCTGGTATCAACAATTGATTAAAGCCAACGAAGGACTTTCAGCAACACAAAAGTTTGCACGGTTGTTCATTGTGCCTGGCATGTCGCACACTACCGGCGGCAAGGCTTTGGATGTCTTCGACCCGGTCACAGCCATTTATGAATGGGTGGAAAAGAACAGCGAACCAGAGGAACTGATTGCAACTGGGGCAGCCTTTCCTGGGCGAGTACGTTCAATTTGCTCATACCCCAAAATTTCTAAATACAAAGGTAATGGTAGCGCAGACATTGCAAACAACTTCAAATGTGAAATTCCCTAACGCGCAGCAAGTCGATGTGAATGGCCAAAGACACGTACGGTTTGAGGTATTGTGTCTTTGGCTCATCGGGCTACATTCAGAAGTTATGCTCGATGCCACTCCAGAATGTTGATGGTTTGGAATTGGCCACAGTTGTACCGTAAGTTGTCGTTGCATCAACAATGGCCAGTGCGGACTTGTTCTTATTTGTCAATGCAGAATAGGCTGTGTACACTTTTGTACGCTTGGACAATGCCAATTTGTAACCAAGCGTCGTTTGAACAGCATCAAAGTTTGAGACTGTTTTATCGTCATATCGCTTGTGGGAGACGATCAAATTGCCACCCTTAAATCCAAATGGAACTGTCACACCTATCATATAGCTTTGGTAGTTCCTGCTGAACGCACTCGTAGCACTGGAAGGCGCGGAGGCAAGTCGTGTACCTTCCCACTTACCCGATTGATACAAGAATGCTGGCTTGGCATAACCGAGGTCATAACTTCCACCAACGGTAGAGACCTTGTCACTTGCAGTATCTGCGGCGTTGGCTTGATTGTTGTAGGCGGCCCCTACCAACAGCGCGCCCGACCTGTAACTGAACATGAGTCCCTTAGCATCGCTGCCGCGGGTTGCGGTACTTGTTGACTCACCCAAAGAATATTGAGCCTTTGCGCTAAAACCGTTGAAATTTGGGCTTGTGTAGATGAACGAATTGTCGTTTCGACCGGTATCGGTTCCTCTTGCAGCTGTAGACACCATTGATGAGGCAGTTCCCATGCCCAAAGAAAACGGATCGATTGGTGAGATTAAGTAGAAGGAAGGGGTGTAATCACGGCCCAGTTGAATTTCACCCATTGGGCCTGTCAGTCCAACGACTGATTTTCTGCCAAAGAAGCGGCCACCCTGCCCGATGTTGCCTGAATCAATATTGAAGCCATTTTCCAAGATAAAGTTGGCTTTCATACCACCCCCTAAATCTTCCTCCCCTTTGAAACCCAAACGTGAGCCAAGAGAACACCCGCTGTTGAGTTGATATTTGGCACCTGTAATGCCGTGAGTCACCGCGATACAAGCATCTACAAGGCCATAGATAGAGACATTCGATTGTGCAAATGCACTTTGCGCAAATGCAATGCTTGCTATAACGGGAATGGCTGATTTGAATTTCAAAGTGATCTCCTTTTGTTGAATGAAAGTTTCAAGTTCGCAACTTGAACCATTCGAGCTTAAAAGACCACTGATCTTGAACACATGTTGCGCAGAACATGACTGCTATGCAGCCCACCGTGCCGATTAGTCGGCTATGGCACCTGACTTTTTAACGATCTCTGACCACTTGACCATATCGCTTCGGATCAAGTCTGAGAATTGCTCAGGTGAAGATGTTTTAACTTCGATGCCAAGTTCTTGTAGTTGGGATCTAAGATCTTGTGACTTGAATGCTTTGCTGACGGCATTGTTCAAACGCTTGATGATGGCATCTGGTGTACCGGCAGGCGCCATTAAGCCCAACCAGTTTGATACCACATAGGACTTTAATCCGCCTTCCATGATCGTAGGAATATCAGGCAATACTGACATTCGATCTTGCGACGTTACGCCAAGGGCTTTTACTTTTCCAGATCGTATATGTGGCGCATAGACTGTGAATGAATCAAAAGTCATGCTGACGCGGCCTGAAAGAATGTCAGTCACTAGAGGGGCACTTCCTTTGTAAGGCACATGAATCATGTCGATTCCCGACAATGAGGCGAATAGTGCACCTGAAAGATGACTTGAACTTCCACTTCCTGCAGAACCATAGCTAAGCGATCCTGGATTGTTTTTTGCAAGGGCAATCAGGTCTGCGATGGAATTTACTGGTAAAGCGGAATTAACAACAAGAACCCTTGGCGTAATGTGCGTCAGACTAATTGGAGAAAAATCCTTCACAGGGTCATATCTCAATTTTTGATACAACGATGGATTGATCGCATGGGTCCCCATCGTCCCAAACAACAATGTGTAACCGTCAGCAGCTGATTTGGCAACAGATTCACTGGCCGTGGTACCGCCAGCTCCACCCTTGTTATCAATCACGACAGATTGACCGATTTCAGCCGCTAGCTTACTGGCCAATCCACGGGCCATGATGTCGGCAGCGCCACCGGCCGGAAAAGGCACCACCAACTTGATAGGTCGATCTGGATATGCCGCGCTAGCAGACATACAAAAACCAAAACCGATGCAAATGTAGGCCAAATTTAATTTAAAGAGTGAAAGCATGAGAATGGTGTTGAAAAATTATGGAATCTTGTGAATGAATTCGATCAAAGCTTGGCTAACAGCAATTGGCTGTTCAGGAATTAATGCGTGACTGGCGTTAGGTATCCGAACAACGGAGACGCGTTGAGACCCTAATTCGTTTTGCAATTCGAAGGCTGTGGCGAGTGGGGCAAAGGGATCAAGATCGGCTTGAATATCCAAAATAGGTGCAGCGCCTGCATGCCACCATTCAGAAGATGGACATGCCTTGGAAGCAGTTCGCTGTGCTTTGGCAACGTTGGGGTGCCAGCCAGTCAACCAGTCATTTGCTAAATTTTTATTGGCAAAGAATGCAAGCTGCAGAGCTTGCAAACGGATAGATGAATCCACATCAGCATCCATGCAGAGATCAATTTGATCTCGCAAGTGAGGCGGAAAATTTCGATGTGCTGCCGCCAATAAAACAAGGGCACGAACAAGCGCCGGATAGCGGGTTGCAAGATTTCTTGCAACCCAATTTCCAAATGCATGCCCAGCCACTATGGCGGGCTGTCCCAACACACTGATCACATTGGCAACGTCATCGGCCAAATCATTCAAGGAGATACCGGCAAGTAAACCCTCGCTTTTGCCGATTCCTCGGGGAAAGGGCAGGCAAACCTTGAATCCTTGTGAAACCATTAAAGATGAAAATGGCAAGAAATCTTCTACACCACGTCCTAGCGAAGGTAGAAAAATGATCAATGGCCCCTGACCGTGTATCAAAACCTCAATGCGGCTCCGATCAAATTCAAAGACCTGCGAGCGATCACCTGTCAATTTAATGTTTGAACGCATGCGAATACCAAATGCATCACATTGAATTACTGACAACTGAAATTTTCTGCAGCGTTGATATCACCAAAGCCCTTGTATCGAGCCTGCTGAGGAAACGGGCATAAAGGTCTCGTTCGATGTCCTACATTGAAATAGCCGGGATTACTTGCCCTTGCAATCACCGCTTGAGGTGCCACTCCTTTCTCAACCCAATTAACCATCTGGGGCAACATGTCAAAGCTGTCTGTTGCTGGCCCACCACTGCAGTGGGCCATACCAGGCACAACATACATCCGAGAAAATTCTGTTGCCTTACCAGCCATGCGATGGCTCATGTTTGTATACCACTGCAAAGTATCTTTGACTGAAATTGAAGAATCACTGGCACCGTGATACACCATCAGTTTTCCACCATGTTTTTCGAAGCGAGACAGATCCGGTGAGTCTGTAAACGTCATGCTGCCTGTAGATTCTGGATATTTGGCAGTGGTGGTGAACAACTTAATGGGCTCGCTGTCAAAGTTGTAATTCAAGGAATAACTCAAAACCTCGGCAGCACCTATAGGCAGCAAAGGCGGCGTGGTGTAGATCACCGCTTCTGCTGTCGCGTAAGTCAATTTGATGGCACTGTTGCGTTCTTTTGAATGCGCTCCCAACCACCACGCGCGCCATGATTGATTGAATTTTTTGCCATCGAAGCCGCCAACACCTGCATCCCATTGCCAATCTGAGTAGAGTTGCGTTCCTTTAGAGTTAAATGAACCTTCGTATGCTTTCTTTAAAGTGCTAATTTGCGCTGCACTGAGACAACTGTCATTTTTTTCGCCACTGCATTGCAGGGCCAATAAATGAGGCGAAACCTTCTCAGTCGAACACGCCTGTTGATTGTCAACAACACCATCCATTAACCCATCTTCCGCATCGCATGCATTCAACACTGCTTTGCGGACATGCAGCAAGTCTTTGTCAGAATAAGTCATGCCAATGGCAGGATCTCCATTGGCAAGTAGTTGCCCTTCTTTCTTGGCAAGACCTGCAAACAATTGAGTGGTGTAGATGCCAGACATAGGACCAAGTGGCAGGTGCAATACAGGCGCGCCAGAAATGATGCCGTCGTAATGTTCTGGAAACCGCTGAGACATCAGAAGTGCTTCTCGCCCCCCCTCTGAACAGCCCATGAAATATGATTTATTTGCAGGACGCTGATAGAAGGCTTTCACTAAATTTTTGCCAGCTTGAGTGACCAAATCATACGAACGATATGCGAAGTCAACACGCGCTTCGTGATCTATGCCAAATGACGCCGTGCCACCTGCCCGAGGATCGTTGTGCACTTGATTATCATGACCACCATCGGTTCCAATCGTTGCAAAACCCTCTTTCAAGCGGTTAACAGGATCAATCAAAACGCCATTGGTGCCACCGCCACCGCCCATGAAAAATCGGCCATTCCACGCAGTCGTGGGCATGCGGAGCATCAGATTAATCGCGTAATTTTTTCCGTCAGTGCCAATTCGACGATTAATTTCTGCTTTGACAGCACAGTGCTCTGGCAATCCATTACCCGATGCGATCAATTGACTGCTCAGAACAGCAGACTTGGCATTCTTCAAAGTGACAGGCATCGAAATTTGAGCCAGTCGCGAACAACTGTCAGCAAAATTCAAGTCTCTTGAAGCTTGAATCTGGGTGGGTGAATTGACACACGCCGTGGTTAAAAGGCTTGCAAAAATTGCACCCACATGTCCGAGGTGTCTCTGACTCATTTTTAAATTCATCGCAAAGTCTCCATGCGTATTTCTCATCACGCCATACTATGGGCGGAAGGACGAAGTAGTTATGAAACGTGGCTCATAGCAGATATGCAATGACCTACATCACAGACGAAACGATTGCAAATTCCGGTATGCATGATTCGTCATGACAGAGTTGCGACCTATAAGCTATGGCTCACAGCATTCCACAACCAAAATAGAAATTGTTTTGGAGAATTGGACGTTATGCAAAAAGGGCCTTTATCACATGTCAAAGTTCTGGATTTAAGTCGAATCCTGGCAGCACCATGGGCTGGACAAATATTGGCCGACCTTGGCGCAGAAGTCACTAAGGTGGAAAGACCTGGCGTTGGCGATGACACGCGACATTGGGGTCCACCCTTTTTGAAAGACAAAGGCGACATCAATACAACAGAAGCGTGCTACTACTTGGCTGTCAATCGTGGCAAGCGCTCCATCACCGTTAGTCTCGAAAAGCCTGAAGGTCAAATGATTGTCAAAGAATTGGCAATGAAGGCTGATATTGTTTTGGAAAACTACAAAGCTGGCACCTTGGCAAAGTACGGCTTGGATGAGGTGTCTCTTCGTAAAATTAACCCTAAGCTCATCTATTGCTCTGTCACTGGCTTTGGGCAAACGGGTCCTCGACGCGATCAGCCTGCCTATGACTTTCTCATCCAAGCCATGGGTGGGTTAATGAGCGTAACAGGCGAGCGGGATGGCAAACCAGGTGCTGGACCGCAAAAAGTGGGAATTCCTATCGTTGATTTGATGACAGGCATGTATACAGCCGTCTCCGTATTAGCCGCTCTGGCTCGGCGCAATGAAACAGGCAAAGGTGATTACATCGACATTGCCATGCTAGACGTTCAGGTTTCAACCTTGGCAAACCAAGCCATGAACTACCTGGTCTCAGGAAAAGTTCCACAAAGAAACGGCAATGCACATCCCAACATACAGCCTCAGGATGTATTTTCATGTGCCGATGGCGATGTCATCTTGGTCGTTGGCAACGATGGTCAATTTGCCAAGCTCTGCGACACACTGGGTAACCCCGCTTGGGCCTCAGATGAACGTTTTAATAACAATGCACAGCGCATTCAAAATCTGACTTTACTGATGGATTTGTTGCGTGCAGAATTCTCAAAATGGCAACGCAGCGACATCATCAGCGCTCTGGACAACGCAGGCGTCCCCTGTGGTCCCATCAACTCTGTGGCGGAGGTCTTTGAAGATCCTCAAATCAAAGCCAGAGAGATGCTCCGATACGTACCACACCCCAGTGGCGTGGATGTGCCACAAGTAGCAACTCCTATGAAGTTTTCCGAGGCACAATTGCCCAATTGCAACCCACCACCGCTCCTTGGGCAGCACAGTTCAGAAATATTGCATGAGCTGGGCTACAACGAAGCCAACATCAAAGCCTTGAGAGTTGCCGGAGTTATTTAATGTCCTCCAAAATGAAGCTCCATTGGTCCCCCAAGTCGCCTTATGTTCGCAAGGTCATGATTTGCTTGCACGAACTTGGCTTAGAAGATCGGGTCGAAAATATTAGATCAGTTGCAGCCATGCTCAAGCCAAATCCGAGCATCATGCAGGACAACCCTCTTTCGAAAATTCCAACTTTGACCACAGCGGATGGTATTGTTCTGTATGACTCCATCGTCATTTGTGAGTACCTCAACACACTCGGTCAAGGCCAACTCTTCCCACAAGAGCCGACTGAAAAATGGCAAGCCCTGCGATGGCATGCACTGGGAGATGGACTTCTAGACGCGCTGATTCTATGGCGCAACGAAAGAGAACGTGAACACGCATTGCCCGCCTTGATCGATGCATTTTCCCTCAAATTTGACGCATGTTTGAACATGTTAGACACCGAAGTGAATGCACTGTCGACGTCATCTTTTAACGTGGGCATCCTGACACTTGGCTGTGCGCTTGGGTATGCCGATTATCGATTTGCACATCTAAACTGGCAAGAAAAACATCCAGATCTTGCCAATTGGTATGTGCAACTTTGCCAACGACCATCCTTTGAATTAACTGCACCTGTCGATGGCTGATGCCAACAGTTCAAACTTTGTTTGTGAATAACAAGACGTAAATTAAGATGTCCAGAATTGAACTGCCCACACCTGAGTCTATGGACTTAGCCCAAAAAGAAGTCTACGACAAGATTGTTTCTGGACCTCGGGGCAAAATACAAGGTCCACTGCGTGCGGCCATTTACAATGCGGAGTTGGCAGACAAATGGCAGGCCTTAGGTGCATTGCTCCGCTACAAAACATCTCTGACACCTCGCCATTCAGAACTGGCCATCTTGGTCACTGCCAGAGCATGTCAATCGCCTTTTGAATGGTTTGCACATCGAACTGAAGGCATCAAGGCTGGCATTGAAGAACACATCTTAGAAGCATTGCTGAACCAAACAGAACCCCGTCAGCTGGGCACATCAGACCAGCTGATTTGGCAATTCAGCACCGAATTAAATGAACACAATTCAGTATCCGACACAACCTACGCCAAAGTGTTAGCCTGTTTTGGCGCGAAAACAGTTGTTGAATTAACTGCACTCATTGGCTACTACACCATGGTCGCTATGACACTCAATTGCCACGAAATACCGCTTCCCGAAGGCAAATTGGCAGATTTTCCACTTCCACAACACGTCGTTCGCTAATGACGGCCGAACATACTTCAGTCCAATGGGATTGTCATGCGCATCTGTTTGGCCCTTACGACAAATTCCCCCTGGCAACCGAACGCACCTACACACCGCCCGAGGCATTGATAGACTCGTACTTGCAAATATTGGATCAAATGGGCGTCCAAAATGGCGTGCTTGTTCACCCTAGCGCTTATGGCGACGATCACAATTTACTGCTAACGACACTTCAAGCACATGAGCAACTTCGAGGTGTTGTGGTTTTGGGCCCCAACAGCCAGCTCTCACTGAAAGACCTTCATAGCAAAGGCATCCGCGCTGCTCGCTTCAGCCATCGCAGCGGCGCAGGCAGCAACTTTACGGGCAGCGCATCGCTGGCAGATTTCGACAGGCTTCAATCAACATTGGCCAATGAAAATTTGCATGCAGAGTTGTGGACGGATTGTGATGCAATTCAGGCAATTGAAAAACAAATTCTGAAATCACCAGTGCCCATCGTGATTGACCACATGGGTGGGTTCAACCCTCAAAGTGGCCTTAACGAACCCGGATTCCAACGGCTACTACGCTTGCTGGACAGCGGCCATGTATGGATTAAGTTGTGTGCATACAGAAATCTGCTGAATGAACCCGATTGGGAAATTGGCAAGCCTTTCATGCAGGCCATGATCAAACAGAATCCCGATAGATTGGTTTGGGGCAGTGACTGGCCTCATTTGCGTGTGACGCCTAAACCCTGCACATTGTCATTGCTCGAGCAATTCAAATCTTGGATTACAGACGAGTCTGCTATGCAGAAAATACTGCAAGTCAATCCATCTTACTTGTACAAATAGCAAAGAAAAAATCCGTTGCAACCTTGGTAAGGCATGAACGGATTCGTTTAAGCTGACAGAAAATCAGGTATTTGTCAGCGCAATTTTCGCTCGCTTAGCAAGTTCCAGTTTGGCAATGGCATTGCGGTGAACCTCATCTGGCCCGTCCACCAAACGAACTGTGCGTTGATGTGCATAGGCTTCTGCCAACCAAAAATCTTGGCTAACGCCTGCGGCTCCAAATGCCTGAATAGCCCAGTCAACAACCTTACAAGAAACATTCGGCGCCACAACTTTGATCATGGCGATCTCAGCTTTTGCATCTTTGTTGCCCACCGTGTCCATTTTCCATGCAGCGTTGAATGTCAAAAGTCGGGCCTGATCAATCAGGCAACGCGATTCGGCAATTCGTTCATGCCATACAGATTGTTCGGACAAAGGTTTTCCAAATGCAACGCGAGATTGCAGGCGATCACACATCATTTCTAAGGCACGTTCTGCCGCACCAATTGAACGCATGCAATGGTGAATTCGTCCAGGACCTAATCGACCTTGTGCAATTTCAAAACCTCGTCCCTCACCCAACAACACGTTGGACACCGGTACTCGAACGTTCTCCAACAAAACTTCCATGTGGCCATGGGGTGCATCGTCATAGCCTAAGACGGAAAGGGGTCTGACCACTGTGACACCCAACGTGTTGCGCGGCACCAGCACCATGGACTGCTGTGAATATCTTGCAGCTGTGGTGTCAGTTTTACCCATGACGATAAAAATCTGACATGTTGAGTTTCCTGCACCAGAGGAAAACCATTTGCGTCCATTGATGACATATTCATCGCCTTCACGGCGAATTGAACATTGAATGTTGGTGGCATCAGAGGAAGCCACAGCAGGCTCTGTCATTAAAAATGCAGAGCGAATTTCACCTGCCAGTAAGGGCTCTAGCCATGTCTTCTTTTGTGCATCGGTACCGTAGCGTTCAATGGTTTCCATGTTGCCAGTGTCAGGCGCAGAACAGTTGAATACTTCCCCCGACCAAGAGACACGCCCCATGATTTCACAAAGCGGCGCATAGTCTAGATTGGAGATTCCGCCCTGGCCTTTGTAAGGATGCGGTAGAAAAAGATTCCATAAGCCTTGCGCTTGAGCGATGATCTTCAGCTCTTCAACAACAGGCACTGGTTGCCAAGGATCTCCGGCACGGCGCATCTCGGCCAATTCATGATGATGTCGCTGTTCGTTGGGGTAAATATACTGATCGAAAAAGACCTTGAGTCGGTCAATTAAATCTTGAGACTTGGGGGACAGATCTGCAAACACTTTAAATCCTAACAGGGCCACGAAAAGTCGCAGCATGCATTTGATTACATCAATTACATGCGCGCGCGTATATCACCCTAGAGACACTTTATTAATTTTTCAACGACCCACAAATACGGGGGCACGCTTTTCAGCGAATGCTTTTTGCGCTTCTTTGGCGTCTTCTGTTTTTCCAATTTGAGCCGTCATATCTTGTTCGTATCGATAACCATCGCGCAGGCTCATGTTCTCGATGACGTTCAAAGTATGTTTACCCATTCGGGTGGAAACTGGGCTTTTTGCTGCAATAGTGTTTGCAATTTCAAGCGCTGTTGGCATCAGCAAATCAGGTTCAACACAAGCCTCCACAATGCCTAAACGATATAACTCAGCACCACTAACACGCAAACCAGTCAAGGCCATTCGCCGCAACTTGGAATGACTGAACAGACGCATTGCATGACTGCATCCACCCAACAATCCGACATCCACCTCTGGCAGACCTAAACTGGCTTTTTCCGATACCACCAAAATATCACTGGAAGCAGCCATGGCCAAACCAGAACCTAAGGCTGCACCGTTGATCGCACAAATCACGGGCTTTGCACACTCGCGAATTGCATGAAAACACTCGCGCGTACGACGTGAGTGTGCAGGCAAATCTCCAGGGCCTTTGATCACAGACGCGCGACCCTTGAGGTCGGCCCCAGCACAAAATACTTTTCCAGTTGCGGTCAAGATCACCGCTCGGACTTCATCCATTTCTGAAATTCGATCGAGTGCCAGCGTTAGCTCATCATTCAATGTCCGTGTGAGTGCATTGACGGGTGGTGCATCCATGGTGAGCGTAGCCACATAATTCTCAAGATGAAAATGCAATTGTGTAAGGTCGTTCATAGAATTTCAATTCACTGTAATTTTGGCGACGCTGATGATGTTTTTCCACTTCTCAGATTCCGAACGCATCAACTGCTGGTATTCAGATCCCGTGGAGGAAATGTCCAACACGCCTTGTTGATTGAGCCATTGCTTCAACTCTGGTGCGTGCAGCGCTGCAACGGCCGCCTCACGCACTTGAGCAGCGATGGCAGCAGGCATCGTTTTAGGTGCAATGATTCCATAGATGGTTTCCATCGTAACGCCTGCCACCCCCGTCTCAGCAGTCGTTGGAACATTTGGCAGGAGAGGAGATCGGTTGGTTCCGGCAATGGCCAATGCCTTGATGGCACCACTTTGAATATGTGGAATGGCAGGCAGCAAATCAACCATCGTCAGATCGACCTCACCGCTTAACAATGCGGTCATTGCAGGTGCGGCACCTTTGTAAGGCACGTGCAACATACTCAATTTGGCTTGATTCTTGAAAATTTCAATGCCAATGTGTGGCGTTGTGCCTGGGCCTGAAGAGCTATAGCTATATTTGTCTGGCTGCGCTTTTGCTTTACCGAGAAATCCAGCCATAGATTCAAAACCAGACTTACTGTTGACCACCAACACGCCAGGCACTTTAGCGAGCAATGTGATGAATTGAATATCCTCCAGCGAATAGCTTGTTTTGGTGAGGTTTGGCATACCAACCAACGGGCCATTGGCAACCAAGGCCAGGGTATAGCCATCGGGTGCAGATTTGACTGTCGCTTCAACACCAATGACTCCACCGGCACCGGCGCGGTTGTCCACCACAATGGGCTGACCTAAACTTGCTTGCATTTTGATTGCAAATTGCCGCGCGATGGCATCTGCAGGACCACCAGCGGCATACGGCACAATCAACTTGATCGGTTTATTAGGCCAACTTTGAGCAAAAGCATGCGTGCCCAACGCATACATGCTTACGCCCGCACAGAGTGCCAAAGTTGTATTGAGTAAACGCCGAGATACGAGCATATTTGTCTCCAAGAATCCAATGTCAGAAAGCATTTCAAAGTTCTTGAAGTCTAGGTTTCAAAATTCATGACGATATGCTCGGATTGCGCAAGTCTGGTATGCAATTTTGTCATCGCATGAGTACATAACTAAGGGTTATACCTTGAAGCTTTGACCCAACATCTCGCATTCCCAAGACGATAATTAGAGCATGTCAAAAACGCGCGCAACCAACTACGAGTTAGAAGTAACCTCCGACCTGCAAAAGTGGCGCGCATTCGTGGCCATCGGTGAGTTGGGAAGTCTGACACGTGCGGCACAGTTTTTAAACAGCAATCAGTCGTTTTTGAGCCGATTGGTTAATTCTTTAGAGCGCGAATGCGGTACACGCTTGTTCATTCGAACTGGGCGCGGCGTTGAGCTATCAGAAACTGGCCAACGTTTATTTGCGCAAGTCAAAGACTTGCTGACGCAAGCACAAACATTAGAGCAACACATCCGCGCCGATCTGAAAGAACCCACCGGCTTGGTCACCATTGGCAGTCTCCCATCCATCGGAACCATCTTGATGCGGAAACTCTTCTCAGAAGTCAGAGAAAAGTTTCCTGGCATTGGCCTGAGAATTTTGGAAGGTTCTAGTGGTCAAGTTGAAGAGTGGCTTAATGAGTCGCGCGTCGACATTGCTATTTTGTACCGGTACGGTTTGTCTACGCCTGAACATGAAGAAACCTTAGCCGTAGTCGACAGTTACCTCATTGGTTGCAAGGGCGATCGAATGACATCGAATTCACAAATTCCATTCAAAGAACTTGATGGTCTGCCATTCATTCTTCCTTCGTCACCCAACGGACTTAGAACCACGCTGGACAGTGCTGCCAGACAAGAAGGCATTTCACTTGTTCCAGTCATAGAAGCCGACTCACTGCCACTGCAGAAACAACTGACTGAAAGAGAACGAATTTTTACAGTACTACCCCTTCATGCTGTATGGCAAGAGATCAACGATGGACATTTACAAGCGGCCAAAATCGTGAATCCCCCCATCCAACGCTCGGTGGTGATGGCGCACTCCAAAGCCAAAGGGCCATCAAGAGCCGTGACGACTGTGTCAACGCTGCTAGTTCGCATGGTGGGCGAGATGGCTAGCCAGGGCATGTGGCGAACAGAATCACAATAAACCTAAAACGCGCTATTTCTTAAATAAACAAATCATTTAGCGGACTTTGTTCCATCACTTTGGTACGGCAGGGAGGGGGCAGGTCACATCATGCAGGGCACTGTACATCTGGTTATCTTTGCGGTTTATCTCTTTATGGCTGTCGTGCCATGATTCAAATCTAAGTCTGACACGAGACTCCTAACCATTTTTGATTAGACAAATCTAAATCCTAAAGTTTTCGCGAAAACATACTTTCTCAAGTTGGAAGCAACTCTTTTTGTTAAAGAGAGATTGTCACTTCTGTTTAATGGCACGCCAATTATTACCTAGCCATACACCAAGAACGACAGCAGATAGTTTCATGTATGCATAGATAAACTCATAGATCATTAGATCGCTTGCCTCTACTCGCCACGGAAAAGCATCAATTTCCAGTGCTATCAAAACTGCAATTCCAGAAAAAATAAAACCAACTATTACCCCAGCATGCCAAGTCATGAGACCTACAGCTAACGCATAGGGAACCAAATTCCGAATAGGGAAATCGTGAAACTCACCAAGCAAATAAATGAATAAAAGTATGGACCCCGCTAACAAGCTATGGCGATTAAACACAAATATCAAGAGGCTTTGCTAATTGTTCAGGCTTCTTCCATCATGCTTATGATGAATCCAGTCAAAAATGACGCAATAGAAAAGAAATATAAGCCAGTGAATGCTCCTGTCACAGAATGAACTACAACAGCAACAGCGAGCAATAAGACTCCAACCATTGTGAAGCCAACACTAAAGGGGCTGGAATTAGAAGTAATCATTTGCAACTTTCATTAGTTGCCCCAATGTAGAAAAACCACCCAAGTTTGTAAATTCGCCCCAAGCCGTAAGGGCAAGCCCTTATGTCAACTTAAGATTTGACAGAAAGGCGCAGAAGGTCAGCAAGCGTCTTTATTCCCAGCTTTTCCATCACTCTAGCCTTATGAACCTCTACCGTTCTAGGGCTGATATTTAGTAATTCACCGATTTCACGATGACTTTTTCCTTGGGAAAGAACATCAAAGACTTCCTTCTCGCGAGGTGTCAGCAAGCTCAGCTTTTGATTTTGTTGGATATTTTCGGTAGTGGCAGATAGATTCTGAAATGAACGGTTGATAGATTCCAAAAGCTGTTCAAGTACAAATGGCTTTTCTAAAAAGTCCACAGCATTGCCTAAAAATGCTTCTCGCATCACTTGAACATCTGCAAAGGCAGTTAGAAAAATAATTTGAACTGGCGTCTTTAAACTGAGCAAACGGTTTTGTAGCTCAAGTCCGCTCATGCCTGTCATCTTCAAATCCAAAATGATACAAGCGGGACGATTGGGCAAACTTGAAAGGAAAGACTCAGCACTTTCATAAGTCCGGCAGTCGTAGCCCTTCAAACCAAGCATCAAACTCAGTGAATCACGCACTGACGCATCATCATCAACAATACATATCAGTTTGTTTTCAAACATCTATTTTGTTCCCTGTTGGCAATGAAACAACAAAACATTTTTTGGGTTTTGACCTGTACGAAATTGATCCATCATTGTTTTCAATCAATGACTTGCTGATAGACAAACCTAATCCCAAACCATCTTTTTTCTCGCTATAAAAAGGTTTGAAAATAATTTCACTTTCGTAGATATCAAGTGTTTTACCTGAATCAAAAATGCTAATTTCAATTCGCTGTTGCTTATTAAACGCAAACCTGACTTCAACGACACCATCCGAGTTTGCTGACTCTATAGCATTCTTGATCAAGTTGCCTAATGCTGTTTTAACCTGAGTGATGTCAACCATCACCCACACTGGTTCGCTGAGCTTTTCTATCTTTAACTGGACATTTAGCTTTTGAGCGTAGCTTTCTAACTGAAAAACTGTATCCGTCACCAACTGGTCAACATCTGCTAACTTGATATTTGAAGCGCCACCGATGAAAAAACTTCTCAAACCTCGAACAATCTCAGAAGCACGAATTGATTCTTTGATGATTTGATCTAGTGTTTTTCGCAATGTATCTTTGTTTTTTCCGTTTAGCTCGTTGTGTTCACTTGACGAAAGCAACATCGCAGATTCTGCATAGGCATTGATAGCACTCATTGGCTGATGCAGTTCGTGTGCGAGAGATCCTGCCAGCTCACCCGCTGCCACCAATTGCAATGTTTCTTTCAACTTTTCTTGAGTATTTAATCGTTCGTCAACAACAGTACCAATGAGCAACCCCGTCATTGACAAAGTAAACATCCCAATTTGCATATCAATCAAATCACTGGGCAGCACACCAGTCTGGGTAAAACTGATGACTAAAGGTATTTGCACCACAGCCGCGGCAAATGTGGCGCCTGGCAGAGAATGAGCGGCGCCAATCAAGCCAACTGCAAAAAACAGCGGGAAAAAATATTTCATCTGCAATGCAATAGGCAAAGAAAAAACGAAATATTCACATACTAGAAGCCCCAAGAAGAATAGCCAAAATGATTGACTCTTGAACATTTGCTTGAATTGATCTTGTCTGTATGGATTTAAAAATAAAAGAGACAACGGAAGTACGACAACCAGTCCCAATAGATCGCCTACAAAAAAACGATAACTCGCCTCTGCAAAATCTTCTTTGACTAGTTTGCCTATTAGAGTTTGAAATCCAACATACAAGATTGATGTAATTGCCGCACCAATCACACTAACCAAAATTAGCTTAAAAACCTCTACGCGGTTTTGAAGTCTTGGAACACCTTTCATTAGCTTGATCAATACATACGAAATACTTGCGTAGCATCCGATCAATATAGTATTTCCAATCAAAACTGAAGATGAAAAAATGATTGAATCGCGGATTAACCAATCAGCTAATCCGATTGTGATAAACACCCACGGAGCCCACATCAATCCCGCCCAAGGTAAGAAAAGTACTTGAACTGCGGCTGGCGGGTTCCAAGGTGTGATGTTGAGCTGCCCCATTGGATGAATGAAACTAAGCCAGTCAACGCACACAAATACAAGCGAGAACAACATCGCTAGCTTTAAGTTTTTCATTGGATGCGCCATATTTGGTAAGTTTTAACTCAGCCGGTTAAAGGGTAAGTTTTAAAGCCACTATACCCAAGCCCCTAAATAATCTTCAATATCACCACCTGTCGTGTTAAACGACACTTGATCTCCACGAGAACCCACAAGCACGATCCCCACGCTGAACTCAACTTAGAACAACGGTTTTTGCCTAGCCGCGAGAAAAGCGAGCTTCAATCTAAATGACAAGGTCACAAACTTTATTC
>JACCDU010604777.1_pt1 | contig 19992 bp, 13 predicted proteins | sample 7446081 | NCBI WGS metagenome assembly JACCDU01 (sample SAMN15323447, study PRJNA562643) | freshwater metagenome | isolation source: river surface water | place: USA:Blue River Watershed | collected 2017-08-17
TAGATTTAGAATACGACCCTAAGCCACCCTATAATGCGGGTGTCCCTAAAAAAACGGATCCATTGGTTTTAGACATGATGAAAGAAATGTATGATATGATCATGCTCCCTTTGATTCAAGGTGAACAGTCTAAAAGAAAAAGATATTAAAGTATTTGTTGGGGGGCGTACACAAACCCTTTCAGGACTGCCGTTTTTCACTTCGTTCAAAACGTCTTTTTTAAAACAGGACTGTCGGCTTCCTTAACTTCTTCGAGGGGGGGGCTTTGAGGGATGAATTCGGCTCAAATAGAAGCTGAATTAGGAGAAGTTAAGTTCTAACTGAGCATTACATTAGCTCCTTGGCACTCCATAAGATCCTTCAACAGGCATCCATTTAATTTCTTTTTTTAACTTGATAAGCATCTCTCTGAATTCCTTCAAGCCATCTACATCATACATTTGATCTTCAATTTTCTTTTTTATTCCATTATTATATGTAATAATATAACTATCAGAAGTTGTGTGTTCATATTCTTTCAACGGAGCATAAAGGTCTTTCAGTTCAGTGTATTTTATTTGTTTTAATTTCTTGGTTATAGTATTAAATTTTTTTTTCGTAATTGTTCCGGTATAGGTGCAAAGAATACTATTATTTTTACTAGGTGGGCATCTTCCATTCCATTTTAATAGAACATCTCCGTTTTCTTCAATTATAAATATGTATCGTGGATTTTCAAGTAATTCTCTAAAACCATCCGCAGGATTACCATTTCTGGAAAAACTAATTTGATGTATAACAGTAGTATCTTTTAAAGTAAAATTATGATTTGCTTTACAAATGTTACAGATTATTAAAAATAGAAATAGCGACTTTTTCATTATTTACTTTTGAAGAACATAGAAATTATTTCTTCAATCTTGACAATATCGTCTCTTGTTTGATTGAATTTACAATCTTTATTCATGCCCTTAGGATTATAATATTTAAGCTCAACAATTTTATCTTTGGTTAATAAATGAAAAATTTCAGTACGTTCATGAGAAGATTCAGTATCACAAACATAACCTACTGGATCAATTTTATCATCATCCTTTAAGTTCCATATTTTATATTTTAAAATATCCTTCCAAATAGATTCATTTGATAATTTTGTATCAACCCATGAAAAATAATTATTTATATTAGGTTCGGTATTTTCAAATTCAATTTGATTAGAAAGTAATTTTGAATAAATATTTGAATTGTAAGGAGCTTTATTTACAAAATAAAAATTATTTTTAAACGGAGAAGAATAACTGTAAAAATAAACTAAACTATCTTTTTTTGAAATGATTAAATAATTATGGTAATAACCCCGATTGGAATATGAATAAAGAATTGAAGAATCATAATTGTTTTGCAATATTTCTTCCAAAGGATTTTCGGCTGAAATGATTTTCTGTGAAAATCCATTTAAACTCATATTAAGTAGTATAGCTAGAAGAATAATTCTTTTCATAAATGTATTTTTACTTTTTTAAAGTTACAGAATTTATGCACTTTTAAAAGGTGGTATATTATGGTTAGAATATCAAGTATTTACGGACTATAGCGAATAAGCTCTTTTCTAAGAGTCTAAATGCAACTTGAATCCATATTTTTAATATCCTATAATTATCTAATATTGCATAATAATGTTAATTTTAGTAATAATCAAGTATTTATGAGAACTGCGCTTATTTTAGTGATACTACTCTCTGTTGTTCTTGTGTCTTGTAATAATCAAGATTTTGACATTATTATTGAAAATAAGCGTAATCAAATAACTGACTCATTACTTGTTTATGTTCAGGGAAGGAGGTTTATAGTGGATCAATTAGAAGCAAATCAACGTTCCAGTATTAAGGTGAAGTTGAGCACAATTTCTTTAAATACGCATGATTTTAAAATCGAGTCTATACTTACGCTAAATGGAGGGAGGATTAATAGGGGATTTTATTATTCCGATTTGTCAGGAACACCTAATTTGAAATATACAATTGAAGTGTATGATTCCATTACAGTAATTAAATAATATAGTCATTCATTAAGTATGAAGTATTATCAATTAAATCATTCAACGGTTACAGAGGAAGTTGGAATGACATTCCCTCAATCACAAACTGCTCGAGAATCACTTCCTATAGATCACCCGCAACATCTATGGCAGCAAAAAGCTGGCATCCTAAATAATATTGCTTTACCGGAGCCTGTTGTACATCCAGATGCTAGGCTCTCTGATCTCCTGAGTACAACTGCAACTTGGCGACTTGTTATGAGTACAAAGCTAAAAGTCATTTTTGAAAAATATATTAAAGAAGGGCAATGCCAGTTTCTTGAAATGAAAGTTCACTATTTGTCCGAAGAATATGAGTATTGGATGCTTAATCCACTTAAATTTAACATGGAAGTAATTGACTTTGGTGCTTCTGAGATATGGCTATGTGGAGCGGGAAATACCAAAATACGAGAAATGGAGATTAAAAATTTAACAGATTTTGAAAAAAACTCACACACTTTTCATATGCCAGAAAGAGTAAGTATTACCTCTGTTTCTTTTGTTCCCGATATAACCCTTGATTTCATTCAGTTACGCAATGCACCTAGCATGTTCTATGTGTCTGAAACATTGCGCAATGAACTTATAATGGAAGGGTGTACTGGAATTTCGTTTAGGGATTACCAAAGAAGAGATTTTTAAAATATCCATAAAATAACATGAAAATTAAATACTTTTTAGCTGTTTCATTTTTATTCCCAATTATTTCAGATGTTCAAAATATTCTCGAAGGTGTTTTATTAGATAAAGCAACCAAAGTTCCTGTACCAAATGCCTCTATTTTATTAATGAACGGGAAGGTTAGAGTAAATGATAATTATATAGATTTTTCAGGTAAATGGCATGCCGAAACAGCAACAGCTACTTTTGATCTTAATTTAACCCAATTAAAGGGAAGGATATCCGGTTCTCATTGCGGTGTTCAATTGGGTGGCCAAAAGGTAGACTGTGCTTTAAAAGATACTGATGTTACGATTACTGGCACTGCCAATAATTCAACGTCTGTTAAGGTGACTTTTATAAGTCAATTCTCTCAAAATAAGGGCACCGCAACCATTACTAAAATGAATGATTCAACTATCCAGTGGAGAATTCTAACTAAGCCTAAGGGGGAATATTATCTTCCTAATAAAATGGTGCTTAAGAAGAGATAGGGCTTTTTGTATGTTTTGTTGAACAGGACTGCCGGCTCAATACTTTCGCCGACTTCCCTATACTTCTACGAGGGGTTTACCCAAACCCTTACAACTAAATGCTACGCATTTCGTTGGGTTTTTTAACGCTCGTCAACTTACGTGAGCAAGCTCCCGACGTTTCCTCGCATTAAAAAACCCCGTCACTTTCGTGACAGGGTTTGTGCCCTTTGCTGGGATGAGTTCGATTGAAATTGAGGCGGAATTGAATAAATTAATTTATATGGAAAATAACTAAATCCTTGGTTCTGATTCCAATATCGATATAAATTTTAATATGAAAATCAAGGACTTACGTTAAATCGTGGGTCCTTTGTTGTTTTTGGATGAGGTTTTCTACCCTTTTTTCTAAAATAGTTGCTATTTTTTTGGTATGTATTTAGAAAAATGTGCTCTATCTTATCACGGTTTAACTTGCTAATGCTAATTTGTGGATTTTTACCTTTCAAATGAAAATATTATTTGGGATAAAATGCTTACGGGTGACCGTGATGCATTGGGAAGGCTTATGCATTCTTACTTCAGGCCATTAGCCAATTATGGACTTCGGTTCACTACAGATAAGGAAGTAATAAAAGATTCAATTCAAGAGCTGTTTATCGTTGTTTGGGAGAGGAGGTCGCATTTAGCAGTAGCTGTTAATGTCAAGTCTTACCTCTTTTCTTCATTTAGGAGGTTATTACTCAGGACTCTTAAGAAAATGCATAAATCGGCTACACTGACACTCGATTCAAGTTATTTAGAAAATTTTGCTCTTATTCTAGGTGTTGATGATAAAATCATCCAAACAGAACATGCTATAAAATTATCTAAACATTTTAATATTCTGATATCAAGCTTGCCGGAAAGGCAAAAAGAGGTGGTTTATCTAAAATTTTTCGAATCATTGAGTCGGGAAGAAATATCTCATATTCTTGAGATTGCTCCTCAGACTGTTTCTAATATTCTTCAAATCGCGCTAGGTAAGTTACGACAAGGAACGCCAGTTTCACTTTGGAAAGCATTATTGATTCCACTTTTTGTTTCATTTATTGAAATATTCATTAAATGATATGGTATGTTATTTAATTTTTTGTCTCTAGAACTTTAATAAGCGTTTATATTATATGCAAATCAATGATCCATACACTCAGTACAGTCTTGAAGAGTTCATTTGGGATGAACGATTCAGAAATGATGTATTGAAAGGCGAAGAGCGATTTGCGTATTGGGATAATTGGATGAGATTACATCCTTCTAAACAACCTATAGTGGAGAAGGCAAGGTTGATTGTACTATCTATTTATGTTAAAAACGTATATTTTCATGAAGATGAAATTCAGCGAATTGTCAAAGATGTACATATGATGCTGGATTCGAATCATGTTGAAGAAACTACTTTTAATACAACTTCGACTAAAAGAAATTCCTATAAATACCTATTTATTGCTGCTTCAGTTGTAGTATTATCTTTAATTGGCTGGATCTGGATTGGAAAGGATAAGGCAGTTGATTTTTCTCATAAGCCATCCTACGAAAATTTAATTAGGCAAGTCAATAAAAAATTGATAGAAAGAGAAAATCAAACCAACGCTCCATTAATTATTACATTCCCAGACGGCTCTAAAGCAATGTTAAGTAAGAACTCAAAAATCAGCTATACTGAAAATTTTACAAGTTCAGAAAAGAGGGAAGTATTTTTAGTTGGAGAGGCTTATTTTGAAGTTGCTAAAAATACGCAAAAACCATTTTTTGTTTATGCAGATGGACTTGTGACAAGAGTTCTAGGTACAAAATTTCGAGTAAGATCCTATTCTGTAGACAAAGAAGTAGTTGTTGAGGTGACGTCTGGAAAGGTATCGGTTTTTGCTAACCCAGATTATTTGTCAGGGGATAAAAAGGAGTCAAATCAGCTATCGAGTATTGTTTTAGTTCCCAATCAAAAAATAAGTTATTTAAAATCTGATGCATCCATTATTAAAACATTGGTTAATAACCCAATTGTTTTACTGCCTCTCTCTGAAGGAAAAATGTCTTTCGATTTCGATAATACTCCAATTTTCACGGTATTTAAAGTTTTAAAGGAAAATTATGGTATAGATATTGTTTTTGATGAAGAATTACTAAGTCAATGTTCACTAAACGCAAACCTAGAAGGGTATAGTTTGTATGAACAATTAAATGTAGTCTGTAAGGCATTAAATGGCAATTATGAGGTACTGGATGGCAGGGTTATCATTGTTGCAAAAGGTTGTATAAATAAATAATTAAAAGGCTTTTTATGAGAAAATCAATGTTCCCCCTTATATTTTTGTTTTTTGTGCATATATATAGCTTTGCGAATTCGCAAAATGTAGCGGACAAAAAAATAACGATTCAGGTTAGCAATCTTGAATTAAAAAAAGTATTTAGTTTAGTAGAAAAGCAAATTTCGGTTCGATTTGCATACAGTGCTGAAAAGATTCAGTCATCACGAAAAATAACATTAAGTATAGTCGAAAAACCACTTTCAGATTTCTTAGAAAAAGTTTCAAAAGAAATGGGATTTATTTATGAAGTAAGTGGAGGGATAATTATTTTAAAGCAAAATGATAATGTACCATCTTCTGGCATTCTATCCGAAACTAATTTAGTAGTAGCAGGGGCAAAGGATGTTCGGATAATTTACGGTACAATTACTGATGAAAAAGGAGTAGCTCTATCAGGTGTTTCTGTACAAGTAAAGGGTGCCAATATTGGTACAACTTCTGATGTTAATGGAAAATTCTCAATAAAGGTATCTGATAATAATTCGGTCTTGGTTTTTAATTACACTGGATTTGCCGTTCAAGAAATCTTAGTAGGCGCTCAATCTGCAATTGGAATCAAGCTTCTTCCAAGCCTAGATAAGTTAGATGAAGTAGTTGTTGTAGGTTATGGCACACAAAAAAAGGTTACCGTAACAGGGTCAATTGGAACAATTTCAAGTACTGATATATTGCGAGCTCCTGTTTCAAGTGTCGCTAATGCTTTGGCAGGAAGGGCTCCTGGAATTATTACCGTTCAGCGTGGTGGAGAGCCTGGAAGAGATATTGCTGATATATTTATTAGAGGTGTTGCTACTTTTGCAGGTGGATCAAGTGCTAGTCCTCTTGTTTTGGTGGATGGTGTTCAAAGGAGCTTGAATGGTATTGATCCATACACGATAGAATCATTTAATATTTTAAAAGACGCATCTGCTACTGCAGTTTTTGGAGTAAGAGGTGCAAATGGAGTAATTATAATTACAACAAAAACTGGGCAAGTAGGAAAACCACAATTTACTTTTTCTAGTAACATTGCGATGCAAAATCCTATACGACTTCCCAATGAATTAGATGCAGTTGATTATGCCATTTTGAGAAACGTAGCGGAGGCCAATGATCAAAACAATCCAAATGCAAGACGATTTAGTGATTATGATATTGAAAGATTTAGAAAAGGGGATGATCCAATTTTTCATCCTAACATTCGATGGATGGATTATATGTTAAAAGATTTAGCTCCTCAGAAACAATATAATTTAAATATAAGTGGGGGTACCCAAGATGCAAAATACTTTGTATCACTTGGTCATTTGAATCAAGATGGCATCTACACAACCGGTAAGCTTTTTCCTGAATTTAGTGCTAATCCAAATTTTAAAAGGTACAATATCAGAAGTAATTTTGATTTTAATATTTCAAAAAATTTCACTTTATTCATTAAGTCTTCAGCGGAAATCCAAAATTCTAATTATTCGAATAGTGCAACGAGTGATATTTTTGGAACTATTTTATCTGCGAATCCTATTATGACACCCGTTTTATATAATGGGAAATTAATCAGAAACATTGACGGCTTAGCGGCCTGGAATATTTCTAATACACCATTATATCAAATGTTATTTAATGGATTTAATGCAAACTATAGCAGCCGCTTAAATATGAATATTGGCGGCAAATATAAATTAGATGCTATAACTAAAGGCTTATCAGTTAGAGCTATGGGGGCTTATGATAGTTATTATTTGCAAGCTGTATCTAGACGAAAGCAAATCCCAATGTGGGATCTAAGGAGAAATCCAAATGCTTTAACTTTTCAGGATTCCATTGTCCCAATACCAGTAGTAAATCAGTTTGAGGGTCCTGTAAGTTTTGTTGGTGAAGGTTTTAGTAAGAATAGAAGGATTTATGGTGAAGGTGCCATTGAGTACAATCGAACTTTTGGTAGCCATACTTTTTCTGGATTGTTTTTAGGAACTGCGGAGCGATTATATGATGGCGGCAATCAATTACCATTCAATTATCTAGGATTAGTAGGTAGGCTTACATACAATTTTCAGAATAAATATTTTGCTGATGTAAATATTGGCTATAATGGATCGGAAAACTTCGCAGTAGGCAAACAGTTTGGCTTTTTCCCTTCATTTAGTGCGGCTTATGTAATATCGCAAGAAAAATTTTTCCCGAAAACTGAAGGTTTTAGTTATTTAAAATTTCGTAGTTCCATTGGAACCGTGGGTAATGATAAAATAGGAGGAAATCGTTTTTTATTCTTGCCATCTTCATTTGCATCTGGAGGCGCTTATTTTTTAGGGTTAGCTAATACTCCAGCTACTGGTTATCGTGAGGCAAGTATAGGAAATCCCGGAGTTACTTGGGAAGTTGCTAGAAAAGTCAATATTGGTGCAGATTTTAGATTCTTGAATGATAAATTAACATTTACTGCAGATTTATTTTCAGAGCGTAGAGAAAAGATTCTTTGGAATTTAAATGTGCCTGTCACTTTTGGCCCCACTAATTTAATATCACCATATAATATCGGAATAGCTGAGAATAAAGGCTTTGAATTAGAATTAGGATATAGGAATACTATTAAGAGCGCAGGTCTAACATATTACGCCAATGGGAATTTCACGTATACACAAAACAAGATTGTATACATGGATGAAGCCCCTCAACCCTTTTCTGGGTTAGCAATGACCGGAAATAGAATTGGTCAACCAAAAGGTTTGATAGCCGAGGGTATCTACAATACGATAGATGAAATCAATGATCCCAAAAGACCAAAGTCTACTTGGGAAGGAGCTGGATTAAAGCCAGGTGATATAAAGTATAAAGACGTAAATGGGGATGGTATAATAAATGATAATGATAGGGTAAATATAGGCAACCCTAATATACCTGGAATCATATATGGAGCAACTCTTGGGGCGCAATATAAAGGGTTTGAGCTCTCTGTATTTTTTCAGGGCGCGGGCAATGTTTCAACTTATTTAACAGGGGAGTCTGCATGGCCATTTATAGCAGGTACGAAAACAGCTTTCGAAAATGCAAAAGAAAGTTGGACGGCAGATCGTTATGCAAGTGGCAGTCCAATTTCTTTACCACGATTAACCGCTGCGCCTGATGCAAATAGGCACAATTACCGTGTATCCTCTTTTTGGATGCGTGATGCGTCCTATTTACGATTAAAAAATATCGAATTTTCTTATACATTCTCCAATAAGCTATTAGATAAATTATCAATGAAGTCTTTGAGAGTATATGTAAATGGTCAAAATTTAGCCACATGGACTAGTATGCCTTATTTTGATCCAGAAATCCCTAGTTCAAACGGATCAGTTTATCCAATGATGCGCGTTTTTAATTTCGGATTTAATGTTCAGTTTTAAATTATTGAAATATTTCTCCATTACAAAATGTATAATAATGAAATATCTTAGAAAATCAGTTCCTATTTTTACAGTATTTATTTTCTTAATAACCGTATCGTGCAATAAATTTTTAGAGCAGCCAAGCGGAAGTATCATTACTGTAGATTCTGTTTTTACTACTCCTGATGCTGCTCAAAGAGCACTTTGGAATGTATATGCTACTTGTGTTATCAATGGGTTTCCTACTGGAGATGGGGGTTCTGGGTTGAGCGATGCAGGTACTTTTGATGGTATGTTATTAGCAGCTAGTGATGAAGGCGATCAGTTTGGAGCTGGCGGTAGAGCTAATGCATTTAACGCAGGAACATGGGGACCTTCTTTTCAAGATGAATTTTCTTACAATCGAGTAACTATAGGCATGCGTAATGCGTGCATTTACATTGATAATGCAAATAAAGTTCCTTTAAGTAATACAGGATCGATTAATTGGACGGCTCAACTTAGGGATCAAACTATTGCTGAGGCTAAAATATTAAGGGCTTTGATGCATTATGAGGCTATGATTCGTTATGGTGGTATTCCAATAATCGACCAAACTCCTATTGTAAAAATCAACAATGTTAATGGAGTAAATCAAGCTCAAGTAATTCCTTCTGGAGCTAGAAGTAGTTTAAAGGCAACCATAGATTTTATTGTTAAAAGTTGTGATGAAGCAATACCTAGTTTGCCAGATAATTTTCCTGCTACAGATATCGGCAGAATAAATAAAGGTGTAGCACTTTCTTTAAAGGCTGTTACCCTATTATGGGCGGCAAGTCCTCTAGTAAACACAGCCACTCCTCCAGTTACAAGTGCAAATGATAGTCTTATTTGTATGGGTTCTAATGACCCTAATAGATGGACACTTGCAGCAAATGCACATAAAGTTGTTTTGGAATGGGCAATTAGTAATGGATATGCTTTACTTGATGATGTTGCACTTGGTAAAAGTGAAAGTTATAATTATGCTACTGGTGCTGCATTAGATCCAAGAAATAAAGAACTGATTTTTTATGATAAGTCACATGGACAACAAGCAGGAGGTGCAAATGTTGTAAGGTGGGGCTGTCCTATTTATTTTTCTTGGGGGAATACTGTAATGGCTCTTCCTATGAATTTTATTATCAAAACATTTAGAGATATTGATGGTAATGACATTACAATTCCCATCAATGGAACATTTACACAGTTTAAATCAATCATGAAAAAAATGGAACCACGCTTCAATGCAATAGCATGGTGGCCAGGTTCGGCATATACCAATACTGGATTAATGCCTGCTCAAGGTGGTAGTGACACTGCAAAATTTTTGTATAAACAAAAAGGGTTAACAGGAAATACGGTACAAATTGGAGCCGGTACTGCCTTGATTGGAAATGGAATCCCCAATGGCATTCACCAAAAGAAATTTATCAACTTAGTTAATCAGGTAAATGGTACCGCTAATTTTTATTGGCCAATATTTCGATTAGCAGAATTTTATTTGGGTTATGCTGAAGCATTAAATGAAATAAACCCTACTAATCCTGAAATATTTACGGCCCTTAATGTTATTCGAAAAAGAGGAGGGTTGCCCAATTTAGCACCAGGGAATACAACTTATGCATCAATTTTTGGTGACAAAGTGAAAACTAGAGAATATATACAAAGAGAAAGGTCTGTTGAATTATATGGCGAAGAGCATAGATTTTTTGATGTTCGACGTTGGAAAATTGCAGGAAATGATGGGGTGATGAAAGGCACTTTTACACGAATATTTTTATACGAAAATAGCGCTGTATCTTATATAAATCCTACAGCTGCAATGACACCAGCTCAGCGTCTTGCAAATGACAATTCATTATCTTATCGGATTGAAACTTTTGAATCTCGTGTTTGGGAAGATAAAATGTACTTCTATCCTTTTGCTCAAGGTGAGGTGAATAAAGGTTTTATTATACAAAACCCGGGCTGGTAAACATTAACTAATAAAATGAATCTTATGGCTTTATATAATAATCTGCGTTGGTACTTATTGATTTCTTTTTTTGTAACGGCCTCCTTGAACTCGCTTAATGCGCAACGTTCGATTAATTTGGTAAATGATTCTGTTTTAATCAAAGACAATGATTTTAAAAACACTTTTATAGATCAAATTATTCAAGTTCCATTTGCTAACCGTGTTGAACGTAAATACATTACAAATTCGGTGTCATCTGTGAGCGGCGAAAAATTAAAAAAAATCAATACACCGTTCCTTAGTAATACATTATTTGGCCAGTTAAGTGGTCTGCATGTACAACAAGGAGGTGGATCTCCTGGTAATACTGATTTTCCATCTTTATTTGTTAGAGGTAGGCAAACATTTCAAGATAACAGTGTATTGGTTTTAGTAGATGGTTTTGAATCTAATTGGTTCACTTTACTTCCCGATGAAATTGAAAGCGTAACAGTACTTAAAGAGGCGGCATCCCTGGCACAGTTTGGAATGGATGGTGCGAATGGCGTTGTAATGATTACAACAAAACGGGGCGTTGAATCAAAAAAAACCAATATCAACTTCAGCTCTCGATTTGGGATTCATTCTGCTCGATATTTACCAAAATTAGTTAACAATGGAGATTATGCTGAACTTTACAATGTAGGAATTGTCAATGACGGCCGATCAATTAGAGATGGTTATTTCAGAAACGATTCAATTGTTAATTTCTTCAAAAATCAACAATATCCTTATTTGTATCCTGATGTTAACTGGTTTGATCAAGTTGTTCGTCCAAATGCATTAAGCCAAGATTATACTTTATCATTTACTGGAGGTAAACAAGATGTAAAATATTTTCTTGCAATGGGGTATGCAGATTATAAAGGTTTATATGCCGGCACAGATAACGGCCGAACAACTAACACTAATTATAATCTTAAACGGTATAATCTAAGAGCCAACTTTGATGTTAATATTACTTCTTTCTTAAGTGCGCAAGCAAATCTTCGTGCCACTATGATGGATAAATATTTTCCTAATACACCTGAAAATACTTTGTGGCTATCTATGTCATTGTTTACTCCTTATGCTGTAAAAACAGAACAAGGAAAATGGGGTGGCGCACAAGGATATGCCGATAATCCTTCTGGTTCTATTTTACAACGTGGATTTCAGTCAATCAATGACCGTACAGTGGATGCAAATGTAAAGTTGATTGGTAATATGGATTTTATCACTAAAGGTCTTAAATTTTTCTGGCAATTAAACTTTAGCAATTTTTTCTTTGATACTTACAACAAAACAAGACCTTTGTACTTTGATGAAGTTACCCCTAGGCCAGATCTTGTTTCAACCCCTGGTGTTATTCCTTACGATATTTTCACAAGAGGAACAGTTGATAATAATTTTACAATTACTCAAGGGAACGGGAATCAGTTTAATAGAACCTCTTTATTAGGCGGAGCTGAATATGAAAATAAATGGAGTAAACATTCTTTATATTCATCTTTAATTTATTTCCAAGAAAAGTTTAATGGAGATGGTTCTGATATGCCATTTGCCAAACAGCGCTTTATGGGAAGAGTAAGTTACAATTTTAATAAACGATATTTTGTCGATCTAAACGTTGCATATAGTGGATCAGAAAATTTCCCTAAAGGTAACAGATTTGGCGTCTTTCCTGCGTTGTCTACAGGTTGGGTAATGAGTAATGAAAAGTTTATGTCTAATCAGACATTCTTAAGTTTTCTAAAATTAAGAATGTCTGCAGGGTTACTGGGAAATGATAATACAGGTAATGCTGGTAGATTTATTTATAATCAGTATTATAATGGAACAGGTAACTATTTAATTGGTAATAATTTAGGTGTTAATGCTCCTATGTTTAACCAAAGTGCGCTTGCCAATCCAAATGTTACATGGGAAAAAGCTACAAGGTATAATGTTGGGTTTGAATCAGTTATTTTGAAATCATTATCCTTATCAGCAGATTATTTTATTGAAAATCGCACCAATATATTTATTAACCCTAATAGTTATGTTCCTTCTTTAATGGGTGCAACTTTTAGTAGTATCAATAGGGGAGAAACTCGGACATCAGGCGCTGAGATTGAAATCATGTATAATCAAAAATTGGGTTCACTTAATTTTTATGCAGGTGGAAATGTATCATTCTCTCAAAATAAAATAATTGATATTGCAGAACCTGCTCCTTCAGACCCTTATTTAGCGGCAAAGGGCAATCCAATCAATCAGCCTTTTGTATTAGAGTTTTTAGGATTCTTTAAAGACCGAGCTGATATTGCTTCAAGCCCAACTCAATTATTTGGATCAGTTATGCCAGGAGATATTAAATACAAGGATCAAAATGGTGATGGTGTCATTGACAATAGAGACAGGAAAGCGTTTGGTTTAACTTCATTACCACAAATATTTTACGGTTTTAATGTAGGCGGTGATTATAAAGGACTTGACTTCAATATAAGTATTCAAGGAGCTGCAAAGAGAACAGTTTCTTTATTGGATAATAATATAATTATTCCGTTCTTAAACGGTGGTGTAAAGCCCACACAATGGGTAAAAGACAATTATTGGACACCTACACGCGGTGATAATGCAAAATTCCCTCGTTTGACAACGATACAAAATGATAATAACTATAGACAGTCAACATTATGGCAACGAAATGGTGCTTTTCTTAGAATCCAGAATATTGAAATCGGTTATACTATTTCTGAAAGAATTACAAAGAATGCAGGGATGCATTCAATTCGTTTCTTTATTAGCGGTAACAATCTATTTACATTTGATAATATTCATGAAATCGATGTTGATCCTGAGGTTATGAATACTTTTGTTCATCCGCCAATGAAAAGTTTCAATTTTGGTTTTGCACTTAAATTATAATTCCGCTATTTAAAATCGTCATTACTACAATTGATGTTATGAAAAAAAATATATTACTTATTATTGTATCCGCTATTTTCTTTTCTACTGCTTGTACAAAAAATCTTTTAGACACTCAAATACAGCAAAACTTTAGCGAGGATTTATTTTTGAATTCTGGCCCTACAAATCTCAAAGCATTTGGTATGGGTGTTTATGACTATCTGCCACAGTTGAATAGATTTGGAGGCAATGCCATATTGGCTGCAGGTTCTGACGAAGCTGATTATGCTCGATTTAATAATATTCAAAGGTTTAATGCTGGCGCTTGGGATCCATTTACAAACCCTGATGATGTTTGGGCTAATTATTATCGTGGTATAAGACATGCAAATTTGTTTTTAGAAAAAACAAATGATTTTAGGAAACTAATTGTTGTTGATACTATCAATAATAGAGCAAATTATATTTTAGATGTTGATGATTTTATTAAACTAAGAGCAGAGGTAAGATTTTTGCGTGCCTATTATTATATGGAGTTAATAAAACGTTATGGTGGTGTTCCGATAGTTAAAAAAGTACTTAGTCAAAATGAGGCATTTGGCGTAACTAGATCTACTTTTCAACAATGCGTTGACTATATTGTTGAACAATGTGATTCTTCTTACGCAGATTTAACCAATCATTATATCAATTATGGCATACCCTCTGGACAAAGTATTGGAAGAGGTGATGCTGGCACTGATAATAATCGATTAGGTAGAGTAGAAAAGCCTGCAGCAGTTGCGCTAAAATTGCGTGCATTGCTATTTGCAGCTAGCCCACTTAATAATCCTACAGGAAATGCATCACTTTGGCAAAAAGCTGCTGAAGCAGCCCAACAGCTATTTACAGATCCAAATTGTGCACATGTCAATTTTTTAAATTCATCCTATAAGGATTTATTTATGTCTCAAAATACCACCAATAATTTAACTCCACGTAAAGGAGCCAATTCTGGTATTATTTTATCTAGGCCATTTCAATTGAATTCTAACACTTTTGAAAGAGCAAATTACCCGGTTGGGATGGTGAATGGAGGTGAAGGTGCAACCTGTCCATCACAAAACCTTGTTGATGCATTTGAGATGCGTACAACTGGTTTACCCATTTCTGATGTTGGTTCTGGATATGATTTAAATAATCCATATGCAAACAGAGATCAGCGTTTAGGTTGGATTGTTGTTTTAAATGGATCCTCAATGGGTTTGAACAATAATAATACTGCTAGAATAGTTGAATCGTATACTGGCGGATCAGATGCAATAGGGTCTAAGGAAGGAGCTACTACAACAGGTTACTATTTAAGAAAATTTTGCGTTGAAAATTATAATCTTTCTTTAGCTGGTACAAGAGCAAAATCTTGGGTATTGATGCGATTTGCTGAAGTTCTGCTAAATTATGCTGAAGCTGCCAATGAGTCTTTTGGTCCTGATGCAAAGCCTGTATTAGGTGGAGCTGCAGCTACTAGGTCTGCTAGAGAGGCTATTAATTTAGTTAGAGTTAGAGCTGGACAGCCTGCTATCAATGCTGGAATAACTCAGGCCCAGTTAAGGGAAAGGATTCGCAATGAAAGAAGAGTTGAACTTGCTTTTGAGGAACATCGATTTTTTGATGTTCGTAGATGGAAAATTGCAGAACAAACTGAAAATATTTCACTTGCAGGAATGCGGGTAAATGCTACAGGCCCTACTACATTTTCTTATCAAAGGTTTACAGTTGAGCCTAGGGTATTTAGTTCTAAAATGTACTTATATCCAATTCCATTTTCTGAAATTGCAAAAAGTAACGGTTTGATTACACAAAATCCTGGGTGGTAAAAATTATAGCATGAGATATGTTTTATGGAGTTTAGTATTAATTATTATTAGTATAAGTTCATGTAAAAAAAAGGAAATAACGCCAACTCCTCCAGTGGTAACAAATCCAATTACGCCTCCTACAACAGTTGGTGGTATTTTTAGTTCAAATGCTAAAATTCCTGTTAGCCCTAGTACTATCAGTGATTGTTTTACTGGGATGAAAATGAAAGATATTCACCCCAGGCTACTATTTTCATCATCTGAAATTGAACAAATTAAAATCTTGATTCAGTCGGATGCCTTTGCAAAAGCCACTTATGATAATATCATTTCTCGAGCAAATAGTTTATTGACTTCACCAATATTAGGTTATGGATTAGATGGTGCAGGTTTAAGAATTACTAATATTCATACATTTTCTAACAATCAGCTTCCATATTTAGTTTTAGCTTATCAGTTCACAAAAGATAGTCGTTATGCTGCTAGGTGCTGGCAGCAATTAGATGCAATGTGTTCTTGGCCTGATTGGGGTGCAAATAGACATTTTTTGGATGCTGGTATTGCAAGCAAAGGGGCAGGTATGGCCTTAGATGGTTTATTTGATTATTTAACCTCAGCTCAAAGACTAAGATTATACACAGCCATTAAAAATTTTGTTTTACAGCCCGGTAAAACTCAAATAGAAACAAATACAGGTGTTTGGAAATGGTATTTGTCTAACGATAATTGGAATGGCATTTGTCACGGAGGAATGATTATGGGTGCTCTTGCTGGATATGAATATGATTCAACTTTCAACGCTAATGTAATTGCTCAATGTGCCAATGGAATCAATAAATATATGCAATCACTTGAACCGGATGGGGCAAGTGAAGAGGGAATGTCATATTGGAGTTATGGTTTAATGAATACCTTTTTGGCTTTTGAGAGTTTAAAAAGATGTTTAAGTACAACTTATGGTTTAGCAGAAAATCCAGGATTTATTAAAACGGGTTGGTTTCCTTATTATATGTCTGGCCCTGTAGGGACAGCTTCCATTGGAGACGATTATTTATATGTAGGAAAATCCAATAAATTTTTATCATACTTCTGGTTTTCAAAATATTTTAAAAATTCTGGGTTAGCAAAATCTCATTTTGATGCTTGCATGTCAGTGAATGCATTAGATGCTGAAAAAATGAATGGATGGACGGATTTGCTTTTTTATGATAAATCACTTGTTTCACAGGGCAGTTCATCTAGTTTGCCCTTATCGGGCTACTTAAAAGGAATTGATTACATGTATCTGTTAGAAAATACTAGTAGTGACAATTCTTTATATGTAGGAATGCATGGCGGTGATAATAGCGCTAGCCATGGTCATTTGGATGCAGGAAGTTTTTATGTGCAAGCGCTTGGGGAAACATGGGCGCAGGGAAATCTTGGGCTAGAATCGCCATATCCACAAGACTATTTTAATATCACTTCTCCTTTGTATACAGCTGCACCAACAAACTTAGCAGTTAGTAGTGGCAGGTTTTACTATTATCGAGTTAGGTCAGAAGGAAAAAATTGTCTTGTTTTTAATCCTGATGCAAGACCAGAACAAAATCCTTCTGGTGCAGTTAATGTTATAGGAAGTGCTAACGATAATGTAGGTGGTTTTTACATAGCAGATTTACAAAAATGCTATAGTAAGGATGTTTCATTATATCGACGTGGGATTAAATTAAATAGGAATACCGGTATAGTAAGTGTTCAAGATGAATTTGTTCCGTCAATTGATAATTCAACTGTGTATTGGATAATGCACAGTCCGGCAACAGATGGGCTAGTGATAAGTACTGACGGCAAAATTGCCACCATGATTAAAAATGGTAAAACTTATTACGCTGTAATTAAATCTCCTTCAAATGCTGTATTTGAGAAAGTAGATAGATCTACCAGTCAGGTTAATTATTTATCAGAAACAGCTTCGATTTTTTCCAACATGATGTCGGGGAAAAATTCTATCAATCAATGGTATGGCAAACTTCAAATAAAATTAACTGGTTTAGTCAAAGCCGCTCCTGTAACTATAAGAGTTGATTTTGTTAAAAATAATTTAGCAGTAACGCCACCCTTAGTAAACTTAACATCTTGGTCAACCATTAACTAGTTGTAATAATTTATTTAATAAATGATCATGCAAAAGATTGGTACTTTATTTGTTACACTCTTTTTTATATTAAGTGCTTATTCGCAACAAAGTGAGCTTCCTTATTGGAATCGAAATACACAATTGATTCCATGGCGTCTAGTGCCCAGTATTTCAAGTTGTATTCTTATTGATTTAGATAAAGACGGCGATCCGGATATCTTAAAGGCATTTTTGAATGATTCCATTCCAATTTTATGGATTGATGATGATGATGACATGAAATGGGAAGATAAGGAAGGCGATACTGACAATGATTGCTTGCTTATTGATAAAAATAAGGACGGTGTTTTTGCTGGCCCCTTTGATTTTAGCATTGATTGGATCGACGAGAATGCCGATGGAAAAGCAGATATACAATTAATTGTTAATAATGCTGGAACGAAAGTCAGAAACTATTTTGATTGGGGAGCTGATTTTATGTACGTGTTAGATGTAGATAATGATCAGATTATGCATTTTGTTGATTGGAATAAAATTATGATGAAGGCATGGGAACATTATGGACAGGCTAATTTTTATAAAGATTATAGTGGTAATTCTACTTTTTTAAAAATGCATGCTTCTAGTTTTCGTATTAGTGATCTTAGATTTAATTGGGAGAATCCATTTATTTTTTATGATACAGATAAAGACGGGTTAACAGAATGGGCCATAAGATTGGTTGATACCCCTGCATTTAGGGATAAAAGTGATAATACCAAAAACGGTTTCACTAATATTGACACCACTTTTGATGTAAAATTCACAAAAAAGATCGATTATGCCGCTGTCACTTGGGATCTAGACAATGATAACAGTGCTGGAAATGAATTTGATTTTGACATGAGTATCCTGTTTAAAGGTAAAGGCTTTGCTTATGAAGACCAAGGCCATTATATTAAAGGATTAAAAGGTCTTTCAAATACAAATGGGTTTATGTATGATAGCCGTTGGCGAAATATTGATACCCTTTTTTATCCGGATAGAGACACTGCATATCAAATGATATTTCAAAAAGGTGAATGGGACCAATGTCGTTTAGTATTTGACGAGGACGATGATTGTAATAGATGGGAAAGAGTTGAATTTTATGACCCACTCGATTTTTGGAAAATAGGAATTGAGCAAGGTGGCCTTGATAATAATGGACAGTCAGACGCAATAGGAGATAGGGGAGAATTTGATTTAGATAATTCAGGAAAAGGAAATTTATACATTGGAGCATTTGATGGTCGGATTCACTTGTATGGAGCTGAATGGGGAGGATGGCGGATAGATCAAACAGCATTTTCTTATCAAGGATTTGGTGGATTTTATGAAAAGTGGAATCGTAAACGATTACAATTGCTGCCCGAGAAATTTGCGAGTGTAAAATATGATGACAGTGATGGAAATGGTTTTATAGATCAAATACTCTATGACCTAGATGGTGATCATTTATTTGAAGATTCAGTATCACTTATAAAATTAAATATACCTGATCAAAGTAAAATTATAGAAAGCTCAAATATGAATTATGAAAGTTTTTCTTCTCTTTTTAGAGATATAACTGAGAAAAACTGGAGTAGGGCATTGTTGGCAATTGAGGTAGCGGAAAAGTATAAAATAAACACTACATGGTATTCATTTTATAAGCAGCCTCATTCACAACAGGAGAAATACGATTACTCGTTTTGGTTAAATTTTTATATTTATCAAGATATTAGATATAAAGCTAGGATTGATGGAGATCTAAAATTATTATCGATTGTTGATAATGCATACTATACAGGTGATTGGACAGTTATACTTAATTACTAAATTAATCTTTGAATGACAAATAATCTACTTAAATATTTATTTAATATTATTTTTCTCTGTTTTTCAAACTTTATTTTAGCTCAACAATTAAACTATCATTTTACTCCAGTAACTGCTACATTGATTCAGGATCGATTAATTCGTTCTAACGTAATAAATATTCACCCTAGATTATTTTTTTCGACAGATGATATTCATAGAATAAGAAAATTAAACGAACAAGGCGATACACTTATTCATATTGGATATTTACAAAATCAAATTGAATCAAGTAAAATATTAAAAGAACCATTACTTAGTTATTATTTAGATGAAGCAAAATTAAGAGTACCCTCTATACATAAATTTGCTGTCCAGTTGCCTCATTTGGTTATGATGTACCAATTAACTGGTGATACATCATTTGCCCGTCGAATCGTCA
>JACCDU010815778.1_pt1 | contig 19980 bp, 11 predicted proteins | sample 7446081 | NCBI WGS metagenome assembly JACCDU01 (sample SAMN15323447, study PRJNA562643) | freshwater metagenome | isolation source: river surface water | place: USA:Blue River Watershed | collected 2017-08-17
AGACCAGAGGTAAGTACCCCCTGATGCAGAAGGTGTTGCAGTAAGCGTAGTGCTTGATCCGTTACAGATAGCATTGACATTAGCTACAGAGACACTTGGTATAGGATTAACATAAACAGTAGCGGTATCTGAAGAGGATGGACATCCCGCGGCAGAGACAATAACCGAATAAGTCTGTGTATTCAAAGGACTAACTGAAATGGATTGTGCAGTTGAGCCATTTGACCATAGATAAGTGGCATTTGCAGGATTGGCTGTCAATGTAGCACTTGCTCCGTTGCAAATGGTGGCATTGTTTACCGTTGCTTGTATGTTTTGAATAACACTAACTAAAACAGTATCGGGTAAGCTGGTACATCCATTAGCCGTGTAAGTAACAGTATATTGCTGCGAATTATTGGGGTTTGCAATTGGATTAGCAATTGTAGAACTACTTAACGCAGTATTGGGTGACCATGAGTAAGTTCCACCGGGTATATTTACAGTTGAATTTAGAGTAGTTGATTGTCCTGAACAAATAGTAGCATTTGGAGCTGTTATAATAGGTAAAGGAGTGACACTAATTGTTGTACTCGCAGTATTTGAGGCGCAACCATTTGAGGTATAAACCAGGGTGTAGGTTGTTGATGAAGTTGGATTAACTGTTATGGATGGTGTTGTCTGATTAGTAGACCATAAGTAGGTGCCTCCTGAAGGGCTAACAACAGGTGTTAGGATCGTATTTTGCCCTGCACATATCGAGGTAGGGGAAAGCGTTGCGGTTGGTAAAGGATTAACGGTTACAAGTACATTTGTAGCAATTGATTGACAACCATTAACAGAGTATGTTAAATTATAAGTTGTATTAGTACTTGGTGTAACACTAATTGAAGAAGTTGATTGATTGTTGTTCCATAGATATGTTCCCCCTGTTGGATTAACAGTAGGATTCAAAGTAGCAGGCTGTCCTTGACAAATTGTTACCGGTGGAATAGTGACAGTAGGGGACTGTATAACTGTTATTTGAGCGGTGTCCGAGGCACTACACCCATTTAACAAATAAGTAACGGTGTAAGTTGTATTAGTAATTGGATTGACATTGATTGCTTGAGTTGTAGGGCCATTTGACCATGAATAGGTGCCGCCTGTAATTGAAGGTGATGCATTAATAGCAATACTTGATCCTGAACAAATTGTTGAGCCTGCTGCGGAAATGGTTGGTTGAGGATTAACAACCACATTTAGGGTAGTCGGTAATGCACAACTGCCAGTTAAAGGTGTAAAGGTATAAAGCGTAGTCGTATTATAATTTGGAGTAGGTGTCCAAAATCCACTAATGCCATTGTTGGATGTATTTTGAAGTGTAAAAGTTCCACCAGCGCAAATTGGCGCTATACTTGTGAAAGTAGGTAGAACAGGTGCTGTAGTTTGAAACACAAAAGGAGCAGAGGTTCCAATACAGCCGTTAGCGTTAGTAACACTTACGGTATAGGATCCTGCTGTTGTAACTGTAAGGGAGTCATTTCCACCAAGCGTGGCAGTACTTGACCCTAAAAACCAAGAATAGGTGCTAAAATTAGACGAAGTCGATAGGATGATTGGAGTTCCTTGACAATTGGTGACAGGACCACTCGGCGTGATTACTGGTTGTGGATTTAAATTGACTACTACTGTTTGGACACTACTAATTGCAGAACAACCATTTGCGTTTGTCACTTGTACTGTGTAATCTCCGCTCTGAGTAACACTAAGTGTACTTGATGTAGCATTAGGAATAGCTGAGCCATTTTGATACCAAATATAAGATCCACCACCACTCGCACTCAATATTACAGATGATCCTTGACAGAAAGTCAACGGCCCATTAGCTGTTACATTTGGCGTCGGTAAAGGATTAACAGTAACCAACATATCTGTTGGATTTGCACATTGTCCTGATGATGGAGTGAATGTATAGGTTGTTGTTGCTAAATTATTTACCGCAGGAGACCAAGTTCCCGAAATCCCATTAGTTGATGTACTTGGTAATGAAAATGTACCATTGTAACAAATTGCTGGGATTTGATTAAAAATAGGATTAATTGGTACGCTAAAGTTTACACTAGAAATAGGAGAACTTCCTGTACAACCATACGAATTAGTCACTGTTACTGAATAATTTCCTGCAGAATTTACAGTAATACTTTGTCCCGTTCCTCCATTACTCCAAAGGTAACTGCTAAAATTAGAAGTTGTGAGTGTAACAGTAGTGCCATTGCAAGCTGTAGTTGGTCCTGGCGGGGTTATCAATGGTTGAGGAATTGGATTTATCGTGACATTTGCAACAGCAGCAGGTCCTGAACAACCATTTACAATAGGAACAATATTATACTGTAATTGAACTGGATTATTTGTAGTGTTTGTTGCCGTTCCTGACATAGATGTTGCTGGAGCTGATATGCTGCCACTTGTCAAGGTACTCACGCCTGAAGGTAGTGGATTTGGGGCAATTAAACTCCAGGTATAACTTGCTGGTGGCGAGCTAATACTTGGGATTAACGGGATTGAAAATGCATTTCCTGAACAAACGCTATTAATGGATCCTAGCGTTAAGGATGGAATTGGCTTGATGGTAACATGAATAGTATCCTTCGTGGAAGGACATGGGCCAATTGGATCGTTAGTGGTCAAAACTAGAGCAACTGTACCACTTGAAATATCTGCCGAACTAGGGTTATATGTTGTTGTTAGTGAACCAACATTTGAAAAGGTACCTGAACCTAATGTGGACCATGTAGCACTAGTTGCAGTACCTCCAATTGTGCCGTTTAATTGTACTAAAGCACCCGCACAAATAGAAGTGTCGTTACCGGCATTTAGTGTTGGTGGAATATCAAACAAAATAGTTGCAGCATCATTTACAGAAGGGCAAGGTGAAATTATACCAGTTGCGGTAAGTGTTAATGTGACATTTCCGGTGGTGCCAATAGGTGGCAAAAATATCGCATTAAGAGTGCTTGCGTTTGGTTGAAATGTTCCGCCGCTGCTAGAGGACCATGTTCCTCCTGTAGCACCACCAGTCACGTTACCAGTAAGCGGTATAGCGCTTCCGGAGCATGTGACGCTATAGTTACCTGCTTCAACTTGAGCTAATTGATTAACTGTAATTGTTGAATTATCTGCAGTAGTACCACATTCATTTGTTGCTGACAAGGAAAAATTAAAATTTCCGTTACTTAAATAGTTAATGCTACCAGGGTTCAATACGGTTGAAGTTAACGGCGATCCGTTAATAAAACTCCAAACATAAGTCGGTGTGGATGTGTAACAACTGTTAACTGTTGCCTGCGGTGTAAAACTTTGCTGTTGACATATTGAGGCAGGAGTTGTAATATTAACCTCAGGTGGACCTTTAACAGTAATAGTTTGTGTTAATGTATCGTTTTGACATTGAGCACCTGGAACACTTGGATTAAGATAGCTTACTAATTTAACAGTATAAACTCCCGGACCAGAAAAATTAAACTGAGGATTAGCAGAATTAGAGTTAGTTCCATTTGAAAAGTTCCAAGCAGGCGTACCACAAGTAGGAGGTGCATTTGTAACACTCCAATTGTATAACATATTTGTTCCAGCACAACCAGGTAAACTTGAGTTATTTGTTGTTGAAATAGCAAGTGGAGCACAACCAGATGTGACATCTGAAGTAAAATTTGCATTTACCGCTGGAACTACACAGATAGTTTTTATTACCGTATCTGGATCACATGCTCCATTATAGGCTATCAGCCCAATACTATATATCCCTGGGGTATTAAAAGTCACATTAATGGATGGACTTCCATTAATATTAGGATATGAACCTAGAATACCTGAAACTACATTTGGAGAAGTTATGGTTGGATTAATCGACCAGAGTCTTTTATGAACAGGTGAACATTGGTTATTTGATTCTATAAAAACACCAGAATAAGATGTGTCAGTGAAAACAACATTTGTGCCTTGACAAATGATTTGATTTGTTGAACTAGTAAATCCTGCATCAGGTTTTTTATTTACAAAAATAGTCGCGGCTGTCGGAAAAGTTTCGCCGCAAGTGTTGACAGCTTTAATTTTAATTTCGCGAGATGGGGCAACTGATGGTGTCCCACTGCAGGATTGAAAAGGATAGCTGTGATTAACAGTTTGCGGTGAAATTGGAAAGTTTGGATGAGTGTACTGATTAACAATTGTTTGATTGTTACCATAATCCCAGTAAATTGTGTATTGAACTCCAGGTGATTGAGAGTTGAATGACATTGAATAAACTCCGGGATCACAAGCTGTTGTTGCTGCAGTATTTAGACTGATAGTAGGTTTTCCAACTTCAATATAGTATACTTTCGAGTATGTACATCCACTGGTAAATTGTACTCGAAAAACTAAATAATAAAATCCTTGAGAAAAATTTCTTGAAATTTGACTGACTGGGCAGGAAGTAGCATTTGTTCCAGTTGAACCCAAAACACTTATTCCCACTGAAGAAGCTGAAGAAATATCTGTAGGACATGATAATGTCGATGATAGATTAAAAGTAAATGGAAATGCTCCACTTTCTGGAGTCGGACAATAAGTGAATTTTGTAATTCCGTCATTTGACGTACTTGTTGTTATTGGGCTAGGTGAATTGCAACTTAAAGTTGGACTTAATGGCGGTGCAGAACTTGCATTTATTGTAATGTCAAAAATTGAGGATGTTGAACCGTCAGTAAGTGTTAAAGTTGCTGTACCAGAGCTTGAAAAAGTTACTGCAAAAGGAGTCCTCATATTTGAGGTTGTTATATTAGCTCCAGTAAAAGCCCAAGAAACTATTGTAGAGGGAGAAATATTAGTAGAGTTTTGATCTCCAAGCACAAATAATACTGTGGATCCTTGACAGATATTAAGATTTTCTGTAGTAGGATTAAAAGATGGAATAGTTAAAAAACTTGATTGCAATGACTGCCCTAAAACGCTACCAACGCTCAAAAAAACAAAGAGAAATAGACCATGTAGTTTTTTAATCATACAGCAAAGTTCCTGAAATTAGTTTTGAATAAAAATGATAAGCATCATCAAAAAGCTTCGATTTTGATACATTTACGGTACATTCAAATTTTAACTCCAATATAGAATACAAAGTTACGGGAAGCCAAAAGATTAAAAAAAGGCGCTACCCTAAATTCTCCTATTATAACTCCTGAAAAAGAAAATTCAAAATTCCGAATTAATGTTTTGTATAACAATCTATTATAAGATATAGAACAAAGCTATTAAGTAGTTTTGACAATTACGGTCAATAAAACTTATCCAGCCACCAACCCCAAAACATCCTCAGCCAAACTATCCGATAGTTTTCCGTCTTTCACCACATTTACCATCCCAATTTTACAACGGTGATGTTCCATGCGTTGGTCGAATAAATCTAGGTTATTAGGGTAGGGTAGGTATCCGCTGTCATAGGGTTCACCAGGATAAAGTAACATCACCTTATCAGCATTCCAAAAGCGGGCATAAGTATACATCTGGCGAAGGTCTTCTATACTTGCGGCGTTATTAAACGGACGTTTCCATTTGGTGTCAATCACATATTTTGTTCCGTCCTGTTCTAGCACAATATCTGGCCTAATACTTCGGTAACGACCATAAAACTGTTTTGATTCTTGTCCAGTGACTTTCAAGTTTTGATCTGGGTGTTGGTTGGCGTAATTGCGAAGGATTTGCAGTACGTATTCTTCCCACAAGACATTCATATCAAAGAGAATCGAAATCATCTTTTGCTTACCCTGGTTGATATCTGGCGAATAGTTGAGTATGATGAGTTTGGCCAATTCAAGAGCGCGTTCATAAGCACTTGTTTTACGATCAATTTGGATTGCTTCAAGCATTTGAATGGTTGGCTTGATTTGGTCAACTTCTGGGAAGCCAAGTTGAATGCGTTTACATTTATCGTTGAGAAATGTAGTTCTGGAAAATTGCCCTACAATATTTAGCGCATAAGCCAAGACCTGATGCAAGTGATGATTTCGGTCGTAAACTTGATGTGAAGTGTAGAAGCGTTCTTGGTGAACGAAGTTATGACGAAGGTTACCCGCAAAATCAAGTTTGCCTTTCAATGCCTTCACATTGCTTTTTTCAGTTCTGTATTTTTTGACTAAGCCCTGCCTAATCAGTTGCTCGAGTTCATTTAGGTAGTATTCAAAATAAACTTCAAGTAAATTGATATGCTGACGCTTCAGCTGTGCCTGCCCAGTAGATTGTGCCTTCAGCTTACCGCAAGTTTTGAGCATTTGCAGTAACACTGGTTTCCATTTCTCATCGGCATCATTCTTATCTGCCTTCGGATGGATATTAACCAGCAAGCCATCAACTTGAATGACACCCACATACTGTTTAAAACGAAGCCCGTTGTGCAGCACATCGAAGTACTCGTTGTTGTGTAGCATATTCAATTTGACGAAAGCTTCCCAATGGTTCTTTTCAAAACCTTGTTCGCCAATCAACAGCCTGCCATGCTCAAAAACGTCAATTGGCTTATGCATTACGCTGGCGACATCAGTTTTTGAAGTGCCTGAATAAAGGCTTCGTCAGACATTAAATCTTTATCCGAGATGTTCAGAATCTGGTACATCTTGCCATCGGCATCAAAATCTTCAGATTGAACAGCAAATTTCACCTTGCTTGCATCAGTGATATTGAAAAAAGCAGAACCAATCACCATCTCCATTTTTCGATAGTTTCCATAGAAATATTCTTGAAGCAAAGGAATGATTTTATTGGCAAATGCATTCCGAAGTTCGTCTATCGATTGAATATTGATCAAAAAGGCATGGCCTATTGTGTGGTCACGGTCAACGAGTACCTCAATGCGCTCGTTCATTGTTTCAAGTAACGTCCTTAAGTCAACATCATTAACGGTCTTACCCTCAAGTTTAGATGGATTAGGCAACATCTCGACAAACGAAAATCGTCTGCGCAAAGCCGTGTCCAATGCTTCAACGGAACGGTCTGCGGTATTCATGGTGCCAATGATGTAAAGGTTAGCAGGCACACTAAATTTCTTTTTACTGTAAGGCAATGTAATTTCTAAGAATTCATCTTTACCTAATCTTTTACTTTCCTCGATTAGTGTTATCAATTCTCCAAAGATTGCTGAAATATTACCTCTATTTATTTCATCAATTATCATTACAACCTTTTCAGCATTTTGGGAATTTGCCTTGATGGCTTCTTTAAAGACTCCTGCGTCAAATTTTTTCAATTTATCTTTTTCATCGAGTACTTCGATTTGAGCTATTGATTCAATTTCTTCAGGTTTAAAGATTGTTTTTTCATACTCCTTCAGGCCCTTAAAAACGGCGTAAAATTCAGTTGTTCTGGGTGTAACTTCAACTGTTTCTTGTACTTGACTTAACGTTGAGATCTCTTCTACAGAAGAAAATCGATCATAAAGTTTTTGTAAGTTTTCTTTTGTTAATGGCGCTGGTTTTTTTGTTGCAGTTGAATGAAGGGCTCTGGCTTGAATTGAATCGTTGCTATTTATATGAATGATGGTAACTTCTTTTCCTGTAAGTGTTTTAAAAGAAAATTCCGTCCCAGCCTCAAGGAATTCTTGATAGTATTCTATGAAGGAATCATACAGATCATCAAAGGTGTATTTATGCTGTTTTTTATCGTTTTCAAGAGATTTTTGATAACAAAAATACCCTGCATTGGCGCAAGCAATTTTAAATAACCCCGCTTCAACATCATAGATTACTGAATCACCAGAATCACCTTTCAAAGGTTTTATACCCTCGATAAAATCTTCATAGCTCATGCTCTGATGAAAAGTTGTGAAAACAATATTGCCAGTCTTAACTAATCGATGATATTCCTCTAAAAGTTCTTTCCTTTCTTTCTTTAAATCAAATTGAGGATTAACAATCGAAATAGCAGTGTCAATTGTATTAAATGTTTTTCCAGTTCCTGGAGGTCCGTAGAGGATTTGGTTGAGGGGGGAGGAGTTTTTGAAATCATTCATAAGTTGAATGTTTAATAGTTTAGTTAAGCGATCAACATAATCAGGATATTTAGTAATATCTGTCAAGGTTTTAAGTACAATTTTACCGTTGGTGTCAATCCATTCACCTTGATTTTTCCATGATATGCGTCTCCGGCTTTTATAACTTGATTTGGTTTCGTCATAGAAATAGTCACTAGTTACAATTCCCCAACCGATATATTCTTTGGTGCCTTTTTTTGCAATGACCACATCGCCTATTTCTATTTCAGAGGAGAATTCATAACATGCTAGCGAATCATTGGTTTTTCTTTTATTTGGCTTGCTTCCATCGTTCAAGGCAATTTCTATCTCAGCTTTAGAATTATATTTCGATAAATCACCAATATCATCCCACGCAATAGCCATTTCATTTGCAGCGTACAATTCGGACCACATTTTAGCTTGTCCTCCAGGAGAGTAGACCCAGAATTTTGGACCCGAAAACGTATTTTGAAATTTTTTGTGATTCATTGTGAAAAGCATAAAGTCTTGAATCAATAAATGGAAATAAGGATCCGGATAAAGATTATTTGACGATAAATAGTTTTTGTATTTTAAAAGAAATGCGTTGTCATTTACAACAAACTCTCTTAATTCATTGCAAATTTTTAAATAATCTAGGTAATTAGAGGATTTCCCTGTTTTAACAGCAGGTAATTCCATTGCAATAGAAAAATCCTTAAAAATTGAATGTTTATAAAGGAAGTATTTAGTTGGGTTTTGTAAAACCAAATAAATTGATATTGCTCTTAAGTCTCCGTGATAATGGTGATTAATAGGTTTGTCAGTTATCAATTTCGCTAAATCAGGAAGTCTTTTATCCAAGATTTCGGTGAATTTAGATATCCTCGATAACAATTCATTTTTTTCATCAAATAGAATATCAAGCGCAGCCTCTGTTTCAGTAGGAAATTTTTCCCACATCCATGAGAGCATGGATATTGGGAAAAAATTACCACTTTGCCATAAATTCTTTGGGCCATCAATTTGAAATGTTTTCACATACATTTCTTTATTAGATTCACCTTCTTTCCAATTCCAAATGGAATACATTTTATTGAATAGAGTCCACTTATATGATTCTTCTTTTTGAAAAGAGTCCGAACTAAAATAAGATTTGTAATTATCCCAGTATGTAACTAATAATTCTTTGTTCATCAAGGTTATTTTAAATGCGCAAGTTTATTATCTTTCATCATATTTACTCAATCATATCTAAAGAGTTTTTGATCAAATTATCTATGAAGTAGACGTCGTTGTGAATGCTCATTTCAATTAGAACATTTGTCTCAATGAAGTAATTGATGTATTGAAGGAGCAACTTTGAAATTGCTATTAATTCTTGAACTTCGTTATCTGTTAATGATGTTCTTATGTTAGTTTTTTCGTTGTGAGCAATTGATTTATCTCTCCAAAACTTTAAACGGTTAAGTTCTAAGTCTTCAGTCTTCTGCTTTATTATATATGCCTTAAGATTTGATATGAAGGAATGCAATGATAGATCTCCAAATTTTGAAAGTATCTGAGTAGTTTTTTGGTTACCTTTTACAAAATTCTTCCATTTTTTTTCAGTAAGAAAATTGGTTTTTAACCATACTGGGTTTTGCTCAATAACATTAATGACTTCCTCAATGCATCTAGTAGGATATTTTTTATGGGGATTGTCATATAACTTAGAAAGATGCAGAACAGTTTTTTCTACTGCGCATTCCTTTAGATAAATAAATAGTTTTTGTTGGTTTGGATCCAAATTTACTAGTTGTGCCCATACTTTTTTAATTTTAAGATAGATGTTAAAATTTAAGTCTGCTTTATAAATATCTATGGCAATTCCTTGTAATTGTAGGTCTTGTATTTTTTCTAAATCTGTCATTCTCTCAAATTATGCTACCTCTTCTTCGTACAAATACTTCTGGAACTCAATGAACAACTTACTAATGTCTTTCACTTCTCCGAGTATTTGTTTCGCATCTTCGAGAGATTGGTATTTATTGATTAGTAATTGAGGTAACTTCTCTTGATCCAATTCATCAACGCCAGATTCAACATATTTGCTCAATACAAAGGCGATGAACTCCTTTTGTTTTTCATTTAGAATAGCGTAAATCGTTTCTTCAGCAATCTGGACACGCTCCTCTCTTGTTTTGCTCTTGAAATCGCCATTGAAAATATATTCGAGAACGTCATACAAGTCGCTTTTGTCCATGTTGACCAATTTCTGGAGTGTTTGAAGGTCTTCTTTGGAGAAGCCAGCCTCATCTAATTTAGAAAGAAGGACTTTTCGAGTTAAAGGATTGCTCCAAAGGGTTCGTAATTCTTGTTCGCTTTTAAATAAATCTGGGAGTTTACCGAAAAGACCTTCCATAAATTCAGTTGCTGAAACTGGTTTTCCATCGGAGCCCCAGAAGGAAGTCGAAATCATGAAATCGATCTCTCTAACTTTGCCATCATTGAGCCTTACCTTTACTTTTTTCTTCTTTTCTTTTGTCTCATAATCTGAGGGTTCAGAAACTTCAGCTTCTCCCTCTTTTTGATCGGGATATGGTTTCGATTTTATTTCTGGTTCAACAGGTTCGCCATCCCATTCTGGATCAGAAAATCGCTTGTAAGCGTCTACAAAGTCATAAATGGTAAAGAAGTCCTTTCCTTCGAACATTCGTGTTCCACGCCCAACGATTTGCTTAAATTCAACGATTTGATTTACTGGTCTTAGTAGAACAATGTTCCTAACATTACGTGCATCGACTCCAGTCGATAATTTTTGCGAAGTTGTTAGAATGGTAGGAATCGTTTTCTCGTTGTCTTGGAAATCTCTTAAATATTGTTCTCCCATCGCTCCGTCATTCGCCGTTACGCGAACACAATAGTTTGGATCTTTCGATTTCTTGTATTGATTGATCAAGTCTCGCACCAATGATGCGTGTTCTTGTGTAGCACAGAAAATTATTGCCTTTTCGTTTTGATCGCAATCGTCCATGAAAATTTTCACACGTTTGGCTTCTCGCTCACGAATTTCGATTGAACGGTTAAAATCCTTTTCCTTGTATTCTTTGCCTTCTTCGATTTCTCCCTCAATGAGGTCATCATCGCTGGTGTAAATATATTCGTCCAAGGTGGTTTTAATTCGCTTTACCTTGAAAGGGGTAAGAAACCCATCATTAATACCATCCTTTAACGAATAAATGTAAATTGGATCACCAAAGTATTTATAGGTATCTACATTCTCTTTTCGTTTTGGAGTTGCGGTTAATCCTAACTGAACGGCTGGTTCAAAATATTCTAAAATTCCTCTCCAGTTTCCCTCATCATTTGCACCACCTCTATGACACTCATCAATGATGATGAAATCAAAGTAGTCTTTGGGGTATTCCCCAAAATAAGGTACTGGGTTTCCTTCTTTATCACTTCCGCTCATAAAAGATTGGAAAATCGTAAAGAAGATACTTCCATTGGTTGGAACAGTGCCTTTCTTCTTGATTTCAGAAGGTTTGATACGCACCAATGCATCTTCTGGGAAGGCGGAAAAATCATTAAAGGCTTGATCTGCTAAAATGTTTCGGTCTGCTAAAAACAAAATGCGTGGCAATCTAGCAGCATCTCTGTTTAAGTTCCATCGTGATTTGAATAGTTTCCATGCTATCTGGAAGGCAATCGAAGTTTTTCCAGTTCCAGTGGCAAGTGTTAGTAAAATGCGTTGTTTTTTCTGTGCGACTGCCTCTAACGTTTTCTGAATGGCTATTTCTTGATAAAAACGAATTTTCCAAGTACCTCCTTTATCATTGAAAGGTATTTCTGCAAATTTATCACGCCATTCATTTTGATCAGAAAAAGTTTTGTTCCATAATTCTTCTGGTGTTGGGAATCGATCAACCAATACTTCACGTCCAGTTTTCATGCAAATAGAGTAAATCTCCTTGCCATTTGTGGCAAAGGTGGTTTCTAAACGCAATTTATCGGCATAATCTTTTGCTTGAGCAACGCCTTCTCTGTAACCTAAATCTGCTTTTTTGGCTTCAATGACTGCCAGTTTGATGCCTTTATAAGACAAAACATAATCTGCGAAAATCGCTTGACTTCTGCGACCGCCAGTTTGAATGCGTCCAGCAGTTATTGGAAAGTTGCGATTCACTTTCGCATCTTCCATCTCCCAACCACTTAATCGCAGTTTAGGGTCAATAAGTTCGGCTCTTGTTTCGTCCTCTGTCATCAATATTAATTATTTCTTAAATGCTTCGGTTAACTCTATTTTATTCAATATTTCTCCAAGACTTAGATCACTGAGGAATGAATCATTGTTTACTACGTTGAGAAAAGCAATTAAATCTTTCAACTGGGAATCATCATTGAATGTATTATTAAGTAGGAATTGAACATTTTGATCGTTACCATTTATCCCTATTAATCCTTGAAGTCTACTGTAATTTTGTAAATAATTATTGTAAAAGAAAAGTAAGTGTGATATAACGTGTGATAGTTTTCTATCATAATTAGTTTTAAATAGTGAATCAATACTTTGAAATGATTTATCTAATAACTGTTGAAGGGTTAATTGTTTGTTTTTTATTTCGTTATAAAATGCGTTATTGGTATGTTTCAAAAATGTTAAGTATAGAAACAAATTTGGTATCACGTTGGAATTAGCTGAAAATGATTTTATTGCAACACCACAGTGAACATAAATTTTTTCAATTTGTCTCAAGGAGATATTATTTCGACTGAATAGAATTGTTGCAAATTCCAACATTAGTTTTTTTTCATCTCCATAATTATTTCGATTTCTATTATTGAAAAACAGATTAAAATCATTTTTCTCAAATAAAAACTTACAGTATTGTTCAATATTGGGATCTGGAAGTGAATATTCCAGATCTATGAATCTCCTTAAATATTCGTCACTGTTTATTTCAGCACTTCCATATACACCTTTAACGGCGTGTCCAAGTTGTTCTTTGTCAATTGAAAGAACGAAAACTATCCCTTTGACAGAAAATAAATGTTTTATATTTTCTAAAACTTCAACTGCATAATTTGGTCTGCATCGGTCAAGTTCATCAATGAAAAATACCAATGGTCGTTTATAGAAGTCTTCCTCTGATAAATAATTCTCCAATTCTTTTCTAAAATCATCGATTGATTTTTTCCTCGAAATATAATCTTCAATTTCTGTTTGAAAAATCTCAATTCCAGATGAGGCAATATCTGAAGTTAAATCTTCAATATGACTAATTCCTAGGTATTTCTTTGCAAGATGTTCTGCAATTGAAGGAACAGCCGAAGTAATAATTCTACTCGCCTTAACTAAAATCGATTTAAATTTTTCTTGACTCTTACCTCCAATTTTTTGATTTAACTCGCTAAGTATTGCCGTAAAAGGATTGTTTTCAAAATCATTTTCCCAAGCATTGAAATAAATAGTTTCAAATTCGAGATTTTTTAATTTTTGTTGCCACATTTTCAGAAATGTAGTTTTTCCATATCCCCATTTGTTATTAATGGCCAGAACGAATCCATCATCATATTTTGTAATTAATGAAGTTAAAATGTCGGCATATTTTTCACGTTCCAATTTGCAATTAGTAAATGGTGTTTTTTCTTCTACTATGATATCTTCACTTCTAATTTTCATTTGTCTTTTGAATTACAACTCCCCACTAAACGCCTTCTGCAAAACACTCTTTTTCAACTCCTCTAAATCTTTTATTTTTTGCTCGTAAATGGCTTCGAGTTTTTTTGTTTCTGATGATAAGGCATCCAATTTTTGGACTATTTTGTTTTGTTCTTTTAATGATTTTGGAAAAGGAATATAAATTCCTTTTACTTCGCTATCAGTTACCGCTGGATAACTTGCACCTTTCTGAAGTTTTTCCATTTGTTTATTAAAATCATAAGTCAAAAGGAAATAGTAAACTAAGTTGTTACTTAGAAAGCCTTTTGCTCTTAAAACAAAATAACCAGTACTACAAACTTGTTCATTGTATTCTTCTGTTATTAATGCTACTCTGCTATGTGTTGGTCTTACAGTTGCAAAAATCACATCATTTGTTCTTACCAATTTTTTTGCTCGACTTGGAGCGTCTTTACCAAGTAAAACTGATACGTTTTCAATTTCTTTAGTTTCTTTATTTACACTTGAAACGTCTAAATAAATAAATTTTTCTTGGGGTTTCTTTGTAGGGTCAATAGTTTCAGTCTTAACTAAAACCTCGCCCAAAGTTTTTTCCTCCCAATCATCGCCCTTATTCTCAAACACCCCTTGCAAATAACTCTCAAACAGTTCTTTTGCGTTTTTAAGGTTTTGCTCGGCATTGGCTTTTGCTTTTTCAATCTTTGCAAAGGCTTCATCTAAAATGGAAACGATTCTTTGTTGTTCTGAGAGTGGTGGAATGGGGATTTTTGCATTAAGGATGTCTTGTTTCCCTATGTTTATTTGTAATCCACCTCTACCTAAACTTTTGTAATATTCATTTACAGTTTCACTCGTTAGAATGTATTTTAAAAATATAATATTGACCTTTGAATAGTCTATTTTAAATATCTTACCAACTCGCTGATTTAGTAACCAATTTCTATTATCCTTTGGTACAATCGTTGGAACACCAAGTATCTTTGTTTCAGTTGCTAAGTCAGTCATTGCTATCACAACATCACCTTCTTTTAGCAGATAATCTTTGTATTTAACTGCATAATCGTCTGGTAAATATTTAGGATTGTTTTCCAAATCAATTCCTCCACCTGGTCTAATTTGGCTCATTCGGAAATTCATTGTATTTGAAAAATCTATATAATCATTAGATTTAAATGCAAAACCATTTTGTAAATCACAAATATCTCCAAGCCTTTTTATTTCCCAATCTTGCTTCATAATAATTTCAAAATTGAGTTCAAAATTTCTTGGCTTTCGACATCAAGAGCTTTCATTTCCTCAAGAATATTTTGGGGTTCACGCAAAGTTACTTCTGATTTCTTATTTGGGTTTTTGGCACTTAAATCAAAAGTGTTTTGGTCAATTGTTGAAACGTCCAATGACCATGAATTTTCACTCTCACCAAACGTTTTTTGTAAGGAAATAAAGTCAGCCAAATCATTTTCATTCAATGGATTGGTTTTGCCGAGATTTCGTTCAAGGTTCAACTGGTAATACCAAACATTTTTGGTTGGCTTCCCTTTTTCAAAGAACAAAACAACCGTTTTTACACCAGCACCAGTAAAAGTCCCTCCAGGGAGATCCAAAACGGTGTGCAGATTACAATTCTCTAAAAGCAATTTTCTAAGACTCACAGAAGCGTTGTCCGTATTGCTTAAGAATGTGTTTTTGATAACAATTCCAGCCCTTCCACCAGCCTTCAATATTTTTATGAAATGCTGTAAGAAGAGGGAAGCCGTTTCACTTGTTTTAATTGGGAAATTCTGTTGAACTTCTGCTCGTTCCTTTCCTCCGAAGGGAGGATTTGCCAACACTACATCAAAACGGTCTTTCTCCTCAATATGAAGAATGTTCTCCGCAAGAGTATTGGTATGAACAATATTCGGTGCTTCAACACCGTGCAAGATCAAGTTCATGATGCCAATGATATAGGCTAATCCTTTTTTCTCTTTACCGTAGAGCGTTTTGGTTTGTAAGATTTCACTTTCTTTAGTTGTCAGTTCCTTGCTTGTTCGCAAATAATCAAAAGCCTCGCACAAGAAACCAGCAGAACCAACAGCACCATCATATACCTTTTCACCAATTTTTGGGTTCACAACTTTTATGATGGTCGTAATCAAAGGACGAGGAGTATAGTATTCGCCACCATTCCGCCCAGCATTCCCCATATTTTTGATTTTACCTTCATACAAATGGCTCATTTCGTGCTTTTCTGTATGAGTTCTAAAACGCAATTCATCAATCTTGTTTATTACTTCTCTCAAGTTGTATCCAGATTGAATTTTGTTTTTCAATTCAGAAAAGATTTCGCCAATCTTATATTCAAGTGTAGAGGAACTATCCGCAGAAACTTTGAATTTCTTTAAGTAGGGGAATAACTCGCCATCTACAAACTCTCTCAAGTCATCACCAGTCATAGCAATTTGGTGATCAAACTTTCCATCTTTGTCTTTTGGCATAGCCCAAGTCGACCATTGGAATTTGGGTTCAATGATGGTATTGTACTCTTTTCCAGTTAATTCAGCCGCTGTGCGTTTGTCTTTTTCTAAATCGTCAAGGTATTTCAAGAACAATACCCATGAGGTTTGCTCAACATAATCTAATTCACTTCCACAACCAGAATCTTTGTGAAGAATGTCATCTATATTTTTGAATGTTTGTTCGAACATATTGCCATTTTTTATTACCGTCTAAAGTTACGAATTCTAGACCTGACTTTTGAACGTATTAGAATTGGGATTAGCTTGACGGTTGGAGGTTTTCAACCACCCTCAAATCATTCACCTCAACCTCCAACACATACTTATCAAGTGTGGAATTGTATTTCACAAACGGAACCACCAACGGATACTGGTCTTTCAGCAACAAAAATTGCTTTAGGCTCAGTTCTAACTTCACAGGAAATTTCTGGCCTGCATAGGCGAAGCCGAATACGTCAGGAATTTGTTGTTCATGTTTGTCTTCGTTTTTGAATGGTAAGTCGAGGTATTCTACAGAGCCAATTCGATCAATATTGTAGGTTTTGTTTTTCTCAGAGGATTGTTCGTAGGCCATAACCGTTTGATAGTTCTCCGTGAAGCCAAAAGGTTCTACGATGCGATCAGAAATGGTTTCTGTGTTGATCGATTGGTATTTTTTCAACACCACTTGTTCTTTGTTCATCATCGCCTTGGTGAGGCGCTCTACAATTTTTCCATTCTTGGCATTGAGTAGGTGAGAGGCTACCATCGGGAGTTCGGAGCCCATGTAGATTTTGCTCAGCACAGCATCTTTAAGTTTGGACTTTTTGCCTGTTGATAGCACCAATTCTTTGAGAAACTGTGCTTCTTCCTGACTAAAATGAACGCCGTCGACACCTTCTTTTTCGATGAAGAATCTTTGGCCAGCATCTTTGTGTAGGTCAAAACCGCATTCACGCAAAAGGTCGAGGTAGCGGTAAACCGTTCTTTCTGTGGTGTCGAGAAATGTTGATAGTTGCTGAACGCTTTTGTGCGGTGCTTCTTGAAGGTAGGTGATGAGTTGTAGTACCCTCAGAATTTTATGTTGGTTTAACATGTGCAATATTTTTGACAAATAACCCCAATTTGTCTGGGCCCTGCAAATTATTGACCTGAGTTGTCAGGGGAATTTGTTCTGTGAATTATTATTGACTTGAATTGTCGGAGGTATCGCAGACTTTTGGCACTTAAAATTTTAGTCATGAAAAAAATCGCTTTATTCTTAACGTTATTTCTCTCGTTTTTCGCAAAAAGCCAATTTCAACTTGATAGTTTGTATTCTGATAAGGAGCAATTATTAATCAATCAAAAAGTGATTGTTGTGGATTCGATTAGTAGCGAGGAACTCATCAAACGTATAAAAAATTGGGGTGGGGTTTCATTTGTAAACCTAAAAGAAGTTCTGGTAAGTGAAACTCAGGATCAACTTGTTTTTACATATATAACTTCTGGGTTTTATGTGAAATCTTTGGGTATCACAACGCCTTTGGATTGGTATGTCCGAATGGTCGTTCAGGTAAAGGATGGTAAAATTAGAGTGCAACAATTTGACGACGGTAATACCTTTCGTCCAGGCTCATATAGCGGTGGCGTAAGTGTCCCTGCGACTCAAGCAAGACTTTATAACTTAGATGATTACTTTGTCGATGGGGTAGCTCGCAAAATGTATAACGATGGATTTATCAGGTTCAAAGCAGCCACACTTACTACCTTAAACTCTCTTGAAACCGCTGTAAAAAGTCCAAAAAGTGAAGCGGGTAAGGATGAGTGGTGATAGTTATATAACCAACCCCCTATGCCGCTCTAAATAAGCCTGATTGCCCAAATGTATTTGGTTGAGCTTTTCTTTTCCACTTATACCTATCTTTTGGAAAGCTTGGAAGTCGATCTCTTCTGAAAGGATGATTTTACCGTTGTCTTCGAAAGAAATGAAGTGTTTGTCGAAAAGTGCGTCGTAGGTGGGGGAGAGTAAGATTCCGTTGTCTACGTCTAGTCGTTCGTCTGGGGATGCATCTTTCCATGCAACGATATGGGAAGCGATTAATATGCGTGGATCATCAAAGCCTGTAACGCCACATTGGTAGTGCCAACGGTGCATGATGCTTTTTCGGTAGGCACCTTGACCAACTCTTGTCTTGATTTGACTAATGCGTTCTGTCGATTCAGGCATGGCCACCATGTAATCTTGAAATGGTTCCATCATGATACCTTGGCTAAGTTGTTCACGGCTTACTTTAATTGTGGCACCCACACGCTTGAAAAAGAACTTGATTCCTTGACGCAATGCACCAGAAGTATCTGGAGTTTCAAAAAAGTCAGCATCATAAAATTCAACTTCAGCTTTGAAGACTACAAATCCATTTTTTTCAGACTCAAAAAGAAAAACTCTCTTGCCATTGTTTAGATGTTCACGAAGTGCTAAGTTCCCACGTGTAAATTGCATGTCACCGCTTTGACCTTCTCCTGTGTAAGTGAACACATCTTCATTCACCCATTCATCTTTGTAGCCATGTTGTTTTCCAGATGCCCCGCTAAAAATAAAGATGTAGGGAAACTTGTTTGAAGGGCATATTCCGCTTTGCCAGTTACCACCGTATTCATTGTGAATATTGCGGCGTACATATCGCATTTCGGGAATAAACATGTCTCAAATTAACGTATTTCTTGCCTAAAAACCAGGGGTTTTCTCCAAAAAATGAATTATCGGTACATCCGCACCAGCCCAATCTAAGTTCGTCAATTCACTTTTTTCAAGCCATTGATAGGCCAAGTGTTCAGTAAGCTTTGGTTCGCTTTGATTGGTTTCACACACATACGTATGCATGGTCAAATGAAAATCAGGGTAGGAGTGTTCCACAGTAATCAGTTTTGGACCAACGCTGATTTCCATTTCGAGTTCTTCTTTGATTTCACGAATGATGGTTTGTTCTTGGTTTTCACCAGCTTCCATCTTTCCTCCAGGAAACTCCCATTTTTCTGAGATGTAGTCATATTTTGCTGGGCCTCTTTGCACTGCTAAGATCTTGCCCTTGTATTGAATGACAGCTGCTACTACCTCGATTTTTTTCATTGAGGTAAAGATAGAAAAATTAGCTTTTCTTCACGGTAGATTTCACCACCCCAATCAACTCATACGGTTTCAAGTTGTTCATGTACAACTCGCGAGGGGTGTACCGTGGGAGTTGTTCGTATTCGCTTAAGGAGAGTTTGACTTTGAGGTAGGTTTCTGTGGGTTTTTCGGGGAAGTGCGTGAAGATGGCGTATTCGGGTTCGATGTCGAACCAGTCGGGGTTGAAGGCTTTGGTATGGACGAGTTCGCCGTATTTTCCGGGTTGGCCGTAGCCTTGGCCCCAGGTGGCGTCAAAGATGCGCCATTTGCCGTCGATGAAAATGGCATTCCAGGCATGATTTGAATCATAAAAGCGATCACCCGGATTGTAGCCGAAACCTTTGGCATAGCCAATGACGGTTTTTATTTGAAGACCAAGACGCAGGCCAAGAGCCGTGTAGAGATCAGCGAAGCCGGCGCAAACTGCGGTTCTGGTTCTGAGGACTTCTTCGGGTGTGTTTTCGCCATAATTGCCGTAGTTGAAACCGTTGGCGTCATAAGTAATGTTGTCGGTGAGCCAAACATATATGGCGCGTGCTTTTTCCATGTCCGTGTGGGCTGCTTTCGCTAAGTAAAGGGCAATGGCATCTATGTTGGTTTTTACTGCTGCTGGGCAGGCTCGGGCATGGGCGTCAATGATTTGGAAAGTAGGCTGGTTCATTGTTCTTCCGAATGCATTGCTGGCACTCAACACCACCACAATCACAAA
>JACCDU010099864.1_pt1 | contig 19970 bp, 17 predicted proteins | sample 7446081 | NCBI WGS metagenome assembly JACCDU01 (sample SAMN15323447, study PRJNA562643) | freshwater metagenome | isolation source: river surface water | place: USA:Blue River Watershed | collected 2017-08-17
CCCATTCCACATGGTTGAGGTAAATCTCCAAGATGCGGCGTTTGTCGAGCACGGCTTCGAGCATCAGGGTCAGCACAAACTCTTGGCCCTTGCGCACGAAGGTGCGTTCGCCCGATAAAAACAAGTTCTTGGCCAACTGCTGCGTGATGGTGGAGCCACCCACCACTTTGGGCGGGCGTGCTTTGTTGGGTGCGCGGCTGGCTTGCAGCTCGGCCTTGGCATTCTTGGCCCAGGCTTTTTCAATCGCGTCCCACTGCACGCCATCGTGCTGGGCAAAGATGTCGTCTTCCGATGCAATCACCGCACGCTTGAGGTGATCCGAAATCTTGGCATACGGCATCCAGTCTTGACGCCAACGCAGCTTGTCTTTGGAGGTGGCGATGCGCCACGCTTCCGAGCGCTCGAACGAGGTGGACTCAGGGGCCACGCGCGCCATCACCGCAATGCGGGCTAAGAAAAAGAATTGCAAACCCAGCCACGCAATGCACACAAACAAGAGCCAACGCATCACCGGATGTTGGCGCGAGAAGTTGAGCAGTTGCAGGCGTGCCATGGTGTCTGGGTGCGTGGGTGTTGGCTGGACTTCAGTGGTGGCGATGAGGGGGCTTCAATGCTGCTCAGGGAGCGCTCTCGCCTCCGCGTGTGCGCAGCGCATTGTCGCGGCTGAAGATGAAACGCGAAATCACAGCCAATTGGTCGGCTTGTTTGCGCATCTCAGGCGTGAAGGTACCAAAAGGGCCTGCGGCGCTGGCGATGGCTTGGGCGCGGCGGTCCAAATCGGGCTGGCCTGAGCTTTGAACCACCTCGGTGCTGAGCACACGTCCGTCGGTGTTGACGTTGATGATCATGGTGAGCTCACCGTACAGTTTTTGCCCATCACGCACGGGAAAGTAGCGTGTGCCCCGTTCTTCAATTTTCAGACGCAGCGCGTCGTAGTACTGGGCATAGGCCACTTCGCGGGTGGCAGGGCTGACGTAGTGTTTGCGGGGGCGCGCATTGTCTTGCTCAATACGCAGCTCAATCTCGGCCAAGAGCTTGAGCAACTGGCGACGCTTTTGCTCGACCTCTTCTTGTTCGGCCTGGCTTTTTTGCGGCTGAGGGGGGGGCAGTTGAGAAATCAGCTTTTTCACCTGGGCCAGCAACAGAGACTGCTCTTTGCGCAAGGCTTCGACTTGCCGCTTCATCACCTGTGCGCTGTTGCCCGACTCGGTGGCCGGCGCGTTGGGCAGGGGTGAGGCCGCGCGTCCGCTGCGCAAGTCACCACCACCGGCCAATTGGGTCTGGGCCAAGGCTTGGGCTTTGTCGGGTGCATCGGCCTTGATGCGCGTGTTGACCAAGATCACTTCGAGTGGTGTGTCTTGAAACAAACGGTCAAAGCGCTCAGGGGCTGCCACGCGCAGGGTCAAGATGCTGGCGTGAAACGCGATCGATATCGCCAAGGCCACCTGCAAGGTGGACCAGCGCGACAAAAAGCGTTTCACCGCGTTCACGACGCGCTGGCCTCCGTGACCGGGGCGTCGTTCACATCCACCGCAATCGCGATCGGGCCTGCGGCTGCGCTGTCGTCTTCGTCGTCCGCTGCTTCATCGCTGCTGAGCGTGTCAGCAGGCGGCGTGTCGTCCAGCACGGCGAGCAAGTGGCCGCTGATGTCCAGCGTGATGTCGTCCACCGCGCTCAAACGCAGTTGCACATGGGCGCCACGCGGTAACTCGCCGCCACCCAGCACGGGTAGCACCAAGGGCAGGTGATCGGCGCGTGCCATGGCGGGTTGGCCGGGGAAGGTTTTGAACACGGTGGCGCTGAGCTCGGTGATGTTGTGTTGCTTCAAGTACTGCAGCGTCCAAAAGCGTTCCATGCTGGCTTGGTAGCCGTTGTAAGCGCTGTACGCGCCATCGAACGCTGAGATGATGGAGAACAGTTGTGCGTCTTTGGGCTTGAAGGGCGCGGCCAGCGCGGCGGTAGCGCCATGCTTGGCGCAGGCAATGATTTGCCATTGATTCACCAAGTCGGTGTAGCGGCGCAGTGGCGAGGTGCTCCACGCATAGCTGGGCACGCCAATGCCTGCATGCGGCAAAGCCTTGGTGCCCATGCGCACTTTGACGCCAGGTTGCAAACTGGCTTGGCTGCGGTAGATGCCGGGCACACCGAGCTCGGACATCCAATTGCCCCAGGTGCTGTTGGCCAGAATCATGGCTTCGGCCACCATCAGGTCCAGCGGTGCACCGCGTTGGCGAATGCTGATTTGCACTTGCTCATGGCCTTGGGGTTCGGCGCCGTCATTGCCCACCAGGCGGAAGTTGTAGTCAGGACGGTTGAAGGTTTCGGGTTTGCCGCGCACCACTTCGCGTTGGGCTTTCAGGTGCTGGGCCAAGCGGAACAAAAACGCCAATTGCGCGCGCGGCATGGCAGGCTCAACCGTGCCTTCGGGGTGGGTAACGCTGGCGTCTTGCAGCCAGGCTTGGGTGACGATGGCATCGAGCTGGTCGTGCCGCAAATTGGCAGCGATCGGCACACGTTCCACACGGGTCTCAGTTTTTTGCAAGGCCAAGGTGGCTTCGTCAAACGTGGCGTACAGCGACACGGCCGGGCAATCACGGCCCTCTTGCAAGGTGTAGGTTTGCACCACGTCGTCGGGCAGCATGGTGATTTTGTAGCCCGGCATGTAGACGGTCGACAGTCGGGTGCGGCCGAGCTGGTCGATGGCGCTGTCGGGTGTGATGGCCAGGGCCGGTGCCGCAATGTGAATGCCCAGCGTCACCGTGCCGCTGCCCAAACCCTGCACAGAGAGGGCATCGTCAATCTCGGTGGTTTGCGAGTCGTCGATGGAATAGGCCTGCACCGCAGCCAGCGGCAAGTCATCGACGATGGCCGGTGCTTGCAGTGGCGGGAACTTGGTGCCTTTGGGAAAGTTGTCGAACAAAAACCGCTGCCAATGGAATTGGTAGGCCGAGTTGATGGCGCCGGCTTTTTGCAGTAAAGCCAAGGGCGCGGTTTGGGTGGTGCGTGCGGCTTCGACCACTGCTTTGTATTCCGGCGCGTTTTTGTCAGGCTTGAACAAAATCTTGTAGAGCTGGGCCTGGATCGGTTCAGGGCACGTGCCCTGGGCCAGTTCGGCCGCCCATTGCTCAATTTGCGCTTGGATTTGCTTTTTCTTTTCAATCGCCACCAAGGCCTGTTGGATGATGTCGGCCGAGGCCTTTTTGAAACGCCCTTTGCCTGCGCGGCGGAAGTAGTGCGGTGCTTCGTACAAACGCAGCAAGGCGGCGGCTTGTTCGGTCAAGGAGGCTTGGGCGCTGAAGTATTCGCGTGCCAGGTCGGCAAATCCGAACTCGTCTTCGGGGGCGAACTCCCAGGCCAAATCCAATTCGATGGTGGTGCTCAAGGCTTGGGCCTCGCGCATCAAATCGGCGGGGGTGGGCTTGTCAAACTTGAGCATCAGCTGCGCGGCTTTGACCTTGACCCGTTTGCCAGATTCCAACTCAATTTGGGCCGAGTTTTCTGCTTCGGAGAGCACCCGACCGGTCTGGAATTTTCCAGCTTCTTCAAACAATGCGTACATGGCCGCGATTGTCCCATGCCGCGCCTGTGGGGCGCCGCTGTGCGCTAGCCTAAATGCAAGAAACGGCGGATGGCGGGGAGGTGGGTTTCAAAGTCGCTCAAGGCATGGTCACCGCCTTCGAGCACGACTTGGTGCGAGCCAGGGTAGCGCGCCGTCATTTCGCGCCAATCCAATACCTCATCGCCTTTGGCGATGAAGGCCAGCACACGCTCGGGTTGGGGCAGGGCACCGACGTACAAAGCCCGTAATTCGTCCACAAATTCAGGGGCAAAGTAAAAGCGCTCATGGGGGTCGTGCCAGGCGGTTTGCTCACCGATGTAACGGGTCAAATCGCGCGCCGGATCAATGGCCGGGTTGATCAACACTGCTGGACAGCCACGCTGGGCCGCCAACCAGGTGGCGTAAAAGCCGCCCAAGGACGACCCCATCACCGCCATGCTGTGGCTGGGCCAGTCGGCTGTTCCTTGCGCGATCAGGTCAGCGGCCGCTTGCGGGGAGGGTGGCAATTGCGGACACCACCAAGTCAAATGGGGCAGCGTGATCGCCACCAGATGGGCCATCTGTTGGGCCTTGGTAGATTGGGGTGACGAGCGAAACCCGTGCAAATACAGCAGATGGGTGGTGGGCTGGGTGGCTGTCGAGGTCAAGGGCATGCGCCATGCTAGCAGCGGGAGAGATAATCACGCCCTATGTCCACCGTGATCCACAAACCCAGCCCCTTGCAACGTTTGATGCCTTTGCTCAAAGGCTTTGATGGGCCGTTGGCATTTGGGATCTTTTTGTTGGCCTGCGCTGGCTTGTTGACCATGTATTCCTCAGGCTTTGCCAACGGGGCTCGGTTTGTGGACCACGGTCGCAACATGCTGCTGGCAGGTTTCATCATGTTTGTGGTGGCGCAAATTCCGCCGCAACGCCTGATGGCGTTTGCCGTGCCGCTGTACACCGTGGGCGTGGCCTTGTTGGTGGCCGTGGCCTTGTTTGGCCTGACCAAAAAAGGTGCCCGGCGCTGGCTGAACGTGGGGGTGGTGATTCAGCCCAGCGAGATCATGAAGATTGCCATGCCGCTGATGCTGGCTTGGTGGTTTCAAAAACGCGAAGGCCAGTTGCGCCCGCTTGACTTCTTGGTCGCCACCTTGCTGCTGTTGGTGCCTGTGGGCTTGATCGTCAAGCAGCCCGATTTAGGCACCGCAATTTTGGTGTTGTCGGCTGGATTGGCGGTGATCTTTTTTGCGGGCTTGAGCTGGTTTTTGATCGTGCCGCCGATTTTGTTGGGCTTGGTCGGCATGGCCTTGGTCGTGGTGTTTGAACCTACCTTGTGCGCCGATGGCTTCCGTTGGCCTTTGCTGCACGACTACCAGCAGCAGCGCATCTGTACCTTGCTCGACCCCTCGCGCGACCCTTTGGGCAAAGGTTTTCACATCATCCAAGGCATGATTGCCATTGGTTCGGGCGGCTTCTGGGGTAAGGGCTTCATGCAAGGCACGCAAACCCACCTCGACTTCATTCCTGAGCGCACCACCGACTTTGTCTTCGCCGCCTTTGGCGAAGAGTTCGGTTTGGTGGGCAACTTGCTGTTGATTGGCAGTTTTATCTTTTTGATCTTGCGTGGCTTGGCCATTGCGGTGGAAGGCCCCACCTTGTTTGCGCGCTTGTTGGCCGGAAGCGTGACCTTGAGCTTCTTCATCTACGCGTTTGTCAATATGGGCATGGTCAGTGGCATCTTGCCGGTGGTGGGTGTGCCTTTGCCTTTCATCAGCTACGGTGGGACCGCCATGGTCACGTTGGGTCTGGGCTTGGGCATTTTGATGTCGGTGGCCAAGGCCAAACAGTTGGTGCAATCATGAGTGCAGCGATGAAAACTGATCAATCTGTGGCCATCATTGGCACAGGCAATATGGGCGGCGGCATGGCGCGCAATTTGTTGGCGCATGACTTCGCCGTGCATGTGCGTGACATCGACGCCAACAAAACCCAGGCCTTGCAAGCATTGGGCGCGCAGGTGCACAACAGCCCTGTCACGATGGCCGCAGTGGCGCCTTTGCTCATCGTGTGCGTGGTGACCGCAGACGAGACGCATGACGTGTTGTTTGGCGCTCAAGGCGTAGCCTCTGCATTAAAGCCCGGCCAAACCGTGATGCTGTGTCCCACCATTGCCCCCCACGATGTGGCGCGTTTTGCGCAACAGCTGTCGGTTTTGGGTGTGCACACCATCGACGCCCCCATGTCGGGCGGCCCCGCACGGGCCACCGAAGGCACCATGAGTTTGATGGTGGCGTGTTTGGACGCGGTGTTTGCACAACATGCGCAGGTGCTGCATGTGCTGTCGAATCAGCTGTTTCGCATCAGCGAACGTGTGGGCGACGGCGCCCGAACCAAGCTGGTGAACAACCTGCTGGCCGGCATCAACTTGGTGGGAGCTGCCGAAGCCCTGGCCTTGGCCGAGCGCATGGGTTTGTCGGCCCAGACCACCTTGGAGGTGATTGGCAAGTCCAGCGGCCACAGCTGGATTGGCATGGACCGCATGGAGCGCGCGCTGAAAAACGACTTTGCACCGCTGGCTCACATGACCTTGCTGACCAAAGACACCCGCTTGGCCTGCGAAGCTGCAGCCGCCGTGGGTTTTGAAGGTCCCTTGGGAAGCAAAGCGTCGTCAGTGTTTGCGCAAGCCTGCGAGGCGGGCATGTCCGACTTGGATGACGGCGCCTTGCTCAAGCTGCTGCGCCGCTGAACGGAACCGCCCTTGGCCTGGGTGAGGCAAGGTTGTTGGCCGACTTCTACAATGGGGCCATGATTTCACGCGAACCCACCCTTGAGCGCCTTGCCATTGCCCGTCAACTGTTGTTAGAACCGTTCGGCTTGGACGAGTCTGATTTGTCACGCATCTTGGCCGAGATCAAGGCCCACAAGGTGGACGAGGCCGATTTGTACTTTCAATACACCCGCGCCGAAGGCTGGAGTTTGGAAGAGGGCATTGTCAAAACCGGTTCGTTCAGCATCGACCAAGGCGTGGGCGTACGCGCGGTCAGCGGTGAAAAAACAGCATTTGCGTATTCCGATGACATCTCAGCAGCTTCCCTGCGCGATGCGGCACACACCGTGCGCACGATTGCCGCTGCCGCCAAAGGCGCGCGCGTCAAAGTGCCTACACGCAAAGTGGCACCCAGCCGTTCGCTCTACCGTGAGCTAGACCCAATTGCCTCGCTCGACAGCAATGAAAAAGTCGCTTTGCTGGGCCGTGTGGAGCAAATGGCACGCGCCAAAGATCCGCGCGTGATCCAAGTCATGGCCGGTTTGGCCAGCGAGTACGACGTGGTGATGGTGGTGCGTGCCGATGGCACCTTGGCCGCCGATGTGCGCCCCTTGGTGCGCCTGAGTGTGACCGTGATTGCCGAACACAACGGTCGCCGCGAAATGGGCTCAGGTGGTGGTGGTGGTCGCTTTGGTTTGAACCACTTTGACGATGCACTGGCGCAAAGCTATGTGGACGAAGCCGTCAAATGCGCACTCACCAATTTGGAAGCCCGCCCTGCGCCAGCGGGTGAGATGAGTGTGGTGTTGGGCCCCGGTTGGCCGGGCATTTTGTTGCACGAAGCGATTGGCCACGGTTTGGAAGGCGACTTCAACCGCAAGGGTTCGAGTGCATTCAGCGGCCGCATCGGCCAACGTGTGGCGGCCAAAGGCGTGACCGTGCTCGACGATGGCACTTTGCCCGATCGCCGTGGCTCCCTCAACATCGACGACGAAGGCCATGCCAGCCAGCGCAATGTGCTGATCGAAGACGGCATCTTGAAGGGCTATATCCAAGACGCCATGAATGCGCGCCTGATGGGCGTCAAGCCCACGGGCAATGGCCGCCGCGAGAGCTACGCCCATGTGCCTATGCCACGCATGACCAACACCTATATGTTGGGCGGTGACAAGTCGCCCGAAGAAATTGTGGCCAGCCTCAAAAAGGGCTTGTACGCGGTGAACTTTGGTGGTGGCCAGGTCGACATCACCTCGGGCAAATTTGTGTTCTCCACCAGCCAAGCGTTTTGGGTCGAGAACGGCAAGATCCAATACCCCGTCAAAGGCGCCACCTTGGTCGGTAACGGCCCCGATGCCCTAACGCGTGTGAGCTTGATCGGCAACGACATGGCGCTTGACAGTGGCGTGGGCACCTGTGGCAAAGAAGGTCAGAGCGTGCCTGTGGGCGTGGGGCAACCGACTTTGCGCATTGACGGTTTGACAGTTGGAGGAACGGCGTAGATGCGGTAGAAGGAACGGCATACATGCCGTGGCGGGACAGCTGAATGTCTCGCGTAAACCCTAGCCGTTTGTCAGCAAAGCGCCAGAATTGCTGTGCTACATTTCAACTCATGAGTTCAGCCCGTTTTTATTTTGCTTACTTTTTTATCTCACGCCCCCACGGCGGTCGAGAGATCTGAACGTACGCAAAACGCTCTGAACTCCCAAACCAACCGCCGGACCCCCGGCGGTTTTTTTTTGCCACATTTTTTTCAAATCGTTTTTTTCAATCATCTTCAAACTTCAGGACGAGACCATGAAACACCACACCAGTTATCCAAGCCACGTTGAACACACCAGTCAAACCGACGATCAACGTATCAAGGACATCACCGTGCTGCCTCCTCCCGAACACTTAATTCGCTTCTTCCCCATTCAGGGCTCGCCGGTCGAGCAACTGATCACCCACACCCGCAAAACCATTCACAACATCATGCACGGCAGCGACGACCGCCTGCTGGTGGTGATTGGTCCTTGCTCCATCCACGACCCCGCTGCCGCGATTGACTACGCACGTCGCTTGCAACCGCTGCGCGAGAAGTACGCCGACACCTTGGAAATCGTGATGCGCGTGTACTTCGAAAAACCACGCACCACCGTGGGTTGGAAGGGCTTGATCAACGACCCGTACTTGGACGAAAGCTACCGCATTGACGAAGGCCTGCGCATTGCACGCCAGTTGTTGATTGAGATCAACCGTCTGGGCTTGCCCGCAGGCAGCGAGTTCTTGGATGCCATCAGCCCCCAATACATTGGCGATTTGATTGCGTGGGGCGCGATCGGTGCGCGCACCACTGAGAGCCAAGTGCACCGCGAATTGGCCTCTGGTATTTCTGCACCCATCGGCTTCAAAAACGGCACCGACGGCAACATCAAAATTGCTACCGACGCGATTCAAGCCGCTGCGGGCGCGCACCACTTTTTGTCGGTGCACAAAAACGGCCAAGTGGCGATTGTGCAAACCAAGGGCAACAAAGACTGCCACGTCATTCTGCGCGGCGGCAAAGCGCCCAACTACGACGCCGCCAGCGTGAGCGCTGCCTGCGAAGAATTGGCCAAAGCCAAGTTGCCAGCCTCCTTGATGGTGGACTGCAGCCATGCCAACAGCAGCAAGCAGCACGAGCGTCAGCTGGTGGTGGCCAAAGACATTGCCGACCAAATCAGCGCTGGGTCACATCAGGTGTTTGGCGTGATGATTGAGAGCCACATTCACGGCGGGGCGCAGAAGTTCACGCCAGGAAAGGACGACGTGTCCAAGTTGGAATACGGCAAGAGCATCACCGATGCCTGCCTGGGTTGGGACGATTCGGTGGCGTCGCTGGAGGTGTTGTCTGCTGCTGTGGCGGCGCGTCGCAAACGCGGTTAATTACGTTTGCTTTCCTTGCGTTGGGTTTTTGACGCCTCGCGCAAGGTTGGCTTTCCTGGCCTCGTTAGCCTTTGGTTTCGTTGGCCTACACGCCGAGAGCGCGGTGTCTGACTTGGCTTAACGTCCCTATGGGCCGTGATGGCGCCAAATCAGACACCGCGCTCTCGGCTTTTTTGTGGTGCGAGAGAAGTTACTTAGCCAACGCCGCTAACAACTTCGCGTGAATCCCGCCAAAGCCACCATTGCTCATACACAGCACATGGTCACCCGCCTGCGCAGCCGTCACCACTTGCGCAATGACTTCGTCCACAGAACCAGCCACCGACGCCCGCGCTCCCATGGGCGACAAGGCCTCCACGGCATCCCAGTCTAAGCCGCCCGAGTGGCAAAACGCCAGGTCGGCATCTTCCAAACTCCATGGCAGTTGCGACTTCATCGTGCCCAATTTCATGGTGTTGCTGCGTGGTTCAAACACCGCCAAGATGCGGGCCTTGGGCCCCACTTTGCGGCGCAGGCCGTCGACCGTGGTGCGGATGGCGGTGGGGTGATGGGCAAAGTCGTCGTAGACCGTGATGTCGCCACCGGCACGAGCGACAGTGCCGCGCACTTCCATGCGGCGGCGCACGTTTTGAAATTCGGTCAACGACGCAGCGGCTTGCGCGGGTGACACGCCCAGGTGCTCGGCTGCTGCAATGGCCGCCAAGGCATTGAGCTGGTTGTGCACGCCTGTGATGTCCCATTGCACACGGCCCACTTCTTGGCCGTGGTGGAGCACGGCAAAGTTGTTGGGCTCACCTTGTACCGACCAACCATTGGGACCTTGCGCGTTCGCGCTCACGCCAAACTTGGCTACACCGCTCCAGCAGCCTTGGTCCAACACGCGTTGCAAGCTGTCTTCATCTGCATTCACCACCACGCGGCCACTGCCAGGCACGGTGCGCACCAGGTGGTGGAACTGGCGTTCGATGGCGGCGAGGTTGTCGAAGATGTCGGCGTGGTCGAACTCGAGGTTGTTGAGGATGGCCGTGCGCGGGTGATAGTGCACAAATTTGCTGCGTTTGTCGAAGAAGGCGGTGTCGTACTCGTCAGCCTCAATCACAAAGGGCGTGCGTTGGTGTGCGGCCACCTCGGCATCTGAACTCAAACGCCCCAAGCGTGCCGAAACGCCAAAGTTCATGGGCACACCGCCGACCAAAAAGCCGGGCTCCAAACCTGCAGCCTGAAGAATCCACGCCAGCATGGAAGTGGTGGTGGTTTTGCCGTGGGTGCCAGCAACCGCCAACACGTGACGCGGCTGGCTGGGGTGGTGCAGCACGTGTTCGGCCAGCCATTGCGGGCCGCTGGTGTAGGTGGCGCCGCTTTCCAAAATGGCTTCCATCAACGGAAATTTGGGCGAGCCATCGGCCAAACGGGCACGCGAGACCACGTTGCCAATCACGTACACATCGGGGTTGAGGCGCATTTGGTCGGCATCAAACCCTTCGATCAACTCAATGCCCAGGCTACGCAGCTGGTCGCTCATGGGGGGGTAGACGCCCGCATCACAACCCGTCACCTTGTGGCCCGCTTCACGTGCCAACGCAGCCAGTCCACCCATGAACGTGCCGCAAATTCCCAAAATATGTATGTGCATGCCCTGATTTTAGGTGGGTGCTCTTGGGGGGCCAACGCGGGGTACCTAAGGCTTGGCACGACAATGCGTACATGAGCATGGTTCAAGAAGAAATTGCTGCCACGGCGGCCCGACTGGTGGTGGAAGAAGGGCTGGAGTACGGCCCGGCCAAACGGCGTGCCGTCAAACAGCTGGGTTTGAATGCCCGTGCGTCTTTGCCCAACAACGAGGTGGTGGAAGACGCGGTGCGCGAGTACTTGGAGATTTTTTGCGCTGACACCCAGCCTGCTGAGTTACAGGCCTTGCGCGAGCTGGCGGCGGTATGGATGGAACGGTTGACCGAGTTCCGACCTCATTTGGGTGGCGCTGTGTGGCGCGGCACAGCCACGGCTTTGTCAGATATTTATCTGCAGTTGTTTTGTGATGACCCCAAATCGGCTGAAATTCGACTCATTGACCATCAGGTGCGTTACGAAGTCAGCACGGTTCAGGGCTTCCATGGCGAGGTGGTGGATGCCTTGAGCGTGCTCTGTGTCTGTCCTGGATTGACCCAACGCGTGTTGGTGCATTTGATGATTTACGACCTGGATGATGTGCGTGGGGCGCTCAAGCCTGATACCCAAGGTCGCAGTCAACGGGGTGATTTAACGGCGTTAAGGCGCTTGATGAAGGAAGTTGAATGACGTTTCGTCTATCTCGCCGCCTTGCGGTGTTAACCGGTGTGGCTGTGGCGGCGGGTTTGGCCGGTGTTGGCGTGGCTTTGAAGCGCCATGCGTTGTCAGCGCTGTCGCCCGAGGTGATGCAAGAACTGTGGGCGATGGAATTCGACATGCCCGATGGCCAAGTCATGAAGCTCAGTGCCTTTCAAGGCAAGCCATTGGTGATCAACTTTTGGGCCACTTGGTGCCCGCCGTGTATTGAGGAAATGCCTTTATTGGATGCTTTTTATCAACAAAATTTATCCAACAGTTGGCAAGTTCTTGGTTTGGCGATTGATCAGCCAAGCCGTGTGCGCCAGTTTTTAACCCAGCATGCGGTGTCCTACCCTGTGGGATTGGCGGGTTTGACTGGGACAGCATTGGGGACTCAATTGGGGAATGAGCAAGGCGGCCTGCCATTTACCGTGGTTTTGGATGCACAAGGTGGATTGAAGGCCAGAAAACTAGGTAAGTTATCTGAAGATGACATAAAAAGCTGGCTTTTGTAGGCGAAAAAGTCTGTTTGAATTATTTCTTATGCCGTGCTTCGGCCTATTGGCTCGGGTTGTGGGCGCTAATGGCTCACGATATTTGGAATTTAAGTAGTTTTACAAAGATCTTGGCTGGCTTCGAATTGCATTTTGGTGTAAATTCAGGGGTCTTTCACAACAAATAAGGTGTAGTTATGGATTTGAGAAAACTCAAGACGTTGATCGACCTGGTCTCCGACTCCAATGTGTCTGAACTCGAAATTACCGAGGCTGAAGGCAAGGTTCGTATCGTCAAGAGTGGTCCAGCTCCTGTCGCTTATGCCACCCAAATGGTGGCACCTGCGCCCGCGCCTGTGGCGGCAGCACCCGTTGCCTCGGCTGCGCCTGCACAGGCTGCTGCAGCGCCTGTGGCTGAGGTTGCACCTGCGGGTCACCAAGTCAAGTCGCCCATGGTTGGCACGTTCTACCGCTCATCCAGCCCAGGCGCCAAAGCCTTCGCGGAAATTGGCCAGCAGGTCAAAGAAGGCGACACCATTTGCATCATCGAAGCCATGAAGATCTTGAACGAGATCGAGGCTGACAAGTCCGGCACGATCACCCAAATCTTGGCTGAAAACGGCCAAGCCGTGGAATATGGCGCTCCCCTGTTTGTCATTGAATAACAGGCACGCATCCCATGTTTAAAAAAATCCTGATTGCCAACCGGGGCGAAATCGCCTTGCGCATTCAACGCGCATGCCGCGAGCTAGGTGTCAAAGCGGTGATGGTGTATTCCGAAGCCGACCGCGATGCCAAGTACGTCAAGTTGGCTGATGAAGCTGTGTGTATTGGCCCAGCGGCTTCGACGCTGAGCTACCTCAATATGCCCGCCATCATTGCGGCAGCCGAAGTGACCGATGCCGAAGCCATTCACCCTGGCTACGGTTTCTTGAGCGAAAACGCTGACTTTGCAGAACGCGTTGAAAAAAGTGGCTTCCAATTCATTGGCCCAACCGCTGAATCTATCCGCATCATGGGTGACAAGGTTTCTGCCAAACAAGCCATGATCAAAGCGGGCGTGCCTTGCGTGCCTGGCTCTGAAGGTGAGTTGCCCGACGATCCCGTTCAAATCAAACGCATTGCCAAGAGCGTGGGCTATCCGGTCATCATCAAAGCCGCGGGCGGTGGTGGTGGTCGTGGCATGCGTGTGGTGCACACCGAAGCGGCCTTGATCAACGCGGTGGCCATGACCAAGGCCGAGGCGGGCACTGCCTTTGGCAATCCTGCGGTGTACATGGAGAAGTACCTCCAGAACCCACGCCACATCGAAATCCAAATCTTGGCCGACAAGCATAAGAACGCGGTGTACTTGGGCGAGCGTGATTGCTCGATGCAACGTCGCCACCAAAAAGTGATCGAGGAAGCCCCGGCGCCCGGCATCCCACGCAAGTTGATCGAAAAGATCGGTGAGCGTTGTGCGGCTGCTTGCAAAAAAATCAACTACCGCGGTGCGGGCACTTTTGAGTTCTTGTACGAAAACGGCGAGTTCTATTTCATTGAAATGAACACCCGTGTGCAGGTGGAGCATCCGGTCACGGAATACATCACCGGCGTGGACATCGTGAAAACACAAATCATGGTGGCGGCCGGTTTGAAGTTGCCATTTGCACAGCGCGATATCCAAGTGCGTGGTCACTCGATCGAGTGCCGCATCAACGCGGAAGATCCGTTCAAGTTCATTCCCTCACCGGGCCGCATCACCATGTGGCATGCACCGGGTGGTCCTGGTGTGCGCGTGGATTCGCACATCTACACCAACTACTATGTGCCGCCAAACTACGACTCGATGATTGGCAAGATCATTGTGCACGGCGACACCCGCGACGAAGCTTTGGCACGCATGCGCACCGCCTTGGCCGAGACGCTGGTCGAAGGCATCAACACCAACATTCCGCTGCACCGCGAGTTGATGGTGGATGCCAAGTTCATGGCTGGTGGCACTAATATCCATTACTTGGAAGAGTGGCTCGCCGCTCACAAGCGCTGATGTTTGAACTGCGGCTGATGTGTCCTGAAGACCGTGTCGAAGCGGTCGGCGATGCGCTTGATGCCTTGGATGCTTTGAGTGTGTCGGTGGAAGACGCCGATGCCCAAACCGACGCCGAACAAGCCTTGTTTGGCGAGCCAGGCATGCCGCCCCCCAAAGAAGGCTGGAAGCGTTCACGCATCGTGGCCTTGTTTGCAGAGCAGGCTTCGGCACAAGACGCGTCGCGCTTGTTGGCTTTGCAAGATTTCTTTGCCGGCTGTGATGTGTTGGGCATTCAAGCGGTGGCCGACCAGGATTGGGTGCGTTTGACGCAATCGCAATTCGCACCGGTGGAGATCACGCCTGAGTTTTGGATTGTGCCGACCTGGCATGAGCCACCCGCGCAAGCCAAACAAGTCATTCGCCTGGACCCTGGCCTGGCCTTTGGTACCGGCACGCATCCGACCACACGCATGTGTTTGCGCTGGATCGCGACCCACGATGTGGCACAGCAACGCGTGCTCGACTACGGCTGCGGCTCGGGCATTTTGGCGATTGGTGCGGCTTTGTACGGTGCCTCCGCGATTGATGCGGTAGACATTGATGAGGCGGCCGTCACGGCCACCGAGCTCAATGCCGAAGCCAACCATGTGCACTTGAATGCAGGTTTGCCTGACAAAGCTACAGGTCATTACCAAACCGTGCTGGCCAATATCTTGGCCACGCCACTCAAAGTGCTGGCGCCCTTGTTGCGCAGCCATGTGGCAGCGGGCGGGCATTTGGTGTTGGCGGGCATTTTGGAGCGCCAAGCACAAGAGTTGCAAGATGCCTACGCGCCTTACTGCACCCTGCAAGTCAGCGACCGTGAGGATGGTTGGATTTTGATGACGGCCCATTGCTGATGCACATCACCCATTGCCCCGACTGCGCCACCGCCTTCAAGGTGACACCCGACCAACTCAAGTTGGCCAATGGGTGGGTGCGCTGCGGTCGTTGCAATGCGGTGTTTGAAGCGCATTTGCATTTCTCGCCTGCCGCGACACCTGCGGCGTCTGTCGAAGCTCAGCGCGAGCCAAAGTTCGAACCTGTGTTCGCGCATACAGCGCCACCAGAGGCAACCCCAGCTTCTAGCGAAGCATCTGCCAACTCTTTTGCCCCCGCAGCGTCAGCGCCGCCGGCTACTGAAACCACGGCTGCGTCTGTTTCTCCCCGCTTCAATGTTTTGTGGGGCACGTTGAGTGCGCTGTTGGTACTGGCCTTGGTGTGGCAGTGGTTGCTGTGGCAGCGGCACTGGTTGGCAGCCCAAGAGCCTGCGCTCAAGCCGGTGATGGAAGCCTTGTGTGCCCCTTGGGGCTGTGAGGTCAACTGGCCGCGTGAGCCTGATTCGGTGTTGATTGAAAGCAGCAGCTTCAACGAAGACCCAGAAGGTGGGTTCATCTTGCAGCTGCGCATGAAGAACACGCAACACCATGCCGTGGCCACGCCTGCCTTGGAATTGAACCTGACGGACATGCAAGACCAGGTGGTGGTGCGCCGTGTGTTCACGCCCCAAGAGCTGGCGGTGCGTGACCATATTCAAGCCTTACGCGATGTGCGTGCCACCTTGAACTTTGAGTTGGACGAAGCCACCGCAGAACGCGTGGCAGGTTTTCGTGCTTTTATTTTTTATCCCTGACTGAGAAAGTATTTTTATGGCCTCGCTGATTTGCGGCTCGCTCGCGTTCGACTCCATCATGTCTTTTGAGGGACGCTTTGCCGAGCAAATCTTGCCCGATCAACTGCACATCTTGAACGTGTCGTTTTTGGTACCTGCATTGCGCCGTGACTTTGGTGGTTGCGCTGGCAATATTGCTTACAGTTTGAAAGCCCTGGGCGGCACGCCCTTGCCCATGGCTACCTTGGGCACTGATGGTGCAGATTACCTGCAGCGCTTGAACACCTTGGGCATTTCGACCGAGTTTGTGCGCCAAGTAGACGATACCTACACGGCCCAAGCCATGATCATGACCGATCGTGACAACAATCAAATTACCGCCTTCCACCCAGGTGCCATGATGCAAGCGCACATCACACGCATTGCGGCACGTGATGACATCAAACTCGGCATCATCTCGCCCGATGGTCGCGATGCCATGCTGCAGCATGCCGAGCAGTTCAATGCCGCAGGCATTCCTTTTGTCTTCGATCCAGGCCAAGGTCTGCCCATGTTCGATGGGGCTGAATTGGCCCGTTTCATTGAGCAATCCACCTGGGTGACGGTGAACGACTACGAAGGCAAGATGCTGAGCGAGCGCACGGGGTTGAGCCATGCCGACATTTCACGCCGGGTCCAAGGCTTGGTCGTGACCTTGGGCGCCCACGGTTGCGAAGTGTGGGTGGATGGCGAGAAAACCTTGGTGCCCCCCGTCAAAGCCAGCGCCGTGGTGGACCCCACTGGCTGTGGCGATGCCTGGCGTGGTGCGTTGCTGTTTGGTTTGGAAAAAGGTTGGTCGCTGGCCCAGTGTGCAGCCTTGGGTAACCAGGTTGGCGCGCTCAAAATTGCGCAACGCGGCCCACAAAACTACAGCGTGGCAGGACTACTGACTGTCTAAGCACGCGTGCGGCAGTGAGGCGTCAGTCAGAGGCTGACGTTCAATTGGGTCCAATCTGCTGAAGCAGCAGCCAACGCGCTGATGCGCAACTGTTTGCGCTTAGACGTTTGGCCTCGGATGACTTCCACATGGCTCTTGGCAACGCCGACCGCATCGGCCAACCAGGCCACCAACGCCGCATTGGCTTTGCCATCAACGGGCGGCGCGTGCAGACGCACACGCAGCGCCCCATCGTGCAGGCCATCGGCTTGTGTGCGTGAGGCATTGGGAATCACGTGGATGTCCACGATGACGGCACCTGTTTTTTCAAGCCGCAAATAAGAAACGCTGGGCAAAGTCATGTCTGGGTGAACCAAGTAAAAAGCCCGAGGCCTTGCGGCTTCGGGCTTGAGCTATTGAGCTACTGATCTGAACGATCAGGGCTTGCTAGCCGTTGGAAACGGCCATGCAGCTTGTGGGCTCAATGTGGTCTGTGCGTGGGCAGCGGGTGCTTTCGCAGCTTTCTTCGCAGCAGGCTTTTTAGCGGCTTTTTTAGCAGCTGGTTTTTTGGCAGCAGGCTTTTTAGCAGCTGTTTTCTTGGCTACTTTTTTAGCAGCAGCTTTCTTGGCAGCAGGCTTTTTAGCAGCAGCTTTTTTAACGGCTGGCTTCTTAGCAGCTACTTTCTTAGCGACTGGCTTTTTAGCAGCAGCTTTTTTAACAGCTGGCTTCTTAGCGGCTACTTTTTTAGCGGCGGGCTTCTTAGCTGCAACTTTTTTAGCTGCGGGCTTTTTAGCTGCTACTTTCTTTGCGGCCGGCTTTTTAGCGGCTACTTTTTTAGCTGCGGGCTTTTTAGCCGCGACAGCTTTCTTTGCGGGGGCCTTTTTAGCGGCCGTTTTTTTTGCAGTTGCCATTGATGTTCTCCTAGATCAAGTTGAGATCATTGGGTGAAAACACTTCGCACCTCTTATTTGCGTGCAAAGCGATTCATGGCGCTGGACCCGGGTCCAACCCCATGAACACGGTAAGTCCTCCACCACGCCTCGAGATTGGGCGTTTGATGCGGTGAGGGACAAATTGGGTGACATGTATTGTTTAACTGAACTCAATCCCAAGACAGAGCACCACCGGATTGGTACTCGATCACACGGGTTTCGAAGAAGTTGCGTTCTTTCTTGAGGTCGATCATCTCGCTCATCCAAGGGAACGGGTTCTCTTCGTTGGGGAACAGCGCGTCCAAACCGATTTGCGTGGCGCGGCGGTTGGCGATGTAGCGCAGATAGCCTTTGAACATCGATGCGTTCAAGCCCAGCACGCCACGTGGCATGGTGTCTTCGGCATAGCGGTATTCGAGTTCCACGGCTTGCATGAACAAGGCTTTGATCTCAGCTTTGAACTCAGACGTCCACAGATGGGGGTTCTCGAGTTTGATCTGGTTGATCAAGTCGATGCCGAAATTGCAGTGCATGGACTCGTCACGCAAGATGTATTGGTACTGCTCGGCAGCACCGGTCATTTTGTTTTGACGGCCCAAGGCCAAAATTTGGGTGAAGCCCACGTAGAAGAACAGGCCTTCCATCAGGCAAGCAAACACGATCAACGACTTCAACAGGGTTTGGTCTGTTTCGGGTGTGCCGGTGTGGAAGTTGGGGTTCATGATCGCGTCGATGAACGGAATCAGGAACTCGTCTTTGTCGCGAATGGATTTGACTTCGTGGTAGGCGTTGAAGATCTCGCCTTCGTCCAAGCCCAATGACTCGACGATGTACTGGTAAGCGTGGGTGTGAATCGCTTCTTCAAACGCTTGACGCAGCAAGAACTGACGGCATTCAGGCGCGGTGATGTGGCGGTAAGTGCCCAGCACAATGTTGTTGGCAGCCAGGGAGTCGGCCGTCACAAAGAAGCCCAGGTTGCGCATGATGAGGCGACGCTCGTCATCGGTCAGGCCGTTGGGGTCTTTCCACAACGCGATGTCACGCGTCATGTTCACTTCCTGCGGCATCCAGTGGTTGGCGCAGGTGGCCAGGTATTTTTCCCAGGCCCATTTGTATTTGAAAGGAACCAACTGGTTGACGTCGGTTTGGCCGTTGATGATGCGCTTGTCAGCTGCCGTCACGCGACGGGTGTTGGCTGCAGCTGCGATCGAAGGTGCGGGAGCAACAGGTGCTGTGGCGCCGTCATGCAAAGTGCGTGTGGCCGCAACAGGCTGCGTGGCAGGTGTTGCTGAAAGAGGTGGGAGTTCCATCGAGCGGCTGGGGATGCCGCTTGCAAGAGGTGATGGCGATGAGGGCTTGACTTCTTCGTCCCAGGTCAACATAAATAATTTTCCAATATGCGAATTATGAATGCAACGAAGGCAAACGCAAAGCGTTCATTCACTTCGTTGCTGATTTTTGTTGTGCAATTGCAAATTACTGACACGATTCGCAGGTGGGATCATCCACGCCGCAGAACTTGATGTCGGTGGCGGGGATGGCATTCATCTGCGCTTGCGCTGCAGCGGCCGCTGCTTCGAGTGCGCTCATGCCACCTGCGGCAGGGCCCGAAGACACCGCGTTGTGTGAGCCTGCTTGCACGGTGGATTTCTCAACTTGTTGTGCGCTGGAAGTGCGCAGGTAGTAGGTGGTCTTCAAGCCGCGCAACCAAGCGAGCTTGTAGGTCTCGTCGAGTTTCTTGCCCGATGCACCGGCCATGTAAATGTTCAGCGATTGCGCTTGGTCAATCCACTTTTGGCGACGCGATGCAGCTTCCACCAACCACTGAGGTTCGACTTCGAAGGCGGTGGCGTACAAGGCTTTGACTTCTTGTGGCACGCGGTCGATGGGACGCAGAGAACCGTCGAAGTGCTTCAAGTCCATGACCATCACGTCATCCCACAAGCCCAGGCGCTTCAAGTCACGCACCAAGTAGCTGTTGATGACGGTGAACTCGCCCGACAAGTTGGACTTGACGGACAGGTTGCCAAAGCAGGGTTCGATCGACGCATCGACGCCAATGATGTTGGAGATGGTGGCTGTGGGCGCGATGGCCACGCAGTTGGAGTTGCGCATGCCGTCTTTGGCAATCTTGGCGCGCAGGGCGTCCCAATCCAAAGTCTTGCTGCGATCCACTTCCAAATAACCACCACGTGCTTGCGACAACAGATCGAGTGAGTCGATGGGCAAGATGCCCTTGTCCCACAACGAACCTTTGTAGCTGGCGTACTGACCGCGCTCTTGGGCCAACTCAGACGATGCCCAGTAGGCGTAGTAGCACACGGCTTCCATCGAACGATCGGCGAATTCGACCGCTTCTTGCGAGGCGTAAGGCACGCGCATTTCGTACAAGCTGTCTTGGAAGGCCATGATGCCCATGCCCACCGGACGGTGACGCAGGTTGGAGTCAC
>JACCDU010270292.1_pt1 | contig 19955 bp, 35 predicted proteins | sample 7446081 | NCBI WGS metagenome assembly JACCDU01 (sample SAMN15323447, study PRJNA562643) | freshwater metagenome | isolation source: river surface water | place: USA:Blue River Watershed | collected 2017-08-17
AAATATCCATTATCATAAACACTATCGTCTATTTCTTCGTTGTTCCACCTTTGTAAAAATCCACATTCCTTTTCATCACAATACTTCATACTTCCATCGTGCATGGATTCTCTTAATTTCATTGCAATTTCACTATTCCAAATCTTATCCCAATCTTCTGTTATTGCGTTACCTGCTGGACCACATTTAACCCACGCGTTTACCCATCTTTTTTCTTCCTCACTCCACCAACCTGAACAACATTGCCAAACTAAACCGTTAGATTGAAATTCCGCATTTCTAAATGGTGCAACACAAAATCCTTTTTTATTCATAGATTACATTTTAAAAATTGATATTATTATAGAAGATTTCGATTACTTATTGGATTAATTATTTCTCTAATGTTTTGAGGATTTAATTCAATAGTTTGTAAAGTTTCATATACTTCACATTCTTTTTTAATTTCTTCCATAAACTTATCATGAAAATATGGATGTTCATTTTTTAATAAATCTTTCATAAATTCAATCGACATACTATATTCTTCCTCACTGTGTGAATATTTGTTTTTACTATAACTGTCTATAAAATTAAAATCATGTAAAATTGACAAAAACGTAGATAGATTTTTAATGTCAATAAAGTTTACATAATCTTTAAACGTATAAATTGTCCTATACGCGTCTCTTTTGTAATGTTGTGGCCCCCAACATGTATCATCACAATAGAACATTCTACCTAAAATATAATCAAATCTCTCCCAAATTATTTTATTATTATACCCATTTAACGGTGCATTTTGATTAAATTCATGTGTTAACTCAGTTCTAAGTGCCGAATAAAAATAATCCTCTGGATTTCTTATTATAAAAAACTTTTGATTGTCTGTTTTAATATTTTCGTTTATATAATCATTTGAAAACAAATGGAAATTTTCATTTTTGATATGTTCATCTAAAAATCTGGTCCCATGTTTCGCTAATGCGTATATATTATATTGGTATTTAAATAATGAAACCATTTTTTTTATTTTATCCTCTAAGTAATTTAAATGATTCTATATCATATACATATTCTTTTTGGAACCATGATTCTTGAACATGTAAATCATTATTTTTATTTCGAGCTCTTTTTATTTTCCAAAACCAATATAAAGCATATGGGTCGAACATTATGAATGATGTGTGAATATAATTCTGACCATCAGATAATAATTTAATACTATCTACTTTGTTATTCTCAATAAAAAATAACACTTCTTTCTTTGAAATTAATGCGTTGTCTTGTAAAGTTCTATATGTCTCTATACTAAAACTACTATTAACTTTAACATAATGATAATTTTCTATCACATCATATGTTAATTTAAAATATTTGTAGTTTTTATAATTTACGGAGACGTTTGTTAATACTAAAACTAACAATACTGATACCGCTGTTACTAATATACTTAAAATAATTTGTGTCATAATTTTATTTTTAATCCCATCTTGATCTATCTCTCCCAACATCGTGAACATAAAACCCACCAAACCCATCTTCATTTATTTCAAAAAAGTAATCATCTGTCTCACCATTACCAGGTGAATCCAAATAAACAAAATGAACTACTCTATCATCCTCTTGATAGTATTCAGAACCTCCATGCCATAATAACCCGACATCAAATTCTCTTTCGATATTATTATGTGGAATAGGAAATGCATAATCGGAGTTTGGGTCAATCCTCGGGTTTTCTCTTATATAATTTTCTCTACATCTTTCTACATAATCATTATATTCTTGACAAAATATAAAACAATAATCAATTATCTCACTTGGTAATGTTATATCACCAAAAGAGTATATATTTGAATTAAGAAATTTAAATGGTCTCATTACATCTAATAATATAATGAAATTATTTTAAATTTCAAATTTTATGGTCTATATCTTATCCACTCAATTCTTATTAAATCACTGGTAATGTCAAATCCCCAACCCATACCAAAATTATCAGCATCATGTACAGTTCCATTTGGTCCTGTTATTGAAAGTATTGATACAATAAAGTTATCAGGAAATTGATTTAAAAATGAACGAATACCATATGAATTATCGACCATTATATCATAACTGTATTGAGTTAGGTTTTCCAATCTAACATATGACCAAGTTGCACTATCCCACACGGGTTGATTTTCATTATCATCAAGAAATTTAAAGTCTTTCATAATCTTTTACATATTTCATAAGAGATTTATTAAACAATAAATCAAACACTTTATCACGATTTTTTATTGCAACTTGTTGTGCATCACCAATCCTACTGTTCCATTCCTCTTTTTCCATATTTAATAACCAAAGTATATTTTGGTATATCATTTCAATTAAATTTGTATTTTCTTTTACCACACCATTTTCATAATAATCCCACAATTCTTTTGTAAATAAAGAATTATAAGAATCGAAACCGTTCTTTTTTAATAAGCTATGGGCAATCATATCCATGTGAATAAATGGTTTTCCAAGAAAAAGATGTTTTATTGTTTTTTCGGTCCATTTAATCAAAAATTTATCAATATTATTTATTGTGTGTGTTTCATAAATAAATTCCATTTCTGATTTTATATTAAAATTAATAAAAGAATCGATATACTTTTCATAGGGTAATCCATGTAATTTGTGGTCGGGATTAATAATTGGACTGGTATAGTTAGTTTTTATTTCTAATTTTTGATTATCATAACAATCTCTATTAACTGTAAAGTATAATTCGTTGTGATTAATTTCGTATATTTTATTTATGGTTTTTTTTCTTTCTTCATTTATTACTTTGTTGAAATGTATCCCTATACGTTTTTTATTTTTATAATTTTCAAATATGTCATGTCCATGTAAAAATAAATCAGCGGGAAAAGCAAAATTGAAATTATAATAATTTTGAATGTGTATTTTTGGTTCGAAATAAAAGTTTTTTAATTTAATTTCAGATATATCCGATATTACTTTTATGTTGTTCGAATTCTCTATATAATTCAAAAATTTTTTATATTCATTGACACCAATTAACCAATAATTTTCAATGGACTTTTGTATAAAAAGAAATTTATATTTATCGTTACCAAAAATTTCTATAAAATTTTCAAACCACATTCTTCCGTCCAAAACTAACACATTAATTCCATCCTCAATAAATCCAATATCAATTATGTTCTTCGAAAAAATTCTATCATCAATCACTTTTTCGAAAATAATATCCTCACATACAAATACTGAATTATTTTTTTCGAAGAAAAAAGTGTCGTTATTTTTTATTTTTTTTAATTCATCGATTGACCATAATAAAGTTTCTTCATCTTTTTGAAATAATTTAACTTTTTTCATTTATTTTTCTTTTTTAATAATGTAACCGCGGCCCATATACCCATAGTAAATAAGATATAAATTTCAATATCGAATAATGTTCTCACTATTCTTCGATTTGAAAGCTGGTTTCGTGATTATATTCTTTTACACGAACATCATTCATTTCAGAACACTCATCATATAAAGAATAAGAATCGGGATCATCACCTTCACTACTTTTCATATTACTAGCGTTTTTCGTTAAATACTTTTCGATTTCTTCTTTCGACATTCCTTCTAATTCAGGATAATCATCTGTGTTTATTTCAACAGGTTCTTTTACTATCCATGTGTTATAACCTTCGGTGTAAAATACTTTAATGTGTGCCATATTGTTTTATTTTTAATTAATTAATCATTTTTCCAAATTGTTTCCGTACTATTTTCTTGGTGTCCTATGAACCTAGCCAAAACGAAAAAGAAATCACTCAAACGATTAAGATATTTCGTTATGATGGATACTCTTTCGGTATTTTCCATAACTAAACAATTTAAAACTTCAATCTCAGCTCTACGACATATAGTTCTACAAATATGTGCATATGTTTGTGCTTTACTTCCATTAGGTAAAATAAAGTTTTTTAATTCAGGTAGTTGATTGTTCAATCCATCCATAACCGTTTCTAATACTTCAATATCATCTTCAGTCACATTCACTAATTCTGTGTTGTTATCGTTAATAATCATAGAACCCGCATTAAACAAATCCCATTGAATTTCTTCAAGTAATCCACCTTCAGGTTTATATTCGGTTCGTAATAATCCCACAAAAGAATTTAATTCATCCAATGCACCGACCGCTCTGATTTCAGGATATAACTTAGATACTCTTCTACCAGATAAAAGTGATGTTGTTCCACTATCACCTTTTTTTGTATAAACTTTTTTACTCATTATTTTAATTTTAGTATTTTTTTAATATAACCAATAATATTTTTTGGTTTATTTTGTTCTATAATTTTTTGGTTATGTTTTTCTCTTTTAATTTTAATTGATTCTGCAATATTCATAATTGTATTCTCATAACTCTCTTCACCAAAAATTGGAACGAAAACTGATTGATACATTTCCGCAATATCTTTAATATGTAGAACTTCTACATTTTTTTTGACAATGAAAGTGTCGTCAAATAATTTAAATTGTAATTGTATTGGTATTTTCATACCACAAATTTAAAGAAATATTTTTTATTTACCAAAATAAATTTTATATTTGTCCTATGTATTTTAAATTTTTATCCGGTAAACCCCAATACGATAGGGAAAATGACGTTTGGAGAACAAAAACAGGTAGGATTGTCCCTATATCATGGATGACAAATACTCACATAAATAACTGTCTAAATTGTCTAAGAGGGGAGGGTGAAAGTGAAATACCTGACATTTATATGGGAAGAACTAAAGACGAATGGACTGCAATATTCGAATGTGAGTTGAACACAAGAAGGTTAGCTGGTGAAAACATTTAAAATACCAATGAAATTCCAAACTGTGAGAATTTCTTCATAATCTTCTCTGATATTTTTTTATACAAATTTTGGTTATGTTGGGGGATGTGGGTTTCTTCCCCGTTATCTTTTATCAAATATAAATTTACTGGAAATTCATTTGATGAGTTATCGTCAGGGATTACAATTATTTTCCCTGTGAACTGTCCGTGGTCAACAAAAAAATCGTGTGGTAGAACATATCTTACTTTTGCATCGGCGATTTGTATTGTTCCTTTTTTTAATGCAAAATAAATTGATTTGGCCTTTTTTATTTGTGTGGGTGTCAATTTATTATTAACACTCTCTTCGGCTTCATACAAATCCTCATCATCCTCCTCATTATATTTTATACCCATGACCTGTGAAATATCTTCAATGTAGTCATGACCCGGATGTTCAATCCAAAAATTATAATCTAATAAAACTACATTAAATTTTATAAATTTTAGATTTAATATTGAGAATAGTTCATCAGTATAATCTGTGCAATTCGTTTTTTCTCCATTCTCGAACCATTCAATTTCACCATCCTCTTCAGGTAATTCTATACAAGGATATGATTTACCGTCTTTTAATTGAATTGTTCTAAATTCAACATTATCCGGTAAATCATAACTTATCTTTTTTGGTCCATTACATTCAACCGAAATTACACCTTTCTTTAATAAAGTATAAATATGTTTAGCCCTTTTTATTAAGGTCTCTTCAGTAGATTCAAATAGTTCAGAAAACTTCATATCTATATAAATACATAGAACAAGAAGCTATCCTCTCATTTTATCCTGTATCTCCCTCAATTTTATTTTCCATTCCATCTCCAACCTCTTCTCTTCAGGAGATTCGGATATCAATAAACTCATAATAAAATCGATAAATCTCATGTTAAATTATTTCATAATCAATTTCACCATAATCATCATAGTCGTCATTTTGATCATGTGTTGACCCATCATCATCTTCTTGAACTAATCTATATGCCTCACAAGAACTTCTCGCCTGAACTGTATGAGTCCAAGTTTGAACACAAGTTCTTGATGCTTGGATAGTATACTCACTATATTCATTCTCTTCCCAACCTTCTTCTTCATCTTCACAATCATCAGAATTAATGGTTTCTTTTACTTTTTCAATCGGTCTTTCAAATGCGTCAATGGCTTCTGTTAATCGATTTCTAAATTCAATCAATTCTTTTAATTCATATACCGGAAACGCAAATCCCGAAATACTACTTGCACTAACACCAATTTCAATATATTCCTCACCCTCAGGAACTTTGGAATTGTGGTAAATTCCTAAACCACTTGATTTTTTAAATGTATGGTGTTCCATCGGAGACCATCTATTCAATTCCCATTGGTCTGGATTCGTGTCCACCATTTCTTGATATTCATTTTCTAAACTTTCTAGTTCTTTGAAGTGATTCTTCATTCTTTTTTCAAAATCCTTCAACCATTTTTTTGTAAACTTTGCCATAGGTTATAATTTTAATTGTAATCAAATATAAAAATAAATTTAGAATCTTCCAAAAAATAACCAAAAAGGAGAAATTGGGGATGAACCCACTCTAATTTGTTTTCTTTGTTTGTTAGGTTGATATTTGTTTTGAGATAAATTGTGATGTCTCATTGCCGACCCGTAAATGTGCATTTTTGGGTTACATGACGATAATGTCAATATACCTATGATTACTAATATCTTATACATAGTACAAAGGTATAGACTTTTTTTGGGATAAAAAAATTATTTTGTATCATCAAAAGGTTTAACCTTTATAATACGTTTTTTTACTTTAGACTCTTTCTTAGATTTTGGTTTGGTTACCCTCACTTTTATATTATGTTCTTTTTTGTGACAGGTTGAACATAAACTTTCCAATAAATTATTATCATATTCCCAAGGCATCAATCCATTAATGTATTGTTTGTGGTGAACTTGTAATCTTTTTGATTTTTTACCACATCTACAACAAGTATGATTATCTCTTTTACGAATAAAAGAAGCTTTAATTTTCCACTTGGGATTTTCTAATAGTTTTCTATACTCTTTTCTATTCATTAATTACCCCTACCTGTTTTTCTGATGTTGGTATTTGTCTTTATTGGTTTGGTTGGAATAGGTTTTTTATCACCTTTTCCTTTTGGTTGTTTTGGGTTATTGAAAAATTTTGAACTCATATGTTTTTGAATTTAAAACCTAATTTATTTAATTTATTTAATGTGTCATCAGTTGATTTATGTAATATACCAATTCCTCCAGACTCGTTCCAATCTCTGATATTATCTTCTCTATCGTCGATTAAGATGTGGTTTGGTGCCGCAAATTCCTTTTTATTTCTCGCACTTCTAAGAATTACTTCAACATTTTTACCTAATTCTCTATCAACCCAATCGTGTTTAGCCACCCTTGATTCTGGTTTACTTGATGGTGCTGACAATATAGATGGATTATAATCTTTAATACTATTCCAAAGTAATTTACCATCACTCATCCAATCAAGATTTATCCAAAAATCGTAACCTTTTTTATTGACCGGTTCCCAAAATCTAGGTCCATCAAAATGTTCACCTTTTAAATCAATACCGGTCAAATCAAGATATCCTTTCTCGAAATCAACCAATACACCATCCATATCACAAAATATCTTATAGTCCATAAAGTATAAATACTTAGATTAATTTAACTAAAACATCGACCAGTTTTATAATACCATAAAATAGATACAATCCACCTAAAATTGACACAAAAGTGATAAGTATTGTAAACCACTTGTTTTTAAATAAAGAATTGATTTTTTTTGGTGTTATTGAATTTTTTTTATATCCATTTTTAATTTGTATTCGTTCTGAAAAAGACGACTCAATTTCATTTCGATATCTTTCGGCCAAAACATCCCTTCTTCTATTCCACTCATGTTGTGAAATGGTTTGATTTTCATCTTCATCACCTCTCAAAAATTTAAAATTTTTCATGCACCAAATAATTTCATAATACCAATAAATGAAACAAGACAAAATAAAATGGTTACAAAAATTAAACCGATTGGTTCATGTTGCCAACACTCTTTAAAAAATAATTTAACTTGTGTTCCAAATATCTTAACCTTAGTCCAAAGTCTTGGGTTGACAGTTATTGTCGTTGTTGCTTGAAACAATTTAACTCTATCCTCAACTTCTAAATGATTTCGTTCGTATGGGTGTTCTTCATACCATCTTTCCATCTCATTATTTGAATGAAAATTTGGCTCATTCATTGATGATGTTGCAAACATGCTTATGTAATTTATCGTATGTGCAGTCAATTGTGAATCATAATGTTCAGATGATTTACCTTCACCTCTAAAAAATTTAAATTTCTTAGTTTGCATTATAAATTATTTGGTATGTTTGGAATTTTAATATACTCGTAAAAATATCTAATGTTTGGATTTTGAATTGCAAATGACGGAAACACTTCTGTTCTTCCATCTAATTCAATGACTTCTTCGGGAAATAAATCGGTCTCAGCAGGTTTTAATACCGCATAAAAATAGAAAGTATAATCATTTTGTGTTTGGATTATTTCCCTCCATTCATTATAACTAAATTCACTTATTGTAGATTCATAAACATAACCATTTATTTCTTTTTTGTATGGTATGAAATCAGTTACTCTATTATGTAATAAACAATTTAAATAACCTTTAATGTAAAATAAATTGTGGTATGGTTCAGGTGTATATAAATTATTGACAAATCCCTCACCAAATTTAAATGTCCTCATGTAATCCGTTATTAATATCTATTCTTATTGTATATTGTCCTTGTTCCACAACAGATTCGTATCTCATTTGATTGATATTTTCATCAAACCAATATTGTAAACTTACAACGTTGTATGAATCACCTCTAAATTCACATCTCTGTGGGTATATTGTTGTAAAATGTAATTCTTCACGAATAATATATTTGATGAGTTCTTTACATTCATTTTGAACTCTAAGGCAATTACTTTCACCTTTATTTTCGTTTGATAAGAATTTAAACATCATAATCAAATATACTAAAAATAAACAATAAAAAAAAATTGGATTACCTATATTTCATTATATGTTTGTAGAATAAATCGGCTTGAATTCTATGTCCTGATTCTCCAAAATGTATGGTATCAAAAATTTGATTGTTCGTTTCTGTTGAAACAGTTTTTCCTCCGTTTAATTTAATATAATCCATCAATAACCCACTAGTACAAATTGGGTCGAACTCCAATTCATTTTTAAGCAAATCCGCACAAATATATTTTTTTACATTTCTTTCATTGAAAGGTAATTTATTTATAATATCATCATCCGCCGACCAAAAGTATATATCGAATTTTTTCGAAAATGAATATTGTTCAATTAAATTTTCATAGGCATAAATTTCATTACTATATTGTATCGACATTCTGTTTTTTACAATATCGTCTTTAGTTGTTTTACTTATGAAAAGAAAGTCCTCAGGATTATCATTATTTACCGATAATCTTCTGAATGTATCTGTTGGATTACCATACTTATCTTTGTGTCTACTTCTTCCATGATCTTCGATTTCGTATGCCGCCCATCTAAATCTGTGTTTGTAAGTCCAATTTATTATGACAATATCACCCTCATTTATATGATGTGAATTTGTACATAAATCATCGAAAATTTGTTGATTGGAGTTTCCTCCTCTTCCGTGATTTACAACTTCCATATTTAATTTTTCACCTAATAATTCCATCCAACCTTTAGGTAAATTTCCACCTCTCATTTCTTTCCACCTCATGAATGGTGGAAAATTTGTATCTTGGGGTTGTCCCTCAGTAAAACTGTCTCCGAATCCGTATAATTTTCCCATATTAAAAAGTATTATTATATTAATTTATTTTTTGGTGTCTTTTGTTTTAATTCAATAATTTTCATTAATTCATTCGCTAACTCCATTTGTCCAATTTCGGAAAAATGTTGGTCTAATAATTCATTGTTTGTCTCCTGATATATTTTATTACAATTAGTGATTGAATTAATACTACCGAATTTTGAAAACGGACTCCAATGAATTACAATATTATCTATTAAAGATTTATCAATTAATTTCCCCCAATTTATAACCTCATTTATATACTTTTCCGATTTTCTATTATATAAAATTTCATTTAAAGTATTTTCTGAAATAAGATTATCAAATACATTTTCATAATTCATTTTTTCTTCTTTGAATCTTGGTAGTTCGGGTAAAATAGAATACCAAAATTCATTTTTTCCTTCAGAAACTAAACGAAATCTAATTGGTGAAGTCCAACCTATGATTACAATATCACCAGTTTTAATACCTACTAAATTCTCACATATTGTTTCTAATATTCGATAATTATCAATCCCACCTTTACCAAGATTAATTAATTCATAACCTAATTTTTCAGCAATAATTTCACCATGAACTTTAGGTATATATCCTTTCCAATCGATATAATCCTTACCCCAAGCCAAAGGAAAGAAAGGTGCGGTAAAACTATCACCGAAAGTCCATAATCTTTTCATTTTATCTATTTTGTTTAATTATGTGTTCATAAAATAAATCAGCTTGAACTTGATGTCCTGACTCACCCATATGAAAATCTTTAACTACGTCATTAGTCTCTTCAATTATCCACTGTCCTCCATTTTTTATAACAATTGAAAATGTATTATCAATTTTATTTTCTATTTTATCGTTTAAAAGATATTTTTTTTGTTTTAGAATTTCAATAGGTTGATTATAAATTAATTCATTTATAATTGTCCAATAATACACATCAAACCCAACTTCTTTTGATAATCTATCAATAATTTTTTCGTAATCATAAATTTCATTTATGTATGGTTTAAGTGTTCTATTTACGAATATCATGTCTAAACAATCATTAGAAACTACTTCATAATTTTCATCTTTTCTTTTTGATGGTCCGACATGTATCCAATCGTCACCCAATGCATTTGATAATCTAAATCTTTCCATAAAGGTCCAATTTATTATGACTATATCACCCTTTTCTATTTCATAAACTTTTTTGCAAAAACAACTGAATATTTCTTGGTTACCGACGCCACCCTTACCATAATTTATTAAATTTAAGTTTAATTTACCCGATAATATTTCAGGCCAACTTTTTGGAAGTAATCCTCCTCTATAATTTTTATATTCTCGGTATAAGTCATGATTTAGATTAAATCCCTCTGTGAAACTACAACCAAATGTAAATAAATTATTCATTGTTAATTGATAGTTTGAGTAAATTTCCCGTCATTATTTTTCCAATGTATTTTTTTATTTTCTAAAAAACCATAAGTCCCGTCACCAACAATGTCAAAATCACCATCTTTATCATAATCAAACATTCTCAACCATTTTATCCAAGTATATTTAGATTGGTGTGATTTTACATCAAAATATTTATCCGTTTCATCGACATAATTCTTACCATTGTTGACGTGTAAGTTTATACTGTAACCTTGGTAATTATAAGTATTTATTGACAAAATATCTATCTTTTTATCTTTATTAAAATCATAAAATATAAAACTTGTTGGTAAACCATCAGTGGTTATATTAATTATATTTTGCATATTAAAAACACCGTTAGTATTTTTAATTATTTTGATTGTATTTGAACATCCTAAAATCATGTCCAAAAAGCCATCATCATCAACGTCATATAATTCTACTGAAGGATAACCACCTTTACCATCAATCGGAAAATTAATATTATTAGAAGTTGATTTAATAAATTTCCTATTTCCTTTGTTAATATAAATTGTAGGTGTGTTGTTCATCATATGTGGTAATCCGAAAGCAACTATATCAATTAATCCGTCATTATTAATGTCCCCCGCAGCACCACCATGAAAAAAACCAATATCTTCTGAAAGATATTGATATTTGTCATCTTTTGGATAATATATACAAATTGAATCACCAGGAAATGGATGAGAGTCATAACCTTGGGAAAACATTAAAATGTCATCATAACCGTCGTTGTCCAAATCAGAAACTACAGCTTTTCTCAATGACGTTAATACTTTTTGAATTTTAATATTTGTAGATGTAAAATTATTTTTTTCATACTCAGAAAAAACACTAATACCGATTGCATTTGTATTAAAAGGGCTCTTATAACACCATGTCCACACATCTTTTTTTCCGTCTTTATTGAAATCATAATAAAAATATGCACCCCCTTCACTAATATAATCGGCAATGGTATTTTGTCTAAAGATATATGGACTAAAATTTCCATTATTTTCCATAAATCCTTTAAAATGTGTTCGTTGTACATCCACAATTTCGTCGAATGTTTTATTTGTGGTAAACCACGATGTCTTTTTATTTGTTTTAGATGCCGAATCTAAAGAATAAGATTTTTGAATAATTACTATCGTATCTTGTGGTTTATTTGTTTGGGTGGAATCATTACTGTTAATCGGCTTATCTTCAGGTTTTTCCACAAAAATTACCGGTATTTCTTTTTTACAAGAAATCAAAAAAACGAATAGTAAGAAATAAATAAAATACCTCATCTTTATTATTTCACACAAAGATAGGTATTTTTATTTAATAGTCAAAATTATTTTAAAAATAATTGTACGAGAACTATCGTAAATCCTAATAGTAGACAAATACCGTTTTTTAGGTCTAACGGTTCTTTAAATATGTAATGGGAAAGCGTTGTAAACACAATTACCCCCACTCCAAACCCAATAAGTCTACTCGGCCATATTTGACCACCAAAACCCTGTATAAAGTTATTTACGGACTGTATATAAAGCCAACCAAGTGGAACACTTGCCAGAATAATTATCCATGGGTATTTTTCATACCATCCGTATTTGTATGAAACTTGTAATTGTAGAAAAGTCCCGACTTGACCTATCAAACCAAACAAAATACCCAATAAAATTTTACTATAAACCATATGTTTAATATACTGAAAATAATTCAAATAAAAAAACCCCTATTCGGGGTTTTATTTATTCCGTAATAACTCTTGAATAGTCACCGACCTCAATTGTCAAAGTATCGATACCACCATCAAACTCATACCACGCATCTGATATTTCACCATCATTGTACATATCCCATTCACTTGGTGCATCTTCCATCTCTTCTTCTGTTAATGGCTCACTCCATTCTAAATCATAAAAACTAGTATCTCCATCTCTTGTTTCATTTAATTCCAAACTACTAAAATCTTTATGAGTCATTTCGGAGATATTTTTTTTCTTAAGAAGATTAATTAAATCTTCAACATCTATATCTGTGGTATATAATTCACCACCCCTCCAACAAATGTCTGCCGTAATGGAATAATCTTTATCATTCCATGTTCCATTTACATATAATGTTTCAGATAAAGATTTTCTTTGGAATGTTAATGTTAGTTTCACATCACTACAATCAACATATTCTTTTAATTCTTTTATGATTTCAGGATATTGATATGGTCTTCTTGGCATAATTTAAAATTTGATGTAACTAATTCCACCTTGTGTTCCATTTAGTGGGTTGTTGTATTTCCTTTCGGCTTCTGTCCTTGAGATGATTTTAGATCCTCTATGATGTATAGTGTATCTCCATATTCTGTCAGGAAATCTCGGTACAATATTTCCCCATCTTGTGTGAATTGCCTTTTGAAACTTTTCAAGTCTAACAACTCTTCCTTCTAAAACATAATTCTTTGATACTTCTAAGTACGGCATCCCTTCATATAACTTAGATTTTGTTGGACAGTTGTACATAACAGCATAACCACAATCTAAAGATATGTCTAAATCTTCGTCACTTCTTGCAGAAATGAGAAGTGCCTGATGTGTTGGTGCATCTGTTTTCTTTTTCTTTGGTGGGGTAAATTCGATTATTTTATCAATGTTTGAACCAAATTTTTTAGCCGCCTCCATAGGTGTGTCAAATATGTCTGTGCATATTCCTTCTTTTAATATCACCTTGTACTTTTTAAGTTCCATAATTAATCTGTATTAGTTAATAATTTTATTTCTTTCGTTTTGTCTGAGTAGATATATTCTTCTAATTTAATTTTATTGTATTGTGATTTGGTTACTACTTTTTTATATAAATCTTCTAAATCACTTTGTTTTGATTTAGAAATAAAATCACAAAATCTTATATAATTTTGAAAATTATAATCGCCAAATTCTTGGTTCAGAAAATAAAATCCAAATTTAATTAAATCATTGTAAACATCTTCTTGCATGAGAACATAAGAAGGTGTTGACAATATGAGAGATTTGAGAGTTTTTTCGGTACAAAAATTACTTAAAATATTTTTTTCTTTTGTAATCGGTTGGGTTTCGATTATTAGATTAAAAAGACATTTACTATAATCAACCAAAGACGAAGTATGATGTGTTTTGTTGTTAATTTCAAACCAAAACTTATCATTTTCATCGAAGTTTTTTTCATATATTTTTGTTGTGTTCAGGGCCATTTTTATTAAATCTTCCCTTATAGTATTCGATTTTGATTTTGTATATAAAAATACTTTCTTTGAATGGACATAGTTATGTGGTATAATTGTATTTCTTTCTAAAAAATTATACCCTAACTTGAAATAAAAATATGTCAGTGAATATCTAAAATCTCTAATGAACTTGGTTGAGTATTGTGTTTGGGAAATTTCATTTTGAGTATTAAACAAATCACTGCAGGAAAAATAAAATCTAATTTTTTTTAAATCTTTTACATTCAATGGATAATGGTCATAAATCATTTCACCGAAATGATTCAATATAGAATATTTAATGTCAGTTTCATTATCCAATGTTTGAATTACTTTACCGATACATCTAAAATCTGAAAGCACAACATGTAAATTATTATTACTAAGTTGTTTTATATTCGAAATTATATCATCAGAATCCGTATCCTCAATTTGTAAATAGAAAAAATATAAATCAAAAATTTTTGAATAGTGTATTTCTATTCTATCATCTTGATATATTTTTATTTTAGTTTCACAAAGATTGTGAACCCAAAATAACGCTGAGTCCGATTTGTGACACCAAATAATATTTTTATTTTCTAATAACATTATGACTTATAAAGTCGTTTATTATTATAAAATGCAACCGGATTATTTTCCGCAATCAGACCATATTCTTTAGTAACATTTTCGTGAATAATCTCTTTATCCTGATTAATGTATTTTGCAATAATATTACAGAATCCATAATTAGACTCATCAACTTGGTCTTGTTCTGTGCCAGGTAATCCACAATAATACGCCTCACCTACCTCGCTAATAAACATTCCCGAATAGAAGCCTTTTAAATTGTACATTTCAACAAATTTGTCGGCATTACACCATATGTATATACTTTCTAATTTGTTTATTAAATAAGGTACAATTGTCTGGTCTATCACGTAAGCACCACAATTGTTGAATTGTCCTACTGAGAATAAACCTCCTGGACTACCATGTCCCATCATTAAAATTCTATCATGATTCATGATTTCTTTAATGACGTCAGTTTTACTAATACCACCCGTAATTACGGTTTTGTTTTCAATGTCTTTATAGATTATATCTAAAAAACTTGTTGAGTTATCTTTCGGATGGATTATTAATGTTTTCATATTATTTTGATTTATAACCTATTTTAGAATAGATATTATTTACTAATATTTTGAATGGTTCTTCGGTGTTTATTCTGTTTCTGTATTCAATTAATGCGTGTCTTATTGATGTGTGGTCTCTACCACTTATTTGTTCACCAATTCTTTTGAGTGTGTAACCAAAATCATTTTTCAATATAAAACAAAAAATAAATCGTGCATTTACAACTTCTCTTTTTCTCGATTTTTCAATAATTTGTTTTACACTGACACCACTTTCCTCAGAAATAATGGAAAGTAAATCTTCTTTAGATACGTTATATCTCCCATGTAATGATTTGGTGTAAATTTTATTTCTTTCCTTTTCATTCACTTTTAAACCAGGAAAAACATACGGATTTACAATCGTTTTTTCGTCTCTCTGTTCACTCATACTTTTTTATTTAGAACACAAAGATAATAAAAAGAACAATACCAACCAAAAATAATTTTAGAAATTTCCGTGAATATAATTGTATAAAACTTCAGGAATACGCGTAAAGACAATTTTTTCACCTGATTCATCCTTATAAGGTTCCCCATTTTCGTCTCGAACATAGAATCTGGGTAACCCCTTGGCATATTTCCAAATATAACCTGGTGCACCCCTTAGACTGTCCATAATTCTTTTATGGATATAAATCTTGTCTCTATCGTAGTATTCAGAAATAAGGGTATTAAACTGATTTTCAGTCAAAATAATCTTCATATGTAATAAATATCACATATTAGTCTTCTCTTCTGACATTTATTTCCTGAGGTTCCGAATTACTTGTGGTGTACGTAGTGTTTCCGACACCACTAAAAACCGTATTTGCACTAGTCGAACCACTAAAAATCATATTGGTTGTTGTGCTAGTTCCACTTATTAACTGCATTCTATCTAATGTGGTTGGTTCCTCTATTGGTTCAGGGATATCTTGAACGACTTCTTCCTCTCTTCTAACCGCATCTTGTATTCTTCTTGTAAGTTGGTGGGTTCTACTTTTTCTAAATCCTCCTCCCTCTTCTATTTTTCTTGTTTCATCATCTAACATAAAGTGATTTGTTTTCACTTTAGGTGTTTTCACATAATCTCTAATAAAACCTATTAACTCTAATGTTAATTCTGATTCTGTAGAATCTATTCGAGTATCTTTTTGATTCCAATATGAAAATTCTGGTTCGTTTTTATCTAATGAATAAAACGAAGCAACTTTATAACCTGTCTTTTTATTGATACAATAAATTAAAACACCTCTTTTTGTGTATTTGTGAAAATACTCAGGACTATTTTCCGTAGTCGTACACCACTTTGTATTAGATCCATACTTCATAGAAGCATAATGTGTTAATGGTCTCAACAATAACCAATCATTATCTTCAAATATTTTAATGATTTGATTTTCCATTTCTTTTTCCTCAGCCTTCATTTCGGCAATGCTCATCTGTGAAATCAAATCTTCGAATGATTTGTATTTAGATAAATCATTTTGTTCAATTAACCCTCTTTCATTGTATTCACAAAACTTTCTAAAACTAATCAAATCTGATGTATTGAAGAAAGAATCAATAAATCTATAAACCAACAAAAGTTGGATATCATTAAACTTATCTAAATCTGATTTTTCAATAAAAGGAAAGTTTTTAATTAAAACGGTTTTAATCTCTTCAACATGTTCTTTGAGAGATTTAGTATTTTTCATTAATCTAAGTAATGTTTCAGTATACTTAGACTTTTTTTCAAAACCAAATAATTCAATAACATCAATTAGATTTAAATTATTTTCATTGTTGGATTTTAATTCTTTTATCTTAGACATAGGTTGTTAGTTTATATGGATAAAAATACAAAATTTATGTGATAATAAAAAATTAATTTTAACTTTTCATTAAATATTCACGTGTCGCTTCAGTGCTGCCGTAACTTAATATTAGATAAACTAATTTCGAGAATAAACTCCATTCAAATGGGTTAGGGTTTGTGATGATTAACCACATCACCAAATACCATACACCAAAACCAAGAATTAATGATGATGATATTATTAATATTTTTTTTAATATATCTAACATTACTGTATCATTTTTTTATACTTAAGTCCATAAAAACCATAATTTTTTTCTACTGATTCACTATCCCCAAGTGCAATTGCCTCGTCTTCATCTTTATAAATTGCATCTTCAGGACATTCGGGAACACAAGCACCACAATCAATACACTGATCAGGGTTAATGTATAATTGTAAACCAACTAACTCTTCTTTTGTCATGTTTTCAACCTCGGAACCAACCCCATCAACCAATTTAGGACCATTTATGGCATCCACCGGACAAACTTTCACACACGCCGTGTCACAAACAGATATACATTTATTTCCAATTATATAACTCATAATACAAATATACAAATAATACTTGAATGTAACAAAAAAAACCCCAAAAAAATTGGGGTTTTGATTATTTTGAGGCTAAAATGTCTCCAGTATCGGTGTCCATGATGTGGAATCTACCTTCTTCGTCCTTAACCAATGCGATATTTCTTTTAGGTTCGGAAACTTCTTCTTTTGCTATGGAATTTTCAACATCCGTTTGCTCGGAAACTATATTGTTTACAATATCTTCAATGTCAGATTGTTTTACTTTAATTACTTTGGACATAACGTTCTTTTATAATAAATACCTTATAAGATGGTTTTTTTCCCCTTGAAGTCTCTTTCACGGACAAAATATATTAGAGTATAACGTAACCCCGATTTAACCACCTTAACACCGTGGGGTTTGGTTGATTCATAGTAATATACCATACCCGCCGGTTGTTTATATTCGACGTTATCTAATATAAATTCACCTCCCTCATAATCCTCATTTAACATCACATTTACGTTGTAAACCGCGTCACGATAAAATTCGGTGTATTCCATCCTATCAACATGAATTGGGAATCTATCGCCCTCTTTATAAAAAAATAACGTTAGATAACCATCAACTTCACCCAAATCTAATTCATCACGAAACCAATTTTTTATTTTATAATAATACCACGTTTTTTCTGTTATCTCTATTTTATAATATGATGAGTTGTCTGTTTCGAACGGGTGATTAACATAGAATGATTTATAATTGGATAATATGTCATCTAAAATATTTTTACATTCTTCTTTAGTAAATAATTTAAATGTTTTCATATAATTAAATAGGCTACAAGGAAAGGAAGGTGGGTAAAATTAAATCCTTCTCAGATACCTTGACATTCTCGGGTTTAACTCCCCAATCAATATCTAATGTTGGGTCATTGTAGACAATTCCACCTTCGTGTTCTTTATAATAAGGATTATCTACTTTGTATTGAAATATTGCATCATTACTTAAAACTGAAAACCCGTGTGCACATCCTTTTGGAACAAATAAATGTTTATTACAACCAAACAATAATTCTACTTTTACAACATTACCATAAGTTGGTGAATCTTTTCTTATGTCCACTGCAACATCTAAGACGTGACCTTTTACACAACTAACTAACTTAGCCTGAGCAAATACACCTGTCTGAAAATGAAGTCCTCTAATAGTTCCTTTGTGAGAATATGACATATTATCTTGTAGGAAGTTCACATCATATCCTAAATTTTTATTAAATAAGTCTCTATTATAGGGAACAGTAAAAAATCCACGTTCATCAACAAATGAATCGTATTCAACCTCGTAACAACCTATTATATTAGTTTCTTTAAATCTCATTAGTTCACTGGTTTATATAACATTGGTGCCTGTCCGTAAACCGGTAGTTTACCATCCCATTTCTCAATCCATTGTTGTTGTAACAATAGTGATGTTAATGTTGATTGTTTTAGTTTATTGGCTTCGGCCTCCGCTCTTGCTTGTGTCAACATTGCTTGAGCGTTACCTTCTGCTGTCGCAACTTTGATTTTAGCTTGAGCTTCGGCAGTCTTAACTTCATTCTCAGCCCTTAACGCCGCTTGAACTGCATTGTTCTTGGCTTCAATAGATTTCTTGAATGTTTCAGGATAGACTAAATTAGATGTAAATTGATTGATTACAAATCCCTCTTTTAATAACTGTCCATCTAATAATCGACGAACTTCAACTTCATATCCTTGCCTATTACCAATTAATTCATCGGCTGTATATTTGTTAGTTGCTAAACGGAATGCATCATATACTGCTGTTTCTAAGAAACCTTCTTCAATATCTTCTAAAGGTCTACGATACTTACTAAAGATTGATGGAACTTTCTCTCTTTGGACTGAGTAGTTCATAATTGGTGAAACTGAAAATTCAGAACCATCTTTACTATTTACAACAAATGAATTTTCACCTTTATATTCTTTATGTTGAATAAAAGTTGGGAATTCATATACTCGTGTTGTTAAAGGATTGTAGAATACCATACCGGTAACTGCAACAACATCATCAACCCCTTTGTTATCACCATATTGATTTACTTTGAC